>Ga0214919_10004159_pt1 | contig 21278 bp, 13 predicted proteins | sample LL1503_MetaG_FD_177994 | JGI IMG/M metagenome (GOLD analysis project Ga0214919, IMG submission 177994) | Freshwater microbial communities from Lake Lanier, Atlanta, Georgia, United States - LL-1503 | ecosystem: Environmental > Aquatic > Freshwater > Lake | place: USA: Georgia | collected... | reverse complement strand
CCAAGGTCTCAAGAGACATCTTGGTGCCAAGAGCGGGTTTTTTGAGAACTACCGCCTTGCCCACTTTGTCTTTGGTGAAAGCCATCGTTGTGGGGAGCGGGCGAGTCTTGGCCACGAGCAAGCGAAGCTCCTGATTGCGAATCGTTGCGTTGACCGTGACCGTGAGTTGCAAAGACCCCAAGGCATTGGTCGCAGACCCCGCGCTCGTCCAAGTTTTGGCGCCTGGCTTACGATACTCCAAAGAAACGGATGCCACATTTTCCTCTACACTCACACGCAGTGAGGCTCCGCCTGATTCCTTAACAAAAACAAGTTGGTCACCGACCTTTTGTGCGGCTTGCAGGCTTGCTGATCCTATGAGGAGGAGCGCAACGATTGATAGCCGTGAACTTTTCAAAAGAGCGGGTGCGAGATGGGAGAGTTTGATCATATTGTAGTAGGGACGAAGCCCGTTTTCATTTTTGTTCAAATTTTTATTCCGTTTTTTTCGAGAGTTTTTTTAAAAGCGGTTTGTGGATGGGGGCGGCTTCAGCCTATGCGCTTCGCGACTCCGTCTTGGCAAGCCGCCGCGGGAGAGTCGGACGGCGGCGGCGCGCCGTCCCTACCCTCGTTATAACGTGGCGCGCTTCGCGCTTTGGTGCGGCAGCACCACTCGTGTCAATTGGTAGGGGCGCCGCGCCGCCGGGGCCCCTGACTTCAGGCGACAATGTCCCCGTTTCTCGGAAGATAGAGATTCTGGCCTCTGGAGTGAATCAGCGACCCAGATAAAAAACAACCAACCCACTCCAAAAAAGCGCAAAACTTAAAACTCCCCTGCCACGCTTTTGACGTGCATGATACTTTGCGATGTCTCCACTTCCAATAGCCATTCTGGGATCCGGTAAGGGGTCCAATTTCCAAGCCATTCTGACGGCAATCCAAGCAGGTCGACTGAATGTGCGTCCGGTCTTGGTGGCGACGGATGTTTCTGGAGCGGGCATTCTCGACTTGGCGGCAAGCGCAGGCATTCCGACGATGGTTATCTCTGAGCCAAAGTTCCGCACCCGCCTCTCGACAGACGTTGAAACCGCGCTGGCCCAGCAACTGAAGGACGCCGGCGTTGAGTTGCTCGTACTGGCGGGATATATGCGGCTGCTCAAGTCTCCGCTTTTGGAGGCATTTCCCCGCCGCATTATCAATATCCACCCCTCGCTGCTCCCTGCATTTCCGGGCTTAGAAGCTTGGAAACAAGCGCTGGAAGCCGGAGTTCCCACCGCCGGTTGCACGGTTCACTTTGTCGATGGAGGGATGGATACCGGCGAAATCCTGGCTCAGAGCGAGGTGCCAGTCTTGGCTGGGGATACCGCCGCTTCATTGCATGCCCGCATCCAAGTTGCGGAGCACGAACTTTACCCGCGCGTTCTCGCCCGCTTCGCCGACCGGGAGCTGCCATGAGCCGATTCCGACTTTACGATCTCAATCCCGAGCAACAACGCGCTGCCACCCACGAGTCCGGGCCGCTCTTGATCCTCGCTGGCGCTGGCACGGGCAAGACGCGAACCATCGTGGCCCGCATCACTTGGCTGGTATCCACAGGCGTCGATCCCGCAAAAATCCTCGCCGTAACCTTCACGAACAAGGCCGCTCGCGAAATGAAGGAGCGCATCAAAGGGATGATCGACGACAAGGCCTCCGAGATCACGGCCTGCACGTTTCACGCTCTTTGCGTTCGGATCCTACGCGCCGATGCGGTCAAGATCGGCTACAAAAACAACTTCACGATCTTCGATGAAGGCGACCAACTCGGGCTGATCAAAAAAGTCATTAACCGCGTGACGGCGAAAGATGAAAAACTCGATCCCGGACTCGCAAAAAACCTCATCAGCAAGGCAAAAAACAACGGTTGGTCGGCCCCACAGGACGATGAAACCGTGATCGGGGCGGTGTATGCGCGCTACAATCGGGATCTTTTATCGCTGAACGCGATGGATTTTGACGACCTCCTCGTGAAAGCCGTTCAGCTTCTCAATGAACACCCCGATGTTCGCGACAAGTGGCGCTCCCGCTACTCGCAGATGCTCGTCGATGAGTTCCAAGACACCAACCGTCTTCAACTCGATCTCGTGAGCCTATTGGCTTCCGGTTCGCCTCCGAATATTTGCGTGGTGGGCGATGACGACCAGAGTATCTACGGATGGCGCGGGGCCGAGGTCTCGAACATCCTGGAGTTTGAAAAACACTTTCCCAATCCCGAGGTCATTCGTCTCGAGCAAAATTACCGCAGCACGAATGCGATCCTCTCGACCGCGAATCGCCTCATCAAAAACAACCCCCGCCGCCGTGGAAAGAACCTCTGGAGCTCGCAGGAAGGCGGCGAACCGGTCCATGTCGTCTGTGTGCCGGATGATAAGATCGAAGCGGAATTCGTCATCAACGAGGTCGGCGCCCTCCGCGCCACGAATCAGATCCCATGGGAACACTTTGCCATCATCTATCGCATGAATGCGCAGTCCCGCCTACTGGAGGAAAATCTCCGCCGGATGCGCATTCCCTATCGCCTCGTCGGAGGCAAAAGTTTTTTTGATCGTCGGGAAATCAAGGACGTATTGGCAACGATGACATGCCTCGTGAACCCCGATGATGATATCTCGCTCCTCCGTATCATCAACACGCCGCCCCGCGGCATCGGCGCTACAACAGTCCAACTTGCGCTCGACCAAAGCGCCGTCGCGAACAAGAGCCTTTTCGAGACTCTCACCTCGCCCGATTTTGCCATCGAGATCTCTCGTAAAACGGCCGCTTCGATTCGCGAATTCGGTGACGAGCTCGCTTCAACGCGCATCCACCTCCTCACGCCTGGAGCCGACGTCTGCGGCATCGTGTCTCGATTCATCAACGATTCCGGGTATATGGACGACCTCAAGCGCTCCTGCAAAACGCCCGAAGAAGCACTCAATCGCGAAAGTGGAGTGAAAGAAATCCTCAACGCCCTCGCGGATCACCAGAATCGCAAACGCGGGGACATCCGTGATTTTCTCGACGAACTTTCCCTCAACCGCGAGCGCGAAGAGGACAAAAAGGAAGATGCAAAGGGACTCACCCTTATCACCATGCACGCCGCAAAGGGCCTCGAGTTCCCTCACGTTTTTCTCGTTGGTGCGGAAGATGGCATCCTTCCCCACGAGCGATCGAAAGGCGAAGGCACGGTCGATGAAGAACGGCGCCTTTTCTATGTCGGGATCACCCGCGCCATGAAATCACTCACGATCACGCATTGTCGCAACCGCAACAAATTTGGCTCCGCCATGTCCTGTCGTCCCAGCCCCTTCCTTAAAGAAGCCGAAGGCGAGGGCGTTCTTGTGGAATCGTATGAGGACATCATGAGTCGGCCCGTCGCCGAAGAAGATATTGTGACATCCTTCGCCTCCCTCCGCGCGATGCTGGCTCAGGATTGATCAGGCTCGTAAAAAATCGACACCTTCAGCGGGGGTGTCTTTTTTTATCCACCTAAGGTCACCTCCTACCTAGGGAAAAAGCTTGGCATGGCATTTGCTAAAGGAGGTTTTGCATCGGTTTGGTCCCTGTGACCAAGCCTCGCAAATCCAACACAAATCCATGATTAAATCCAAAACCATACTGGCAGGCCTTGCTGCGGCGCTTATTGCGGCAGGCTCTCTCATCCCAACAATGGCTCTAGCGCAAGAAGCCCCGACCACCACCGCTATCGCGGCTCCTTCGACAACGGCTGTCGCTGAGGAAAAGGCTCCGCCCACCTTGGAGCAGCGGATTGCTGGACTCGAGGCCTACATTAACAATGTGGATCCGGTAGGCAGCAAGGTCGAAGCCGTCGCTGGCCCAGGTCATAATGGTTGGATGATGACTGCCGCCGCACTAGTGCTTTTCATGACCCTTCCGGGCTTGGCACTCTTCTATGGCGGCCTTGTTCGCTCGAAGAACGTCCTTTCTATCCTCGCCATGTGCCTCGGCCTCGCGGGAATGGTGACGATCCTCTGGTGGGCGGTCGGTTACAGCCTCGTCTTTGGAACGAACTTCGGCAGCCCGTTTCTCGGCGGTTCGGAGTTTTTCTTCCTTAAAGGCGTGGGAGCAGCCCCCAACACGACCTATGCCTACTGGATCTCACAGAGCGTGTTCTGTGTTTACCAACTGACTTTCGCGATCATCACCCCAGCCCTCATTTTCGGAGCCACAGCGGAGCGCATGAAATTTTCTGCGGTCATGGCATTCAGCTTCCTCTGGATGTTCGTGGTTTACTTCCCACTCGCCCACATGGTCTGGGGCGGCACAGGCTTGATGAACGGTGTCTGGAATGCAGACGCCAAGATCCCAGCTATCGACTTCGCTGGCGGAACCGTGGTTCACATGTCCTCAGGTTGGTCAGCTCTGCTCCTTTGTATCCTTCTTGGTCGCCGCCTCGGCTTCGGCAAAGTGCCAATGCCTCCACACAGCATGGTTCTCTGCATGGTCGGCACAGGCATGCTCTGGGTCGGATGGTATGGATTCAACGCCGGCAGCGCCCTCGCTGCTGACGGAATCGCTGCTAACGCCTTCCTCACAACGACACTCGCCGCTGCTGTCGGAGCCTTTGTTTGGGCGATGCTGGAAGCTGGACTCAAAGGACACCCAAGTATCTTGGGCTTCTGCTCAGGCGCCGTCGCCGGACTCGTTGTCATCACTCCCGCTGCAGGATTTGTGGATTCGACAGGAGCCGTGATCATCGGAGTGCTCGCTGGCGTCGTTCCTTTCTTCGCGGTGACCTACATGAAGGCGAAACTCGGCTACGATGACGCACTCGACACCTTCGGTGTTCACGCTGTGGGTGGAACGATGGGGGCGCTCGTCACGGGATTCCTCGCAACTTCCTCAGTCAACTCCAACCTTGTCAGTGATGCCTATGCCGCCAAAAACGGCCTCAAGGCCGCAATCGAAGGCGGAACACTCTGGATTCCACAACTCCAAGCCATCGCTCTCACCTTGGCCCTAGCCCTAGGCGGGACACTCATCATCACCTTGATCATCAAATATACCATCGGTCTTCGTGCCAGCGCCGAAGCGGAATCCGCCGGCTTGGATATTTCCGACCACGGCGAAGAAGGCTACATCCTCAAATAATAATCGAAGTCCAATAGACAAAAAAATTCTATGAAAAAAATCGAAGCAATCATCAAGCCCTTCAAGCTCGAGGAAGTCAAAGAGGCACTCGCCGACCTCGGTATCGAGGGAATGACGGTAAGCGAAGTCAAAGGTTTCGGCCGCCAAAAGGGGCACACCGAAATCTACCGAGGCAGCGAATACACGGTCGACTTCCTGCCAAAAATCAAAATCGAAGTCGTCCTCTCCGACTCAGCTTTGGATAGCGCGCTAGCCGCGATCGTGAAATCAGCAAAAACCGGCAAAATCGGAGACGGTAAGGTCTTCGTCTCTGCCGTCGAAGAAGCCATCCGTATTCGCACGGATGAAACCGGCGAAAAGGCCATCTAAGAAAAACGCGAGAGTCATAGTATAGCGCAAGGCGGCGGGGGTCTCACGATCCCCGCCGTTTTTGTTTTTAGGAGGATCTCTTTTCTCTTTTTCTCATCGATGCGTTCGATGGCGTAGCGGAGCATCGTCCGAGGCATCCGAGGGCCATGGGTTTCGATGAAGTCTAAGACGCCGCTTTCGTCTATTTTTGCAGCCTCGCGCAGCATCCACCCCGTAGCTTTTTGGATGAGATCTTCCGAATCGTGAAACAGCGCTTCCGCGAAACGGAGGGTCAGCGAAATATCGCCCGACTTGATCCATGCCCATGTTGACACAATGGCAATGCGTCTTTCCCATAGGGAGGGCGATTGCAGAAGCTTCGCAAGCGGCGCAGAATTTCGGGTTGGCGACAAATATTCGCCGAACAGTTGCGCTGCCGAGATATCCACGAGATCCCAATTGTTGATATGAGCGAGATGAGCAGAATATAGATCGGCGAGGATCCGCTTCTCGTCGAGGGATTGCGATTTTCTAAATTGGGTGACCCATATCACGAGGCAGCAGAATCTTTCCTCATGCCAGCGGGATTTCAACAGGGGAATCAGATCCTCGGGATTAGCAGATAGGAATTCTTTGGCCAAACCTCGGATCTGGGGAACAGAAACCCCAAGAAATCGGTCGTTCTCTGCATATTCACCCGGCCCAGTCTTAAAAAAACTCTTCGCCACGAGCGCTTGGCCTGAATCTGAAAAACTCCGAAGCCGATTTGAAATACGTGAAGCGATATCGCTCATGATGCAAGTCACTTGAGTTCGGATCGCACAACGAGGGCAATACAAAACAGATTAAAACATTCTACGGAGAGCGCCTAAGTTGCTTTCTTGAGACCCATCCGTTAAAGACAACCGCTGTGAATCTTTTCTTGGAATATTCAAATCGCTCATTTTCGAAACAGGGCTTGGGGAGCAGACTTTTTCTGTGCGCTGCCCTAATGCTGATCGCCTTGATTCTGGGCGGATGCGCGGCTGTGGAGGTCAAATTCAAGCGTCTTAAGTCGCAGTTGCCCGAGAACATCAAAAAGATAGCTTTGAATGATGAGAGCGGACGCGCCGCAGCGTTGCTAGAAATCCTTCATTCTTCAGGAAACGAAACTGCCAAGTCTGTGGCCACACAGGAGCTGGTTACGATTCTTTACGGACGCCATTTTGCACCCCTTGATTTGCCGCTAGGATCAGTGGTGTCAAAGTTGGCAATGGCACCGGCGAATGCCGATACCATCAACCCCACGGTCGCGGATGAATTGATCCCCGCCGCCGATCTGGAAATCAACGGCCTCCTGAGCCGATCTGTTCAAGTCGGGATCGGTGTTCCCTATGTGGCTCACTTCAAGGCAGGCTCGCCCCAACTCGCAGGTCAACCTGGATTTCCCAGAGTCGGCATGAGCATTCCTGTCACCGCCCTAATCGCCTTCGATAAAAACGGGGCCGAGCTTTCATTTTACCAGACTCTCCGCAAAGACCATGTCCGCATAGCAGGACGCACTTATCAACTCGCGACCGATTTTTCGGCTTCGCTGGCGCATTTGATCAGCAAGGGGCGGAACCGACTCATTGATTTCCAAGCGTTGATTTATTCCGATAAAAATATGAGCCAAGCTGGGTTGATCCAACTTCAAGCTTACGACCCCACAAAAATCCCTGTCGTTTTTGTTCACGGACTCCTCTCCCGCCCAGAAGCATGGATGCAGGCAGCGAATGAGCTGGTCGCCGATCCCAACATTCGCTCACGGTACCAATTTTGGTTTTTCATGTATCCCACCGGTCTTCCGGTCTGGGAATCAGCAGCGAAGTTGCGCTCCGAACTGGATCGCTTCAGGCAAACGCTTGACCCCCACCACACCAATCCCAAACTCAACCAAATCGTGCTTGTGGGTCACAGTATGGGGGGGCTCATCTGCGACCTGATGGTGCGTGATGGCGGTCAGAATTTGTGGAGCCAGTTTTCAGACACTCCTTACAAGAATATTCCTATCTCTACGCCTGCGCGAAAGAGAATGGAGAGCATGCTAGAGTTCAATGCACGCAAGGACGTCTCTCGCGTCATTTTTGTGTCCACCCCACATCGCGGAAGCGATATCGCGCTGAATCCCCTAGCGGATTTATTTTCGAATCTCATCCGTTTACCGTTAGAACAATTCCGAGGTCAGTATAGCCCCGTCATCATGGCCATGCGATCGAATGTGAGAGATCTCTTTGGGGCCCCAGTCAATAGCATCCGCTTCCTTAAGTCCAAATCTCCGCTTCTGCTTTCGATTCTCAATCTTCCGCAAACCCCGGGATTGCCTTTTCACTCTGTGATCGGTGACAGAGGAAAAGGAGGAGGCGTCAATAGCTCGGACGGCGTAGTACCTTACTGGAGTTCGCATCTCGACTTTGCGGTGAGCGAGAAAATCGTCCCCTCCGGCCATGGGGCCAACGAGAACCTAGAAGGCATCGCTGAAATCCACCGGATCTTGCTGGAAGCAGCAAATATAAAGCCGACCGGCCACGCCCAGACAAAATAGGGCAGCCTCGGAGACTATGCGTTCGCTGACGATCTCGCCGCCTTGATCCCGCGATGGCGAAGGACGGCGATAAGAACGATGACAAATTCACTCAGAACAAAACCCACCGCAGTTGGAAATCCACCCGCACCGAAACCGTAACTGTGGAGGCCGACGCCGAGCACAAAGTTCACTCCATACCAAGCCATGATGATGCATTGAAATGCGAGCACTGCGCCAACAGCGAGACCGAAGCCACCCCACTTACCAGCGATGCGACCGTGTAGAACGAAGAGGTATCCGAGAAGCGCGATGAGCGCCCAGGTTTCCTTCGGATCCCAATCCCAGAAGCGTCCCCACGAGTAATTCGCCCACACCCCGCCGAGGATGGTCCCTATGGCCAACAAGAGAACGCCAACCTGAAGTGTACGGTAGAGGTAATTGTGCAATGCTGGAGAGGCTTTGGTTCCGAAAATGGATTTCCCGAGGATGATGTGCCCCACACCGAGCGCGAGCGCGAAGGCGGCATAGCTGAGCGTGATCGTGAGAACGTGCGTCGTGAGCCAGAAATTATCGGACAGAACCGGAACAAGCGGATGGATCGAGCGGTCGAGGATGACTGTCTGGGTATCGGCTAAAATGAGGGATGTCACCGCGACAGGCACGGCACCGAGAAGGAAATACCGACTCCGATAAATGGCCTCAAAAATAAGCGCGAACAAGATCGTGCCGAAGGCAACCCATACGACAGATTCATACATATTCGTCACCGGCGCGCGTCCGGAAATGAGGATGCGGAACACAAAGCCCGCGATCTGCATGAGAAATCCAGAGAGCGCAAATCCCCAACCCAGCGCGTAACCGATGCGCCCCCCAGCGAGGAGCAGAAGGCTCATCCCGGAGAAAAGATAAAGAATCCAAGCCCAGCGAAAGGGATGAAGCTTCTGGTAGAAAACCTCAATCGCGATCTTGCTCGGGTCAGCTTGGAAACGCGGATTCTCGCGGGATTGCTCATTGCGAAGAAGCTCGAGACCGGCATCGTAGGCAGCCTGATCACCAGACAGGAATCCCTCACGGATTTTGAGCAACGCCGGATCTTCAGCATCAAGTGGACTCCAAGCCGCAGCTCCTGTCGGAAGGACCATGATGCCACGTCCGCTGACGAGGCCTTCAAAAACAGCCAACCTCATCCCGATCGTGGATGCCTCGCGCTGAAGCGGGTCGAGTTTGACCTTGGGATTTTTTGCCCGAAGAGCAGAGACTTCCTGCAAGGCGGCGCGAAGCGGCTCATTTCCCGAAAGATCTCGATAGGAAAAAAGTTTCGTTGCTGGATCCAAGCCGATTTGGGTCTTAAACTTTTTATTCCCTATCAAAATCAGCGGTTGATTTTCCCATCCCCTAGGCGTGAGCCAGAGTGAACTGATGGCGACCGTCGAGCTGATCTTGGTTCCCTCTTTAGTGAATTGGCTTTTCCCCGAAATGCTCATGAGCGCTTCGTCAGCAAAGACAATGAAGGGCTTTTTTCGTCCCCCCTCCTGAACTGGAACTCTCTCCATCGAGGTGACGTCGATAGCCTGAGCTTGGGAAATGGTAAGCAGTGCGACTGCAAGAAGGAAGAGCGGGCGTAGTGGTGTCATGCGTTGCCGGTTTTAGGTTTGAAGTAGAACATGATGGCGATGCCGATGCAGATAGCAAGGGAACCGCTCCATTTGAGAATCCAACCGGGATCGTAGAGGACCTGGAGGGTTGTCTCTCCGAGGTCTCGGGGATTCCATTCGGCTTGGGAGAACTTGTAATTGATGCCGGTCACATTGGCAAAAAAGGTACCAGGAAAGCTCGCTGGGTGATTCATCCGGGCGGTCCCAGCCTTCACTTCACCGGTCGCATTGTCCTTGAATTCCAATGTGGCGATGAAATTGGACGGCGTTTCCGTTCCCTCGTAGCGGGGGACTTCAAAATCGACCAGTTTCAGGGTGAATGGAATCGGGCGAAGCTCTAGACCGTAGCCGATGCGAACCACATTCCTCCCGTCGGTGAGTGCCGTGATGTCCCCACTTGGAACCCAACGCTGAGGAGCGTCAGCAATGGATGGCGAGACAAGCCGGGCGCGGAATCCGGGGATTCCACTCTCACCGGCAGGGAGTACCGGACCTGGCTTCACCTCAGTGACGATCGCCGCCTTCGGATAGGTGGCGATGACCTCCAACTGCCAATCCGCCCAACCAAGAGAAAAGCTGTCTCCCACCTTGGCCTTGCCAGCGGCTTGAGAGGTACCGCCGCGCTGGAGTTGATAGCGAATGCCATCGACATCAGCTACCATGACCAAAGCGGGCTTCGAGTCACCTGCGGCCGCTTGGATGCGAACGAGAGCGGCGGGATTATTGGGAAGATCGGATTTGGTGGAGGGACGACCCTCGCGCATTTCAAAATCGGGCCAATATTCCTCGATCGTGATGGTGACCCCGCCCGCTTGGAGCGGAGATTTCATGAGATCGGCACGCAGATACGTTGCGCTGGTGGCATCTGGGGAAATGATGGTGACTTTTTTGCCATCCTCACTGAGGAGAACCTTCACGCCGGTCGAGGGTCCATTATCCTGCACGACAGGAGCGAAGCGCCCGAAGACGACTTGCGTGTCGGCGTCCTTCTTTGGCGAGGGAGGCGGCAACTCGGACTGAAGTAAAATTTTAGCCAACCCGAAGAAATCCTTTTCCGTCGGCGCCTCGCCCTCAAGCACGAGCGGCATGTTCACCGTCTGCCCCATCCGCGGACTCGTTAATCGAAGCATCACGCCAGGTGCACCCGACTCCGAGGGCAGTAGTTTTTCCTCCTTCAAGAGGTTCTCACTCACTGCATCGGCAACAATTTTGAGATCCGAGGCCGGAACCTCGAAAACGCGAGGTCGTTTTTCCGAAGGACGAGCGGAGGCGGCATCAAAGGGCATCACGTAGAGGGCGGTATCATTCGGGCTCTCGACTTGGATGATACTGCGATTGATGGTGATTTTACGAACGGGCGGCTTGTCCTTGTGGAGAGTGACATTCCCCTCGAATCCGGTTTGAAGTCCCACGATCGCTCCGAAGAGGAGAGTGATGATGCCGTAGTGGGTGACGATGAACCCGGTGTGCTTTTTTTCCCATGGCCAGCGGGTGATCGTGACCGCAAAGAGGTTGATGCAAAGCACCCCCAACCAAATCAAAAACCAAGGGGCCTTGTAGATGTAAACCTGAGCGACTTTGGTGCTGAACTCGGACTCAGCCACCGTCGCTGCGGCACAGGCGATAGCAATAGTGGCTAGAAGGATGAGCGCCAACTGGAGAGATCCCAGCAAGTGAATCAATCGCCAAAAGGAAGAATTCTTTTGGCGCGCCTCGACCATCCGCTTCCTCTCAAGGGCCGTCAAGACAACGCCCCTCCAGCCGCGGCGCATCCACTAAAAGCAAATTGAAGAAAATTCGAATAAATCGACATGTTCCCCAGAGGCTACTCTACCCAAAAAAACTTTCAAGCAGCACACACCAACGCCTAGTAAACCCGCGCAGCCAATTACTGCGCGGGATGATGAAACCTCATTTCTAGGGAGCGTTTTTGATACTAAAGATCGCTGGCGCATCGTTGTTCCACGATGTGTTACCGCCCTCAAAACCTGGATTGCTCACGCGATTGGTTCCACCGGAGGTGCCGACAAAGACCTCATCCAAATACATTGTGCCCGCAGTGCTGCTATAAGCCGTGTCAAAGGTCAGGTAAATGCGGGACCTACTGCCAACATTGAAGACAGGCGTCGTGACCTTAGTCCACGTCGACCCAGCTGAAACCTTGGCTGACGCCAATTTTTTAGTCCAACTCGAATCACCCCAGACCTGAAGCTCCAATGATCCAGCACCCTTGACCCAAACGCTGGCCGTGTATTGCGAACCCGCTGTAACAGGAACCGTTTGATAAAAATCCTGATAAGTTGCCTGCGTCGGAATGCTGGCTACCGCAGCCCAATTTCCACTGAATACATTCCCACCCAATATTGGCGTTGGTGTAGGTGTCGGACTTGGTGTGGCTGTCGGTGTGGGAGATGGCGTGGCTGTCGGTGTAGGTGTTGGCGACGCGGTCGGCGTGGGACTTGGTTTCGGCGTGGCTGTCGCGGTGGGCGTGGGCGTAGGGGTAGCCGTGGCTGTCGGTGTTGGTGTCGCCGTTGGTGTTGGTGTTGACCCAGAAACCTGGAGTGTATCCCTCAACTTGCTCACGACCTGCTGAAGGGCGGTATCGCTTTTGAAATCGGTGATATAGGTCCACCAGAAGACACCGCCGATACTGCCAGGATAAGCCAATGCGGCGTTGTAGTATTGGGCTGCAACCGCCCGTTTCGCTGCAGTGGTATCCGTCTGATTGTAGGCCCACCAGAATTGCTGACCGGGAATCCAGTAACCCAATTCTCCAAGGCCGATTTTCTGCGTCGGGAATTCCGCACGCATGGTTTTCATCACCTGGTCAAAAACAACCCCCATGGGTGCCTGCTCCTGATATTGGGAAAAGGTCACCACATCGATATTGGCGCGCGTGGCCGCTGGCAGGTTGGTATTGACCCAAGTGAACATCGAGTTAGCAAGCGAATCGGTGTTGATTTGCCAAAAGAGCGTCAGAACCGTGAACTTGCCGGGTGCCCGCGCTTTGACCTCAGCAGCGGCATCCGCGATTTTGACGCCGATTTCACTGCTCAACCAAGATCCATTGACCTCATTCCCGACTTCCCACGCATCAATTTGAGGAAAAGCGGTAATGAAATCGATGAAACGCTGTTTGTATTGAGCACGGGTGTAGCCCTTGTCGTAGGTGGAGTCCACCGGTTGACCAAGCACCTTCAGTCCTTTGGTTTTCGCGTAATTAACCAGGTTGGTATAGGTCGAGGGACCTTGGCCTGCATCAAACACCACGCGAATCCATCCGTAGGGAGCGGCAAGACTGGCGGCAAGATCGAGATTCACTTGGTAATTCGAAACAGTATCAACCGTAAAGCCGAGCCATGGGGGAAGCGTCGCCTTGTTTTTGGCGGCGAAAACCGGACCATACTCCGCCAGAAGCACATCATAGGCCACGGCGAGGTTATCCAATGCGAGTTGGCCGGCTTTTCCCTTAGCTGATTCAGGACTATAGGCATCCACACTCGCAAGCTGAGTGGAAGCGGCCTGATAGGCTGTATTGAATTTTGCTGAGGCCACGTAGTCAGGTCGAGCAGCCAGAGCAGCATCGAGTTTCTTTTTGGTGTCTCGCGCAGCTTGGTAGGTGAAGTTATACGTTCCACCCGCCGAGAATCCCACGCCGCCATTATCGAGTATGACGAGGCTGAATCCATTCGGTAGCGTAGGCCAATTGAATGCCAGAGACACAGCCTGCGAAGGGATATTGAATGCTAGGTTCGATCCCGAGGTGTAGAGCGGCCCGCTACTGATCGCCCTCATATTTGTGGGATTCAGCAGAAAGTCGCTGTTGTACCCAGCTCCGCTGTTATTGGAGAGCAATCTAACTTGAGATGGGGTGAGAGCGGTTCCGTTTCGATCAAAGAAAAGCAGGGTTATCGTTCCCCCAGCCTGCGCGATTCCTGTTGTCACAATCACCCCCCAAATCAGCAAAGCCAAAGCGCCGACGACTAATGCTGGAAGAAGAAAGACCGTCAACCACGGCCGCGCTACCGCCACCTGATCCTCTTCGTTTTCCGTGTCTTTGTCCGAGTTGTTATTGTTTTCCATGGAGCAAACCTAATTAGGAACTCGGGCGGCATCCATTGGGGGGATAACCCCAATTTTTTTCTCATTACCGAAATCACCTACTTTCAAGGCTGAGCCATTGCGGAACGGGTAAATTCAACGTCGTTATCTTGTATGAAAACCATTATTTCACGACCGGCAGCATGGATTGCCGTTATCTTCACAGGACTTTGCGGGTGTTCACTGGAACAGCCAGACTCACGAGTCGAGCCGGGATTTCGACCGGCGGCACACGTGGCCCGACCGATGACATCGGGGGATCTCAGGTCGGACGCCCCCGAGATTCGCGCTGGCAGCGCAATCATCATCGACGCCGTTACAGGTAAGACGCTCTACGAAAAAAATGCGGACAAAAAAATGCCCGTCGCGAGCACCCAAAAGCTCCTGACCGCCATCGAGGTGATCGAGGAAGGCGGACTGGACGGGCCAGCCACGGTATCTGTATGGGACGAAATGCAGCCACCTACAAAACTCTATCTCCGTACGGGAGATCACTACCGAAAAAAGGACCTCCTCGCAGCCATGCTGGTCTCCAGCGCGAACGATGCTGCAAGCGTCTTGGCTGGATCGGGCCGCGGATCGTATGGGGACTTTATTTCTAACATGAACCGAAAAGCCCGCGATCTCGGGGCTAAAGATTCCCTTTTCCTTAATCCCCATGGGTTGGATTTTGATGGTCAATACTCGACAGCCAGAGACACAGCGATCATCGCCTACCACGCCTACCGAGACCCCCTCATTAGATACTATGCCTCTCTGCGGGATGTGCCATTCAACCACAACGATGGGCGCACCGATTTATTACAAAACACAAACATGCTCCTCTATCATTGGCCCGCTTACTTCAATGGTCTCAAGAGTGGCTATACTGATCGCGGAGGCAAATGCCTTGTTGCCACGTCGAAATATAAAGGCACAGAAACCATCATCGTCATGCTCGCCAGCACCCCAGAGGAGATCTTCCTCGATGCAGATCGACTCATAAAGTGGAGGTTGAAAAACCTCAACAGCGCTGCATCTAGAAACTAAAAGGCAAGCTCACTCACCGTCCCAAATGAAGTGCTCGAGGCGAATCTGCTGGATGCGTTTTTTTGCCTCGGCGGCACGCGGACCTTCGCTTGCAGCCATGATCTGATAGACTCGGATGGCTTCACTCCACTTTTGCTGCGTCTCAAAAATGCGAGCGGCGGCGAATCCCGCTTTATAGAACCAAAAAAACTCGGGCGTCTCTCCGGAAGAAGGCTTAAAAACCTCATAATACGTGGCCGTCGCACCATTATCGTCACCACTTTTTTCGAGAGCGGTGCCGATTCGCGTGAGTGCCTGGTTGCGCCAAACGGGATCAGAGGCTTCTTCGCTGGCCACCTGCTTCCAGACCTCAATGGCCGATTTATAGTTGGAGGGATCCTGGGTTCCCAGAGCGTAGAAGTTTTTTCCTTTTTCGACCAAAGCCGTCGCCTTCAGCGTGTGGTCGGGCGAAGAGGAAAGAACTTTATCGATCACCAGATTCGCTTCGAGGGGCTTACCTTGGGCAGCAAGGATGGCCGCCTGTTCGAGCCTGGCCCGACTCGAAAAAGACCCATTTCTCGCGGCAACTTCCTCAAAAAGACCCATGGCGTCCGCTGTAGCTGCCTCTTCGGGAATACGTGATGCGGCTTGAGCAGCCAAAAAGAGCGCAGGCGCCTCGAAATCGGAAACTGGATATTTTCTGGCAAGGGACTCCAACTCAACTCGTGCGGAGGAATAATCTCCATTAAGGAAAAGCAATTCACCTAACTTCATTCGCACTAATGGCTCAGATTCGGTATCTCGAAAGTTCACAAGAAAAGCCCGCGCAGCCTCGATCGCTTTGGGTGTGGCATCAGATTCACCCGAAGCCGTTAAAAATACCCCCAAGGCGGCTTCGCGGTCCGAGTGGCCCTTCGTCGATATGCGCCCGAGTTCCAAAGCCGCAGCAGGATAGTCGAGTTGCTGGTACTTCCACTCAGCGAGGGCCAAACGGGCATTTTGCGCAATGTCGGAAGGGGCCGATTCCGCCAACTTTGTGAGAATATCGGTCGCTTTAGGATCTCCATTTCTGGCGAGAGAGAAGGCTTCTTGAAGCTGAAACGCTGGAATCTTCGGGCTGGAAGGGTATTTTTTTTCCAATTCGGCCAGAGCCGCGTTAGGTATATTGCCAGCCTTAAGCTCACAAATAGCGGCATTAAATAGGGCGCCTTCCGCCATTTCGGGATTAGTCGCGGCGAGCAAAAATGCCGATGCAGCGAGAGCATGATCTCCCTGCTGTTCCAGAGCGATACCGCGAAGGAAATCCGTATAGGGTGAAACGCCCTGCGCCGGAAGCAGCGCGAGTGCCTCGCTGGATTGACCGAGACGAACACGCAGCGCGGCCAACTCAAGAGTGGTTTCTGAGGCGAGTGGGTTCGAGGCGGGATCGGCGATCAACGCCTCGAGTAAGCTCGCGGCTTTTTTCGCATTTCCCTGACGCGCCTCAAGGCGCGCCATATAATATGTCGCCAATTTCCGGCGCATGGTTGGATCCTTGTCCTCTGACCAACGCTTCATCTCACTCGAAGAGGCACTCGGAGCAGCAGCATAAACCTCGTCCAAGGCCGCAAAAACACGCTCCAATCCTGGAATCACGGGGTGACCGGCAATGAAATCCTCAAGAAGAGATTCGGCCTCGGGGGCCTTGCCTGTTCGCGAAAGCGCCTGAGATTGGAGAATAACACTCGATGCGGCCATGTTTGCATCCAACGGCTTGAGGTTCGCTAGGATCTCCAAGGCTTGGTCATTTTGACTCAATAGACACATGGCTGCCGCTGAGAGAAAATCTTTTTTGGTTCGATCTTTCGACTCGGTAACTGTGAGGTCAGCGAGGACTTTTTGTGCATCGGATCCGCTCCCCTTAAGGATTTGTAACTCCGCAAGATCGAGGAGCGCCTGATTTTTTCCAACGGAAGGCGGCCAAGAAACCGCGCCCTCCAGCACCAATACCGCTTCATCGATGCGATTCAGATTTCTCAGCATGGACGCTCTCCCCAATACCGCCTCTCGGAAAAACAAAAAATCGGCCACCATCGTGCAACGTGTATATTTTGAAAGGGCCTCTGCAGAATCGCCGTTCGCGGCCAGCGCCTGCGCGAGCCAGAACTCCCTCGCCAGTCCGGCACGTTGCGAAACCGCACCGAGCAACTTCACCGCAGCTTCCGGTTGACCGTCCGCAATGAGCGCACGAGCATAGAGGAGATTGGCCTCATCACCTGCATTCGGCTTGCCTATTAGGGGAATGGTCTCCTCGATTTTGAGCAGAGCGACTTTAGGAAAGCCCGAATCCAAAGCGGCACGTGCGCTTTCCAACCGGTCCTGCGCAGACAGAACCATCACACCGCTGAGAAGGAAAAAAATCACACGCTTCATGGTTTAAGATATTTTTTGAGATAATGACCGGTATGACTTTGGGCGGATTGCGCAACCTGCTCGGGCGTTCCTTGCGCGACGATCTCGCCTCCGCCCGATCCCCCTTCGGGACCAAGATCAATGATCCAGTCGGCACACTTGATGACCTCCAGGTTGTGTTCGATGACGATCAGTGTGTTCCGGGAGTTGCGGAGTTTCATGAGGACTTCGAGAAGTTTGTGGATATCCGCAAAGTGAAGACCGGTGGTGGGTTCGTCGAGGAGATAGATCGTCCGACCGGTAGCACGCTTCGAAAGCTCGGCCGCCAGTTTGATCCGCTGGGCCTCCCCGCCTGAGAGGGTGGTCGCAGATTGACCCAACCGCAAATAACCTAACCCGACATCTTGAAGAGTATCCAACTTGCTTGCCAACGCTGGCACACTTCGGAAAAACCGGGACGCCTCATCGACGGTCATGTCCAATACATCGGCAATATTTTTGCCCTTATACGTGATCTCGAGTGTCTCACGATTGTAGCGCCGACCTTGGCAGATCTCGCACTCCACATAGACGTCAGCAAGAAAGTGCATTTCGATGCGAATGAAACCATCCCCTTGGCAGTGCTCACAGCGTCCCCCTTTGTTGTTAAAGGAAAACCGGCTCGCATCGTAACCGCGAACCCGGGAAGCCGGCAAATCACTAAAGAGATCGCGAATGGGACCGAGTGCACCGGTATAGGTGGCTGGATTCGAACGGGGCGTACGGCCAACCGGACTTTGATCAATGACGACGACCTTGTCGAACTGCTCGATACCTTGGATCGAGCGATGCGCTCCCGGACGCGACCTTGCGCGGTTTAAGTCACGCTCGAGGGCCACACGAAGAATGTCATTCACGAGAGTGGATTTGCCACTACCCGAGATTCCGGTCACGCAAGTCAGGCAACCTGCCGGGAAGGAAGCGGTGATATTTTTCAGGTTATTTTCTGTGGCTCCCACAACGCGCAACCATCCGTCGCCGATTTCACCAACTTCAGCACCGGTCACCCTTGGCGCGACACGTTGACGGGGAACTGGGATGTGAATCGTTCCATTGAGATATTGAGCAGTTAGCGAATCCGGACTATCCAAAATCTCGGCCAGCGTCCCTTGCGCCACCAAGGCGCCACCACGCGGACCGGCTCCCGGCCCGAGATCTAAAATATGGTCGGCCGCACGGATTGTATCTTCGTCATGCTCGACAACGATGACGGAGTTTCCGAGATCGCGAAGATCACGGAGCGTTTGGATAAGCCTGTCATTGTCTCTCTGGTGCAGCCCGATGCTAGGTTCATCAAGCACATAAAGAACACCGGAGAGCCCCGATCCGATCTGGGTCGCTAACCGGATACGCTGGGCCTCACCGCCCGAGAGCGTCCCGCTCTCGCGACTGAGTTGAAGATATCCGAGACCGACTTCATTGAGAAACCTAAGGCGCTGTCGAACCTCACGCAGAACATCTTTCACGATTTCCACATCACTAGGAGCGACTTTGAGTTCTTCCATGGCGCGAGCAGCCTCTGCGATGGTCAGTCCACACATCTCCTGGATGCCATATTCACGGTCATCCAGTGTACTGAGTGTCACCGCCAGAATTTCCGGCCTTAATCGTGCCCCAACGCAAACACGACAGACTCGTCGCCCTTGATAGGCACGGAGTCGCTTGCGGGTGAACTCGCTTTTTGTCGTCGCGTAAAGGTTTTCCAACTGTGCAATCACTCCCTCGAACGGCTTCGATGATGTCCTGTTCGCTCCGATCGCCATGCGAATGCTTCGATCTCCCGAACCTTGCAGGACAAGCGAGCGGAAACCCTCTGGCAAATCCTGCCAAGGCTTTTCCAACGGCGCAGGGGTATCTGAAACGAGCCCCTCCAGCAGAGCAGCGTAATAGGCCTTCATTCGCGGATTCGCCTGCTTCCATGGGCGAACAGCTCCTTGCGCGATGTTTTTTTCTGCATCCACGATCAGATCGGGATCGAAATAATTCTCCGTCCCGATTCCATGACAAGCTGGACAGGCACCGAGATGACTATTGAAGGAAAAATGCTTCGGCGTCAGGCGAGTCATTGTGAATCCCGTGGCGGGATTGCAAAAATCTGTAGAAAATTTTTCGTCCGTCCAAGTCGATGAGGCCGGCCCCTGACGGGTGGTAGAGATTTTGCCTCCCCCTAGGCGAAGCGCCGTTTCGATCGAGTCCGTGAGGCGCTGACCCAGATCTGAACGAATGACGAGACGATCAACAACCGCTTCGATCCAGTGGGGTTTGGTTTTTTCGAGGCGGATCGGCTCCGGTCTAGTGAGCTCGATCACCTCGCCATCCACTCGGATTCTCACGAACCCCTCCCTGCGGGCCTTCTCGATCACATCCCGAAACTCTCCGACTTGCCCAGAAATCAGTGGGGCAAGAACAAGGAACTTCGTGCCCTCGGGCCAGCGAAGGATGGCATCGGTGATTTCTTGTGGAGTCTGACGCGCCACTCGCTCGCCGGTTTTGGGGTCATGGGGAACTCCGGTCGATGAAAATAAAAGCCGCAGATAATCAAAAATCTCCGTCGTCGTCGCGATGGTCGAACGTGGATTGGCACTGGATGTACGCTGCTCGATGGCAATTGCCGGAGAGAGCCCTTCGATATAGTCGACATCCGGTTTTTGCATTTGGTCCAAAAATTGACGCGCATAGGCGGAGAGGCTCTCCATGTATTTGCGCTGCCCTTCCGCAAAGAGCGTATCAAAGGCGAGCGAAGACTTACCTGAACCGCTCAGGCCAGTAATGACCACAAACTGGTGCCGAGGGATATCGACATCCAGATTTCGCAAGTTGTGCTGTCGAGCACCCTTGATGCGAATGAGAGAATGTTTGTTCGAGGTCATGGATGCCAATTCGGCGAGCTTGTAGTTTAAACCGAAATCCCCTCCGGCATCAAATGTTGCGTCAATCCGTGCACGCTATCTGAATCTTTTTACCAACTCAGCGTCTTTTCTCCCCTCTAGAAAAGGACTTCACGTTGGAGTGCCATGGCTTTTTTCTTGGATGGAATTTTAAAATTCGGCCGTGTAGGCTTCAACGTAATGAATCGGAAGCGACGTTTGCTCGAGGAAAAGGCCGTTTCGCATCGCGATGCGTGGCGCCCTCTGCTCATTGCTGCCCTGATTTTATCCCTCATGGCGCACTGGTATTTCCGCTCATGGGCAAAAGGCGTCACCGTCGAAAGGCAAGTGGCTCCGATTGAGAAAAAAAACATCAAACCGACATTCAAAGTCGAGCGCGTTGATATCACTCCCCGCATTAAGCAGTCGGTACCCGAAAAAATCCCTCAGGCTCAACTGCAACCGTCCAAGCCTGACCCCAAACAAACCCCCGACGAAAAGATTTCTTTTGAAAAAATGATGGGCGACGTGCCCGTTCCCGGAGCCCCTCCCCGCTTAGACCAGGTCATGCTGGACGAAAAGCCGGGTGTCACAGTCACTCCCTCCTCGGCCAACACCGCCATGAATGCGGCCAAGAGCGAAACCGCTAAAATCAACGACTCCCTTGCCGAGGAATTGCTGAAAGAAATACCAGCTATCAAAGTTGACGCTTCCGCCAGAGGCGTACCCTCGACCACAGCAGACTCTGTGGTTGGAATGCCCGCTGGAGAGCGAGGATTTAGTAACCTTGACGACCTTCTTGCGCAAACCGGCCCCCTCACCTCGGACACGGCGCCCATCCTCATGCCGAGTGATTTGCTTTTCACCTACGACGCCTTCGTCCTCGAGCCTGGTGCCATGAGCAGCCTGGAAAAACTCGGCACACTTCTGAAGCGAAACCCGCGCGCGCGTTTTCTCATTGAAGGACATACCGACTCCTTCGGCACAGATGACTACAATCTTAAGCTCAGCCAACTCCGCGCGGAATCAGTCAAAGCCTGGCTTATTGCTAATATGGGTCTGCCTGGGGATGTGATCGAAACCGTCGGTTTGGGGGAAACCCGCCTCATCGCTCCCGCCACCGGCACCATCGAGGAACAGCGGATCAACCGCCGTGTGGAGATCGTGATTCGCGACACCTCGAAATGAATCCGGAAAGCCCGCAAACACTCGAAA
>Ga0214919_10004158_pt1 | contig 21281 bp, 24 predicted proteins | sample LL1503_MetaG_FD_177994 | JGI IMG/M metagenome (GOLD analysis project Ga0214919, IMG submission 177994) | Freshwater microbial communities from Lake Lanier, Atlanta, Georgia, United States - LL-1503 | ecosystem: Environmental > Aquatic > Freshwater > Lake | place: USA: Georgia | collected... | reverse complement strand
TGGGCTTATTATTTTCTTGACAAGGATAATTGGGTTGAATCTCTTCGTGGGAAAACCATACTTATTATTCATCCCTTTGTGGATACCATCGAACGTCAACTTAGGATTCGTAGCAAATTATTTTTTGGGAGTCATTATCATTGGTTTGATGAATGTACTTTTCGATTTCTTAGACCTCCGGTGACGCTCGCAGGAAACCATCAAAATAAAGAATGGTATGAACATATGGACGTGTTTATAGAAAAGCTGGACCAGTTGCAGAGCGAGGAGGATTTTGAGGTGGCATTAGTATCATGTGGAGGGTATGGAATTCCAATATGTGGTCATATATATGAGAAGCTACAACGATCAGCAATCTACGTGGGAGGTGCATTACAGATCTTTTTTGGGATCATTGGAGAAAGATGGGAAAAAGAAGAGGCGGAAATTCTCCAAAAATACCGCAATGAGTATTGGACTCGACCCTCTGAAAACGAAAAACCAAGCCATCACAAGACGATAGAGGGTGGATGCTATTGGTAAACTTATATTCGTATAAGATTAATCCAGTAAGAGAGAGTGAGTTTTTCCATTTCAAAAGAACGACTCATAAAAGATGTGATGGTGGAAGCGAGTCGTTCTTCTGTTACGTCTGACCATTGATGCACGATAAGCACGGGAAGATTTTCATACAAGGGATCTAATGGAGAGGTTCGTACAATGGGAATGCATCCAAGAGCAAGTGCTTCCCAAGTTCGATGACAATCCATACCGTTTCCATGGGGTGATATGACAAAAGCGTATTGTGACTGATGTTTCCAAGTGGTCAATCGATCAATAGGCCCAGGTTCATAATAGACAAGGTTTCGAGGAATATTGGCGAGAGCATCATGACGATCTTGACCTCTCATGGCAAGATGAAAATTTGAATAGCATTGTAAATCTCTTTCCCACATCGGAGCGGCATTATCGCGAATATACATGAGCAACATTTCTTGTTCTATAGGAGATGCATTGGGTCCCCAAGCAGGCATAGATTTATAATGAAGAGTATGATAGTCCATACCGATCGGCATTAGAGTTATTTTGTGATGTTGAATAGTACAATTCTGCGCAAATATGTGTATAATTTTGGGGTGATGAAGGAGATGATCAAAATCTTGGAGACCGTCAGAAAAAACACGAGACGAAGGTACTGAATGATCACTGCAACCGGTAATCAGTATAAATGGATGAGAAATGCGATTCAATTCTTTATATAAATTATAAAGAGCATCTGTTTTTATGTAGACAACAGAGAATGGTTGAATTTGATGAAATGGAAAATGGTCAAGATGTTCAGAATCATTCAAGGTATAAACATCACAGGATTTTCGGATGCCCATACATCCGAAATAAAAGCAATGTTCTTCATCGTTCATTTCTTTGTTATATGAGAAAGATTATTAAAATTTATACGGGTATATATTGGAAAGAAGGATCCGCGATCTTGTAGCCGATGAGTAGAAGGAGGACGTACTGATTATTTTTTTTAGCTATATGTAATCATAAAAAACGATTTAATTTCTCGCTTAGAGATTCTATTGAATACATCTCATCCCAAAAATCAGGAGACTTTAAAATAGGTTTATTAATCATATCCAGATAAGCATCATCATCCATATCTAATTCCATAACACGATTAATTATGTATTCATAACATGAATTGTTTGAAGCATCCTCCAAAAACAACATCGAGTCTGAATTGAAAATATTCTTTACATAATGACTTGACCAATAAATAGGAATTACACCCGCTATATAGGCATTAATTATTTTTTCAGTTATATAATGATCTTTAGATGAATTTTCAAAACATATTATGAATTTATATTGAGATATAAATTGTAAATATTCTTGGGATGAATGATGCCAAGGCACAATAAAATCAATATTATTAGCATACTTACCACACGAGTCCACTTTACGATAGCAATTTAATATTTCAAACATTTTTTTACGCGGTTCACTTTTGAAATTAGAAACAATAAAACAACAGAATTTTGGAGGAATGGTATTTACAAAAGGACGAAATAGTAAACGATCAAAAAAATTATGAGTGTAGGTGTAAGATACAAACAAAGGGAGATCGATTATATTGGAATGGGTGTGCTGTGAATGAAGGACAATATCGTAATTGTCAGCAGGATATATTGTGGGTTCTCCAGAAAAATGAATTTTATATTTCCAATTTTTATGTTTGACAAGTGAATTTGCAAATACGGATTCAAACAAAACATTTGCATTTTCAAGGTTATTTGTGAATTCAAAATTCTTAATCTTTGTAGACAAAAACAGGTCTTGGAAGAAGCCAATATGGTTGGGATCTATTTTATCTTCAAATCCACCCCAAAATCCATTGACAAAAATAAGATATTCCATTTATTACTTATTAATAAGAAAGAATATTTATTTATTTTATGTACTCAATATTAGGATATTTGTCCAATTCATCCAACGGTAAACCTTTATAGATCACCTTGTTTTCTTCAAGCAATATGCGAATCTCCTCGATTTTTTTTGGATTCACATTCGGATCAATATATACTACTGGTAAATAATTAGAATATGATTTCACTTCTTTAAAATTAGTTTCAAAAATGTTATTAAGCTTATTTTTATAATAAAAACGCTTGTCATTTTCACGATATACAGATCTCGCCAATTGAATAAATTCATCCTTAAAATTTTTATCGAGTTCAAACTCACGTATTTTATCTTCAATATCCCATAAATCTTGATTGGTTTGTAATAAATATTGATAATATTTATTTTGAATCATTTCATCAGTAATCATTGATAAAAGATATTTTTTTTCTTTATTAACATGAATAAGTTTATCGGAATCCTTTATTTTTTGGGATTTAATTTCTAATATACTTAATTTGTCTAATAACTCGCCAATCGAAACTTCAATCATATTATATATATATATATATATAAAAATTAAATTCCTAAATAAATAAAGGAAGAATCAGTTTTACTATAACTTGATAGCGTTAATGTTGATCGAGAGTAACAATATTTTTTACATGTTGGTTTTGTTTGTAAATGCATTGTTAAACACCAAAATGAAGAATCAAACATAATAAGTATATCACTATGTTGAATGATTGGAACATAATTTATTAAAGGCAAAGATATATAATTTTGGGCAATTTCATAAAATCGATGATGTACAGGATACATATTATACGTTGGATTAATAACAATATTTGATTCAATACTTATATTTTGTTTCAACAACAAATCATCTGAATGAGTACTTGAATGGTCATGACAAAAAACGATAGGTAAATTCATTTCAAGGATGTCTGAAAGATTATAGTCAATTATATCAAAATTAGGGAAATAATTATAAAAAATACTTCTATCAAGTCCCATATGGTCATACAGACTTAATGGAAAATCTGGAATATTTTTTCTTTCACCGAGACAATGCATTCCACTCAAGAATAACGACATATTACATGTGATTTCTTTAAATTTTTCTAAAGAAAAGCCAGCGTTTGGAGAAATATCTCTATCCTCTTCTACAATGTATAATATAATATTATTATATCTTTCAAAAAAGAGTCGCATATTATCTGCATTCTTTTTCTTTACAACAAAATATACAATATCATAATTAATACTTAAAAAAATTGCGGTTCCTATCATGCATATGTTATCCCCAAGTCCAAGATGAGATAATATAAATGCTTCTTTCATTTTTAAAAACTATCTATATATCTAATATATACTATATATATATAATTTTGACAAAAAATCATTGCATTGAACATTATTAAATTTTATCAAGAAATACTTCCTTGAATTTAATCATTACGTTTTCAGGGGAACAATTTTTGTAACAATTCCAATCTTTTTCCGGTTGGGGTACAAAATTTTTTAATATATCGTATAATGAATCAGAATCTGAATAATACAAGCCTTTATCTTGAAGCATGAATATATGATTTTTTTCAATAGAATTAGCATATGTAATAATTGGTTTATTGCACCAAGAAAATTCACCAATGGCCACACCAAAAGATTCACCTACAGTTCTTGCGTGAATCATTGCATCGCATGTATTTATAAACTTGCGTTTGATGAATATGTCTGCAAAACCATCCATGAAAATAATTCGAGGATTATTATTTGAAAACGAGTTTGTGTTGGCAAACAAAAAATAAACATTTTTTCGTTCTTGACTTATCTGTTCTATAACTGGATATACAAATTCAATGTCAAATGTTTCTAATCCGCCTGTTCTTCCAATCACAATAGAGTCTTCTGGAATTCCAAGTTCTTGTCGGAAATTATCATTGTGATCTGGAAGATTTATCATAAGAGGAATTACGGGTATATTGCCTCCACTGAATTCGTTGCTAAGCCATTGACTTGTGTAGCTATAAATTGTACCATGTGGATCATAACAAGGACCACAAGCATGTATTAAAGTAGGGATATCGTGAATAAATCGTCCATCATTTTTGCGACCGTATTTATGTATATAAATTGCATCAACATTATTTTCAACGCAAACTTCATACAATTCAAACATATCTTGAGAACCTCTTAAAGGAATAAGTATCATATTTTGTTCAAATTTTTCCTTAACAAGAGGATGATTCACAGGATGATTTTCATCATAGATCATGATAGAAACATTGCCAAGAATTTTTTGATTATAAAACGCATAATCGAAATAGGCAACACCTGTTCCACGTATATCAAGATGAGGTTGATAAAAAGCGATTACTTTCATTTCTATGATAGAAAAATATTTTTTTTTTTCACGTAATAAAAAATTATATATATATATATATATATATATATATATATTTTTTTTTAAATGATTTGTAGAATTTTTGTTACTCATTATACACCCTTAAAAATTCGCAAAAAATATATAGAAGAACAATTTGCCGAACATGGCATAGATAATTATATTTTCATAGAGCTATTTGATAGAGAATATAATAATACACATGATTCTTTTTATAAATTTTCTAACAATCTCTTACCATCAGAAATTTCTATTTTTTTAAAACACATGGAGATTTTTCGATATGTTTCAGACGAAGAAATAATTGTGGTTATGGAAGATGACTCTATATTAAAACCTGGATTCAAAGATAATCTTGAAAATTATATTTTTAAATTAATTCGATCAAATTTAGTGTGGGACATTGCTTTTTGTGGAGAATGCTGTGGATTGCATATTGATTCAAAATTAATTGAATCAGAAAAAATATTTTATTCGTCCGATACAACAAGATGTCTTAATCTCTATATTTTAAATGCAGGATCTGGTAAAAAAATTAAAGAAATAATGGACAATGAAATTTCTATCAATAAACCAATTGATTGTTGGTTAAATGATATGAGAATCAAATATAAAAACCTAAATTTTTTTTGGTCTGAACCTACTTTATCAGACCAGAAATCTGAAATAAATAATGAATCGTCCATACGATTTCGTCCAATATGATATCAGATAAAGAACTATGTTTAACAATGCCAAATTTTTTTCGTTTAAAAAATTTTAAAATTGTATATTATTATAGATAGTATACATATATTATGTTTGATAGAATTCATATTCTTAAACAAAAAGGTTATTTTCCAGATACGATATTAGATATTGGAGCTCATCATGGCACTTGGACAAATAGTGTTAAAGAAATTTACAATGATGCTAAATTTTATTTATTTGAAGGCATTGACTATTCCGAACTAAATCAATTTCAAAATGATGCAAATGTTACAATTTATAATATTCTATTAAATGATAAAATAGAAACTGTAAATTGGTATCAAATGAAAAATACAGGAGATTCAATGTTTAGAGAAAAAACCGGTCATTTTAAAAATTGTGAAATTATTAAGAGAGAAACAGTTGATTTAAATACTCATATTTTAAATAACAACCTATTCAAAGAATCAAAGAATATTTTAATAAAAATAGATTGTCAAGGTGCTGAAATTCCTATATTAATAGGTTCATCATCAATATTAGAAAAAACAGATTTTATAATTTTGGAAATACCTTTATTTGGTCAATACAACGAAGGTGTTCCTAATTTTTTAGAGCATATAGCATTCATGGACTCCATAGGATTTATTCCGTATGATATAATTGATAATCACTACCTAAATAATTTTAATATACAAGTTGATGTATTATTTATAAATACGAATCATGAATTTAATAATATAATTAATGACATATAAAATTTGTACGGTCTGTTTATTTCAATTTATGGTTTTAACATCGTTACCGATCGATCCCAACTTTTACCTGTTTGGAATTGGAAGGAGTTATTCTAAGCAAAAAAAAATCCAATAAAAAAATAGATCAAATGATTAATGCTGAGCCATCATTATCTTCTTCGCCACCACCATCCCTGTCTCAAGAACAACCCCAAAATCAAGAAGAAGACCTCCCCACTCACGCCTTTTACACCTTTTTACTCTCTATCTCCCCAAAAAAATCTTCCTTACCTCCTCTGCCCATCGACGTCTTGCGTCACATCTTACAATACAGCGTGGAATCCTATTCTCGCGCCATGCTCCGTCTCTGGCGACGCATGCGTCTCCAAAACACCTATGGCCGTATCCTCTTCTGTCAGAAAACCGACGACTGGCGACTCCAGATCGATTTTTACACCGATGGCATGAGCTCCCGATTGGTCGACATCGAGATCGAATCCGACGACGGCTATTTTGTCTTCCGTTACGATTCCCTTTATTTTCAATCACGCGGGTATCAGGACGACGGGGCCCTCGCCAATCTCTTTGTTATCCTCTGTGAAGAAATAGAGGCCAGGTACGGCGGGGATACCGACATGTTCTGCATCCCCATGATCGCCTCCCGACAGCTCTATCATCAACTCTTTTACGAGCCCTTTCCCCCCGAAGAAGACCCGCGTAACGATATGTACTCATCCATTAAAGATGACCTGTGGATAAAGGGCATTTTAGGCATTCTCCGCTCCCTAAAACATTCTTTTAAGCAAAACGAAAATTGACGATTCCGGGGAATCCAACGAACGGAACAGTAGATAAGATATCTTGCTGTTGTTGTTGCTGATCCGATAAATCGTCCAAAATATACCGACAGATTTCATCCCGTAATAGGATAAGCTCGTCGATCGTTAATGGATCCGGTATCGGTACTTGTGAAAGTATTCGAGCCCAATTTTTACCAAAAAACATGGCCTTGTTTTGCAACGACCCGGTGTAAAGAAGCCGTTTGATGACAAACGTCGGATCAAGGATTTGAATCAGCTTGTGAAAAAAGTTAGGATCTCCTTCTTCTCCATAAGCGGCCATGCCATTATTCGTCAGAATAAAATAACGCACACCCATGGCACGAAATACTTTGAATAATAACTTGACCAGTTGAAAACGAGAAGGACCACCCATGATATATTCCAGGTACGACGCATAAGAAACCTTTAATTTTTTAAAGACAGTTTTGTGATACAATCCCTCGACACAAGAAAGCGTCCGATCCCAATCAAGAAAGACGTACACTTCTTCACCGGATCCCGTGACTTGAATACACCAGAGCATGAGATCAATGATTTGAGAAATCGTCATCCCACAAGGCATTTCTTTATCAAAGAATGTATCCAAGTCGATCACTTTTTCGACAAAGGCATTTCCTGGAAATTCCTCTGCATACCGGTTCATGTAACGCTTGAGGGGGACACGCGACGAAAACAACGAAGGACTATAAAACCGGATGTCCGAATTTTTTAAAAGAGGGTTGGGAAGCCTATCATCAGCAAGAATTGTTTCTATAGGTCTCTTGGAATATAAAGGAACCTTATGAAGCGTTCCACGATCATTATCATAAAACCGTGTTTTTATCGTCGTTGTCGACGTCGTCATGTTTTTTCTTTTCAGGACATATTTAAAAAAAAAACGAATATTGCTTGATAGCGATTGTAGGGCACCTAACGTGATAATCCGTCACCAATTCCCATAAAATGAAGGGTTGAGCTTGGAGTGGGGATGGTGGTGTCGGGTGGGAAAATCGGACGACGACGACGCAAAGGACGCGAGGAGGAGGGAGAACGAGATTTCGGTTGAATCAACGTTATGTTAGCGTTAGCGTTAGCGGTGACGATGGGGATGACGGTCGTAGCGACGGTGGATCGTTCCTTTTCTATTATTTCTCTTTCCTCCTCCGCACGCATGAGACGACAGATCTCATCATGTAAAAAATTCAATTCTTCCATGGAAAGGGGTTGCATGGTAAAGTTTTTTGGAAGAAAAATCCTCCAATCGTCCATAAAGAAAAAAGCCTTGGATGGCATATCTCCGGTATAAATTAATTGCGGACGAGTAAAAGATGGATCCAGAATATGAATGAGCTCCACGAAATACAAAGGATCGTGTTTCGCAGTTCCATTATTCGTCAGAATGAAATAATGAACACCGTAGGTTCGAAAGACAAGAAACAACAAGCGGACGATGTGCAAGCGCATAGGACCCCCCATGATGAATTCCACATAGGATCGCAAAGGGATCTTTAGTTCATCGACAAGAATCGAACGGAAATACAATCCCTCGACACAAGACAGGGTCCGATCCCAATCCAGAAACACATACGGGATATCTCCTGCTACTTTTCTTTGATTGCACCACAGCATAAGATCATACATTTGATGGATCGTCATCCCACAAGGCATCACCGAGTCAAAAAAAGAAGATGGCTCTGCCAACGCTCGAATCACATACGCATTGCCAGGATAGGTATCATTATATTTCATCAGATAACGCTTGTTGGGTGGAAGAGAAGGAGAATAGAAATCAAGATCGGATTTTTCCAAGAGCGGATTGGGTAGCGTATCATCGGCAAGAATCGTTTCTATGGAAGAAGAAATCGACGGAACAAGAGAAAGTGTAGCACGATCATTATCATAAAACCGAGTTCTTATCCTTGTCATATGTTTTTTTTAAACATGAGCAATAAAAAAACCAATTATCTTTCTTCATTTATTTTTTTTACGGTGGGGAAGAGGCACATGGGACAAAACTACGACTGCAATTCCAAATGAAATTATAAAAAAAAATTACACAATCTTCTATTTCTACTCTAATTAATGGATAAAATTGTTGAGGGCCCGGATGAGCTCCTCCCTGGGAGTTTCCTCATCAAAATCAATGTCCCAGTCATCACACTGGGTCCGAAGATCTTCTGTGCTCAGCTTGTTCCAACCACTGGGCTTCTTGGTATTGGCAACCGTGATGGGAGCGGTAGCACTTGTCACCGCCGGGAAGGCATTCGCGCTGTTGAGCTGCTGGTTGTGCTTCTTCTTGGGAGCAATAGGCTCGGGAGCGACATCATCCTCTTCCATCTCCCCAAGATCCGTCTCGTCCTCCTCGTCTTCTAATCCCTCGGGAAGGATTCCCACCGACCCAGGAGTCCCATCACCAACATCGCTAAAACGCTCCTCCTCTTCCTCGTCATTGGCTGGGGCTGGGGCGGGAGCTGGGGCGGCGACGGCTGCGACAACGGGGGCGGTAGCAGTGGTGGCAACAACGATGGGAGCATTGCGGATACGATCGAGGAGTTCCTCACGCTTGCCCGAGACCTTGAGAGCCCTGGTCTTGCAGATATTCTTGAGATCCTTGAGGCTCATCGCCGTATACTCATCCTGGATGATGGGTGCGGGTGCGGCCGCAGGCGCAGGCGCAGGTGCAGCGGTAAAAGTCGCAGGCTTGGTCTTCTTGATAGGCGCAGGGACGACAGGAGGCTCCTCCTCGACATCATTCAGCTGAGTGGCGTCATCCTCATCATCCTCGTCTTCCTCGTCGCCGTTAGCGACAGCAACAGGAGCCGTGACAAGAGGAGCGGTAGCTGTAGCAATGCCCATCTCCTTGTAACGATTCTTCTCCTCGACGGAAAGAGCGGTCCAGCGACGGCCAATTTCCTTGGACTTGGCAACAAAGTCCCAATCAGGATGCTCGGCCCCAATCAAAGGGCGCACCTCCAGTCCAAACATCACATAACCGGACTTCTTGGTCGCACCCTTGTTCTTCTTGGCACCGGGAGCAGACTGGGACTCCTTCCACAGCGAGGAAATCTCCGTGGCATCGAGACCAAAGCGGGTCGCCAACTGCTTGCAGAAATCATCCACCGCGTTGTCAATGTTCTTGGCAATCTTCTTCATGAGAGGCGCCATGGTTGTTGTTTTGGGATCTGTTGGTTTGGTTTTGGTTTTGGTTTTGGTTCTGGAAAGAGAAGAAGAAGAAAAATGAGAATCCATGATATTTTTTCTTTTATTCAATGTCTACTCTTCCCTCTCAGGAAAGGGGATCGTGCCCTTCAGTTTTTTTTTTCACGAATGCCTTCCTATTACTCTTTTCTGATATGTGCACCCTCCTGGATCGGGAAAACGGGGTCCCGGGCATCAGTTTTTTTTTACCGCCATGGACACCGACAATTCAACATTCATCTTTTTCTTCTCTTCTCGTAGAGGCATCGAAGGAGATAATAGAGCCCTCATGTGAAACGCATCTTCGACCGGTTGGAGGTAATATTGGGGAACAGTTTCATGGATTTCAAATTCCAGAGAAGTATACAACGCGATGGCGCCCTTGTTGCTCACACGTACGTGAAGATTCAGTACACAGGGTTTCAATACGCTACGAAACGAGTTGAGACAATGATGGAAAAGCTGTTTCCCAATCCCTTTACGACGATAGGCCTCTCTCAAGGCGAGCGAGACAACGAGCTCGCCATTACACAATAAATAACCAATGACTTCCTTCCCATCCACGGCCACAAACGTATGATTCTTCCCAAGATGATACTGCTGTTCCCAAAAGGGACGATCGTAATTCTCCTGCAAGCACTCCTCATTAACACGAATCATCCCAGGGATATCCATATAACGCACCGATCGCAAGACAATCTTTGATTTCATTTTATCTTCTTTCCCTCTTTTTGTTTAAGTTTATCTATCGATGATGAGGCCAAATCTTATCACTACCACCCAGATGTCCCCAATCACTGTCCACGGTCAACTTGCTTGTGATACCTCCTCGTGGACGGAACTCGATCTCGATACGCAACCGATCGGGATCATACACTTTCATGAGATGTTTGTACAGGACATCCAGACATCTCTCATAACTGATAATGGTTTCACGGTACTGGAATAGATAATGTTTCAGACTCTTGAGCTCAATGGTCTTGTCATTACCATAGTACCATAAAACAATATGACCAAAATCGGGTTGATCCTTGACGCCGAGAAAAGTAAATTCGGGAATCGTAATCTTTTGCTCATAACCACGAGCGGCATTCGGTAGACTCTTGAGCATGGAATCTTCAATCTGATTCCATAATCGAGGCGACATGGTGTCTTTCTCTTTTATTATTATCCAAAATATGTTTTTTTTTCATGACTGAAAAAATCTTTAGACTCTGTTGAGCATGGCTCGTCGTCGCTTACACAAAAAAAAACAAGAAAAAATTACTTTCTTTTGATTCTTGACGCTCGTAAAACGTCGAGACGCGACACGGGTCATGACCCGTGTCGCCATCCATAATTGTTTCCTACTTTCCAACATACGGTAACTATCCATCCTCTCCTTATTGTAAAATCGTTCTTCGGATTCCGGGTTCCAAGACCCAAAATCCTGCATCGTCATAGTATACGTCCCATCATCATCCGAGGACTCATGACATCGTTCACAAAGATTGTATTCCGGACGCACTGTGCAACGGTAACGCACGCCTTGGATCTCTTCCTGACAGGACCTACACACTTCAAAATTTTTTCTATAACACGGATGACACAAGGCGTATGCGCTCGTCCCATCTTCCCTCAAAACGCAAGCCCAAGACTCATCGGACGTGATTACGCTCTTACAATCATCACAACATTTCTCTTGCTCGTCTTCCTCTTCGTTTTCCTTGTCCTCGTCGTCGTCCTCGTCATCCTCGTCGTCATCCTCGTCATAGTCCTCGTCGTCCTCGTCGTAGTCCTCGTCGTCCTCGTCGTCCTCTTCCTCGTATTCCTCGTCAAAGGCTTTACGGCGATGACATTCCCGGGATCGGTGCACAAGATGGGTGTAAAAAGGCTGGCGCCTAAAAACAATATCCTGGCGACACATCGGGCATCCTACCTTCTCTTCTTCCAAATTGCCCTTGCAAAGCCAACCCTTGATACACGTCTGATGAAAGAGATGCCCGCATCGCAGGCTACAGTCGCTTGAACGACGAGGAAAAATCTTCTTGTTCCCAACACATCTCACCTCCGTCATATCCTCCAAACAGATCGCACACGACGTCGTCATTCCTGTTGGAAAGATAATTTCCAAAAACATTAAAAAAAAAGTGCAGAGGATTTTTTTTTATATGTTCTGTCCAAGTTATTTTCATCTATCCAGAAAACCAGAAAAAGGGTTACCGATCGTTCAGTTTTTTTCTCCCTTTCCACTGGATTCATTTCTTGGCTACCTGCAATACCTCATACGGCGTCGTGACACTGTATTTTTCCCAAATATCGTCCGGTACATTCTTCTTGGAAATCGTGCTTTTGTATAGCGTCTTGATTGTCGCTGTAGCGCCATTCTTTGCAAATGATTGATTCGGCTCTTCTTTTAATTTAGCCTTGATCTTGATTTTATATTCCTCCATGAGTTTGGTATAATCATTCGCCTTATTTCTCGCATGCACATACCGATCAATCAATTCTTCCATCGTTTTTTATTTTTTTCATAACAACCCTCTTAAACTCATTATTTTCATTTTTTATTTTGTCAGAAACTCTCGAAGCAATTTAAAAAGATAACGCTCAAAGAGTTAAAAATGAGCGAAGAAAAGAGGATTCAGTTTGTCAAGGTGAGCAAGGATGATGTGTTTTTTTCGATCATGGCCAAGAAATATGAGGGTAAATTTTTCAAGAGCGGTCCAGGGTATTCGTTTCCGTATGCCAACAAATTGGCCGTGGAATCGGAATGGAAACGGTTTCTGGACGAAGGAATCATCTATACTCGGGAGACGCCGTCTACACCACCACCACCACCACCACCAGTAGAGACGACAATCACTTTCTCCGATGTGGGGATACAGACGATACCACCACCTTTTGAGAAAATAAAAGTAGAGACGAAGGATGCAGAGACGCAGACACCGCCACCACCACCGGTGTCACCACCGCCACCCAGCCTAAAAAAATTATCCTATAAATATAATTTACCACAATCTTTCAAACAACATTATAAACCGTACGCCGATCTTGTTCTTTCCATCCAATAACAACAAAAGAAAAAAATGAATGACTCATTGAAAACCCCTTCTTCCTTTCAAACTTTCAATCAATTATTCGATGACAATAGAATATCAGAAAAAGACATGTTCTCTCCCGGAAATCGCCGAGTTGGAAAAATCTCGTTCACTGGTACCCTGTTTGCTCGATAAAGATAACCATACTCTTATTGATATTCAGATCCCAGATGCGGATCTGACAGGCATGACGACCATCCAGGTCCGTGGACCCGAGGATATTATCCATGCCGTTCCGTCCAATACTTCCGGATGTTATTGGATCATGACGGACGAGCCCGTGAATCATTGTTTTAACAACGGTGCCTGGGTTCCCAAGAAAAGAAATTGTGATGGTTTGAGTATCGTCTACAGTGGTGTCTGTGACAATCTGCGCTCGCGTCTCAAGGAGCATCTTTTACGACCCGATGGCGTCCGGTGTAACAGTGGATCACGATCGGCCATGTCCATCGATGTGCTTCCTCAAGACAACCTTGTCAAGACCCATGTCAAATGCGCCTGGGCAGAAAAGAAAAAGCTGCCCAAAATCTTGACTCTTTCTCCGACGGGAGGAGGAGCAGGAGATGTCACCTACAAGAAACCTGAATCGTATGAAGAGATTTGTGACGCCCTGCGTATCGAAACGACAACAACAACAACAACCATCACTACCCGCGAGCTTTATTTCAAGAATGGGATCGATGTACGACAACCAAAGCACGCTTCTTATCAATGGAAGGTGGCCTTTGTACCGCTCAAGGTACACTGTATCCGTGATTACGTGGAGAATGAATGGAAAAAGAGGCATGGTTGCCCTGTCCTGTGTTCCTACAAGGAAGGTCGTTGACCTAAAGAAAAAAGATTTCATCATTCAAAAAAAAAAAAAGATGAAATTCGCAAAATGGCTGTTGTGTTTTGGTACCCCTCTTTTGAATAAAATAGACGTTCGTCTCATGCCTATTCGGACATCTCCCATAACACAATTCAATCTGGATGTCAATACTACCATCAATCATTGGACGCCTTTTGAACCCATTCGATCTCGTTTGTCATTACGCTTCCAGAGTCCTCTCGTTCATCGTATCCGTGATTTTTACATTATCCACCAAGGCACAAAATGGGCACCCTCCGGTCATCAATCTATTCATTCTTTCCTTGTTCATTTTCTTGTCGAGGAAGATCCCTTTCTACCGTCGCTGGAGGGACAGAATCTGGGATGTGTCACCTGCTCCCTGTTGAATGAAACCATTTCCTCTAAACCGCTTCTTGTGTAAAGTCTTCTGACTCCTCGTACAAAGAACACATCGGCCCCCACAACACCTTGGTGTATTTCGTCCTTTTTCGCTTTCCCCTTGTGACGCACTCCATTTCTTGGAATTCCTCGCCATGGCTGTAAACCTCCATGCTCAGCTTGAGTGCCGCATCCGCGGTGTTGACCTCAGCAGATTGGGGACCATCCGGAACAAAACTCGGCTTGCGACACCGCTTGTATTTCTGGTAGGGGTATTTATAATTTCCATTCTTGACAAAACAGTAGAGATAACGGAAAAACTTGTGGATGGATCCGCCCATTCCAAAGATACTAAACTTGTCGTAGCGCCAAAAGACAAACTTGGTGACGCGATGGTCCAAAAACTTGCCGTGCTCCTGGATCCAGAAATGGAGCCACTGATAGATCTGGGATACCCTCCACCCCTCCTCCTCAGCGAGTATCCGGTGAAGATCCGTCATGTCCTCCGGACACAGAGGCACCTCCAACCCGTGAAAGTAACTGGTATTCAATTCCCGACATTTTGCACACAACCGTCCATAGTGGTTGCACGCGCAAAACGACATCCAACAAAAAGTCTTGTCTCCGGAGGCCTTGTAACGATGGTACAACATCATCCCATTCCCGCAGAGAGTATCGCGCTCGGGAAAGACATACGCGTCCACGTCCTCCTGACGATACGGCTTCTCAAAGGGATGCCCGTATTTCTTGATGTAATCACGGTCCACGGATCGATAATTTTTATGCATCTGTAAAAAAGAAAAAGAAAAGTGAGCGTTTGTATACAAACATGGAACGTGGGTGTGTCTGTCACATAATGATGAGTAAACATCAGTTTTTTTTCTCAACATAAGAGCAAGCGCGCTCGGAATATTTTTTTTTTATTCTTAAAAAAAATCAAATCCCTTCCTGATGAATGTATTTTATATCAATCTGGACCGGCGTCCCGAGCGTCGACAACACATGGAAGCACAATTATCACGCGCGGGCTTCTCAAAAGACAAGATTAAACGTGTCACCGCCGTGGATGGCGCCACCCTCAACCTCCATTCTTCACCGCTTCGATCCCTTTTCTCTGCCCAAGTATTGAAAGAAGCGCAAGAAGAAGGCGCTGCGTCTTTTGCACCGGGATCCAAAATGACCAGGGGTGGTCTTGGTTGTGCCCTTTCCCACCGTGATGCCTACGAACGCCTTTTGGAACGCAGTCGCGACAATAGTAGTCCAGGCGCCCTCGTTTTGGAAGACGATGTCCGTCTCTCGGATCATTTTGTCCAGAAAGCCCAGTCCTTGATCGCCTCGGCACCACCCGATTATGATATTCTCTATCTCGGATATCACGAATCCTGGGCCAATGAGCCTATTCCTGGTGGAAATGCCACATGGATGCGACCTACCAAACAGGTGTTTGGTACCTTTGCCTTGTATATACGCGCCTCTTCGGTACCCAAGATTCTCCAAGCTCTTTTCCCCATCACTGCACAGCTGGATAGCGCCTATTCCCGAAATTTTCATAGAATCCATATCTACCTTCCCAGGCCTCAAGATTGTATCGTATGGTCGGTAGCGTCCATGGAAAGTGATATCCAGAATCCTATGGCGGTCACTGTCACGACCCAGTCAAAACGTTCTCTTCTTTCTATTGTCCTCATTGTTGTTCTCGTCCTCCTCGTCTTGTTGTCTTGCTTGATAGTTGCCATCTTGTTGTCTCGAGGATGAAAAAAAAATCTTTCTATTGATCAAATATTTTCGATTTCTGAATGAAAGATATTATTTTCTATAATATATTTTCCGAACAGGATCTGCAAAAAGATCTTTTTGAAGCAATCAAGTCTGGAAATATCAAAGACGTGAGAAGTGTGTTGGATCGTATCAAGCAATCAGGGAGGGCTTCTCTGATTGTAGAGCCCAGAAACGGCACTATTACACCTCTTGTTTTCGCCATTCTACAAGGCAATCCTCCAGAAATCATCCAATTACTTTTGGATCACGGCGCCTCTTCAGATATCAATACACCATTACGAGCCATATATAACAATACACCACTTCATATGGCTGTTCAATCTCAACCTATCAATATAGAGGTGATTCAACTTTTGTTGGAAAACGGAGCCTTTGCCAGTATCCATAAAAAAAACGCCCAGGGTAAGACGCCTATGGATATTAATCCTACTCTTCCATGGAAACTTGCCATCATCGCGGAAAGTCTTTATAAATCAACAACAAGGGAACGCAAACAACGTCAACAACGACAGGCACGGTATTCTGAGACGTTGGAGGCGCTCGACCGAATAAAGGAAGAAAAGGAGAAGCTCGAGACCGCTCTTTTAAAACAGCGCGAAATGCGTGAAAAAAGACAGGCGCAACTAATGAAACAAAAACAGCGATGCAAGAAAAAGTATCCTGTTCTGAGTGTCAAGGACTCGGTTTCCCGACCGGAATCCGAGTTGGATGAATATCTGCGCATGAATTATCCCGAGGCCTTTATGAAACGATTAGGAACGATTCAAAACCGCACCCTTCCCATTACAACTCTTGAAGATCTATTCTGGGGTTCGTCCAGTACCACCACCTTTCTTTTACCAGAACATCTTTATCTTTTTCACGGTACGGATGCCTTTTCACGACGGTCCTTGCAGAACAGGGGTTTGCGGACCAACGTTGCTTCACGAACCTTACACGGAATGGGGTTCTATACGACACCATCACCCGAAGAAGCCGTCCAATATGCTTTTTCGAAATATACTGAAAATAGAAGAAATAGCATCGCCCCCACTTTGTTAATACTACGGATATCTCGAGAAAAAGCACGAGAATGGGTGTATCCACAAGATTTCAATTTCAGACGCGAGTTTCCATATTACGTAATTCTGAAAAATCAAGAAAAGGTAAATTCAGATATCGAACAAGTCGAGACCCTATTTTTGGAAACATTGTAAAGTCGAGTGAGTCGACACGATTACGATTTTTTTTTTTATTCCCCCAAAAAAAAAAACACACAAATACCACCACCTCAACATATCATGCAAGTGTATGAATCGAAAGAAGAATGGCTGAAAGCCTTGAACGGAGATCCCGTCGATGTCTTGGCACAAAATCTCGGTACGCTTTCCTTTGATCCTCTCCTTTTATTAAAATTACTGATCCAACCGTCCGTCGATAAGACCTTTTTCCTTTATTGTCAGGGTCGTTGTATCAAAGGATTTGCGATTGTCCTCGAAGTAGAAGAAGAGGATGACGATGACGAGGACAAAGTCCATCTTGTCCTGCAATTGGCATCGAGTGCTGTGGTCGCTCGTTCCTTTATCACTCAATTACATAAATACCTTATTCATGTTTATGATGGACTGGAAATCGAGATCACCATTCTGGATCCTCAAGAACTCATTTTAGAAATGTTGGTCCATGATTTTGATTATCACCCGACACAGAATGGACTGATTAAAAATATCATACCGGTCATTCCACGGATACCACCGCAAAGGATGAGGGCCTTGTTTGCTCACCAACGCCAGATGCAGATGCAGATGCAGATGCAACATCAGTTTCAGCAGGGGTGAAAAAGGAGGATGCATGGACAGCCTGGTGACATCGTTCACAGAGGACCGCGATATTATACGCGCCATTCTTCTCATGGATTATTCCCGAGTCCTTGTGAAACTGCTTTTGTGGTGTGATATGATGCGCGTGCAAATGAATCTTGGAACCGCATTTCTCACAACATCGCATAATCACACGAGAATTGTATTTGGAGACCCCATTCCCTTCTCCGGCTTCATGCACAAAAATCTCGACACGACGACGAAACGCAAACGCATTCTTAATAAACGATTCTGGCATTCCCAGTGTCCGTGCAATCTCAATCCCATACAAATCCTCACCCGATCCTTCTCTCAACTCCCGGTCGTATCGTACACGAATATCCTCAATCAACAGAGACGCACTACGGACATCTTTAACCTCGGCATCGTCGGCACATCGTACCCTGAAATGACAGGTACGAATCTTACTATTATCACGAATCTCTGGAATCTTTTGCAACGTGTGCAAATGCGTCGTAAAGAGAAATAACATCTTGCGAGACACCAATTCCAACAGACACGACGCCACGATACCCGTCGCGGAACTCGTCTCCGTCCCGGAGGTCAACTCATCACACAGAATCAAGGAATCCTCGCTCGCTCTTCGTAACATATAATTCAATTCGCTCATTTCGGCCACAAACGTCGAATGATTACAAAAGAGATTGTCGTAGGCACCAATCTTGGTATACACCGAACGACGGATCGTCCATTCCATATCTCCCGCGGCCACATAAAGTCCGCACTGCGCCAGCCATACCGCGATTCCCAGACTCTTTAGGATCGTGCTCTTTCCGGAGCTATTCATTCCATACAACAACATTCCCAATGGCTCGTCTTCCGATCCATCTCCAAGAGAAAAAGAATAGGGTACAAATATCTGGTCACGATGAAGATACTCCAGAAGCGCGTGTCTCAAATCGGTAACGGCAATACGCGCGGTGGACGACGACGATGAAGACGACAAAAGCTTTGGTTGCACGTAATGATATTTCTTGAAAAACGCAGCAAGATGAATCCAGCAATCCATATCGGCAATCTTTTGCACGATGCACGTCAGCGACATCTCATGTTTCTCCAAAAGGTCGCGCGACAACGAACGAAAACTCGCCAGCACATACGATTCCCTCTCACTCATCAGTGCCTGCATCCTCGTCGAGCTTTTGTCTAATGCCTCCAGGCTTACACGTACCTGTGACTTGTTTTTGGAAATCTCGTACAGCGCATTCTTGGGATTCCTGTACTGATATGTCTCCCATTTTTTCACACTGCATCCCAGAAAATAAGAACCGTCCGCACCCTGTTGCATCCTGAAATTCTCCTTGTACTCTTCTTCGATCGCCATAATCTCTTTCTTCAGCACGGTCTGTCGAGAAAGGAATTCCTCTTGCTCTACACTCGTACACTGGATAAAATCCAGATCATTATTCATCATCTTTTCCACATCGAACCTTGTCGACACCTCGGCATGAAATCGTTCCCACGTTTCCCGATCGTCGCCCCAGAATTCTGGATAACGATCACACGTCTTGGTACAGACCAAAATCAACGATTGCAAGAGCTGTCCCACCAGGCGAAACGATAATCTCTCTCGTCGCCATCGCAACAACATCCATTCCAGATCCGGTAGATGCCCATCTTCGGTGCTGTTACTATTCTTATCCGCTGCCTCCTGGAAATACGCAATCGAGGATTGACGTCTCTTAATCTCCTCCTCGTCCGTGATGGGTCGTCGGAGCATGGCTTCCAGTCGTCTCCGACCCAACGGATTCATTCCCTGGGATAGCATATCCAACAACGATTTCTGTTTCCGGCTCTCTACACTTCCCCGTCGACGCTCACACACCGAGGCGATGTTCAATTCCAGAAAGGCATCACGATTGTACCTCATCGTGGTCCCGCCTTCCCCATCCATAAACACTGGCTTCCTGAGTTTGGTCGCCAATACTGGATCATGTTTCCTTACATAATCCAGCAACATCGTCAGCGTGTTGGCGATACTCGCATATCGTTCTAATCCCAAGACCACCAAAGGATCTTCGTCTTTACGAGTCTCGTACACATCGCTCAGGATCTCCAGTTTTTTAGTGGCGCTACAGTTTATCTCTTCCTCCGTGCCATTGCGCGAATGAATCTTCCCCGCGATCCCCGTCTTACGTAGAATGTCTTCCATCCGCGCCGCTTCTTCTTCCCCAAGAAGTGCACCTTCACACCGTAGAATCACTTCCGGCGGTGCGTGATGCAACATCATGTCCTGAAGCTCACGCTCGTACGATTCTCCTTCCTGCTCGCTGACGCCGACCGTGCCCGTACCCATGTCCACAAACGCAATCGAGATGATGTAACGAAACACATCGACGCGATTGCGTCTTTGAAATGAATCCTTGTACTTCTCAATCGTCACACCAAACAAACGACGATCACGGGCGATGGGATCCGTCACCGATGCCGCCTCCTCATCGGGACCACCCTCATGTCGCATCACATAATCGTACACCCCCTTTAAATACCGTTCCACTTTGTTATGCTCCACTAAACGCTGGTCATACACCGCAACAGTATATCCTTCATCATTCAGCCTCCCCAGATGCTTGCCCAGGACATACGTCGGGAAACCTACCATCCATGGATTGTTCTCCGCATCGGGCTTGTTCCCATTTTTCTTGGTCAGATGGATTCTCAAGATATCCGAAACAATCTTGGCACAACCCCGTGGTCGTGGCTCATCTATCTCGTACGCCTCATAAAAAGAACCCACCTGCATCAACAATAACACACTACTATCCCCCAATTCCTTCCTCTGGTTCTCCAGCGCCGTGAAATATTCCTCCAGCATCGGTGTCAATGTCATTTTTCTCTAAACACTTCTGTTTAAAGAAACAGTATACACGTCTTTAAGCCTCTTATCGGATCGGAAAACAAAACGTTTTGAAAAATCTTCAACACTTTCTATTTTCTATTTTTGATTTGGTAAACAAAAGGACTCGCATCCATTGCTATCTCATTGCAACTACCGTCTCCAAAAAATAAAACCTTTTGATTTTTATTTTTTTTTTTGAAAAATCTTCAACACTTTCTATTTTCTATTTTTGATTTTGGTAAACAAAAGGACTCCCATCCATTTCTATCTTAGCGC
>Ga0214919_10004157_pt1 | contig 21291 bp, 14 predicted proteins | sample LL1503_MetaG_FD_177994 | JGI IMG/M metagenome (GOLD analysis project Ga0214919, IMG submission 177994) | Freshwater microbial communities from Lake Lanier, Atlanta, Georgia, United States - LL-1503 | ecosystem: Environmental > Aquatic > Freshwater > Lake | place: USA: Georgia | collected... | reverse complement strand
GAGCGCACAAATGACGCCAAGAATACGCTCCGCCTCCGCCTCCGGCAGTAATCCGGTACGACGCGCGTAAATCAGGTCAATCGCCATACCGACGGCGACGGCCTCGCCGTGGCTCACGCGAAAGTCTGTAAGCTGCTCCAATTTATGCGCCGCCCAATGCCCAAAATCCAACGGCCGCGCCGATCCGCGTTCAAACGGATCGCCGCCCGTCGCGATATGCTCCATGTGCTGCCGCGCGCTTTCGCGAATCACCGCTTCAAAGGCTTCCGGCTCAAATTTCGCCAACGCCGCGACGCGCGCTTCGATAAATTCAAAGAACTTCGCGTCGCGGATCAGCGCGACCTTGACCGCTTCAATCAAGCCCACGCGCCGTTCGCGCTCAGGTAAACCGCGCAAAAAATCCAGATCGTTGATAATCGCGTGCGGTACGCCGAAGGCGCCGAGCCAGTTTTTCTTTCCAAAATAATTCACCCCGTTTTTAACGCCCACGCCACCGTCGCCTTGGCTAAGGCTTGTCGTAGGTAAACGCACCAGCGGAATTCCGCGATGCGCCGTCGCCGCTGCGAAACCGACGAGATCCAGCACCGCACCACCGCCAACCGCGATCACGTACGAATGCCGGCAAAGGCCCGCGGCCTCGATCGCCGCCCAAATAGTTTCGAGCTGTGAGAAATCGTTTTTTACCGCTTCGCCACCGGCCAAGGCCATAGGCTCCGCGGCGAGCCGGATCGCGTCACCGCGCGCCGCAAACCAGCGCGTGATCTTCGAGGCGATGCCCGGGAAAGCTTTTTCCAACCCCGCGTCCCAAAACACCAACGCACGGATGCGTTCGCCCGGCTCCCGTGGCGTGAGCGTCTGCGCGAGCGTGAGGTTTTCCGGCGCGAATACGTCGCGCGTGAAAATAAGCCGATGCTCATTTTGCAGCGTAATAGGGAAAGAAACGACGGAGGAGGGCTCGGCCATGGTCGTGCGAGAATTAGCCCGCATCCCGAGCTCCACCGCAAGGCCGCAATCGCACGCTCAACTCGAAGACGCTTTACGCTGTGCCCACTTGCCAAGCGGCACCGCGGCCGCGCAACAGGCAGCGGGGATCAAAGCCATCGTCGCGAGCAACGCCCCCGCGTCCACCAATGGAATGAAGGCGAGCATCTTGCGGACGATTTTCCCGAGCTTGTCCGCCGGCGCTCCAGGGTGATATTCGCGGCGGGCGAGCAGGCTCAAGACGACGATGTAGACAAAAAGCGCGACGAGCCACGCGACAAAGGCTGGACCCATGGTTTGTCCGGGCAGGGTCGCAAGCGTAACCGCGAGCATCACGCGGCAACCCGCCATCAATACGACCGAGCCGGTCCAGCGTTTGTGCAGCCAATCGTAGAGAAGAATCGTTGCGGCCAAACCCGCCGCGGCGAGCGACGAAGCGCCAAGAAAAATCAACAAGCTTAGTCCGGCCGCAAGTTGCAAGGTACCGACCCCCGCGACGCTCGAGCGCGCGATGAGCCCGCGCGGAATCGCGCGCTCAGGCCGATGTTGGCGATCAAAGTCGGCGTCGAAAGCGTCGTTGAGCGTCGTGCCGCCCGCGTAGGCAAGACTGCCGGCGAGCGCGGCGAGCAGGAGCAAATCGACAGCAGGCCAGCAACCCACTGCGGGCGCGGAAAGCAAGAGCGCGGCAAGGACGTTACTCCACACCGAGGGAAAATTGCCCGCACGGGCGAGATCAAGCCAGAGGCGAAGCGGTGAGGCGCTCATCGATGCAATATCAGGCTAGGCCGCGGGCGCGGAGCGCGGCGAGCGTCCAATCGTATTCGCCCACGAGTTGATCTTCGATACTCACGCGCAACGCGGGCGGGAGCACTTCCCAGGTATAGGTTTCCATTTCGGCGTGCTGGCAAGCTGTCGGATGGGCCTGCATCCAATCCAGCGCGCCGAGTAGATGGTCCCGCGTGTCGCCAAACGGCGCGCCGGGCGCGGCGTGCAGCGGGAGATGAAAATGGACACGCCACTCGTCGTCGAGCTGCGCAGGCGCGGCGTCGGCGTCGGCGAGCGCATCAGGTAGATCGACGTAACGCCGACGAACGATGCCGGTGGCAGCAGAGCCCACGACGACTTGATGAAGGTACGTCGGCTCGACAAAGGCCGCGAGCGCGGCGCGACCGGCGGCATCGGGTTTAACGCGAAGCGCTGAACTGAGGTGAATTTTGCTGAGGCGCAGGCCGGCGGCGACGAGACGATCGAGCGCGACGGGCGCCGATTCAAATTCGACGCCGAGATGGCAACAATCGTAGTTCACGCCGACGCAGCGCAGTAGTCCTTCAGAATCGACGGCGCGATCGCTCGCACGCCAGGCGTTGAAAAAATCCACGGTCTCAGGCGTCGTCTCGAACGTGCAGCACGGTTCCGGCTCAAGGCCGAGGTGTAGGTCGCGGCCCGTGCGTTCGGAAAGTTCAGCGATGGTGCGGCCGATCGCGGTGACGTTGGCGAAAATCGCGGCGCGGCGCGCGGGGTCGTCTTGGGTCCAGACTTTGAATGAGCCGGGAACGGTGCTCACGCTGCCCGCGACGCCTGCGGGGACGAGTTGCGCGATAAGCGCGAAAAGGCGTTGCGTGTAGGCGAGGCGCTCAGGCGTAGACCAATCCGGCGCATAGACCTGCTCCTTCACGCGCGTGCCGTGGAAGCTGCCGTAGGGAAATCCATTGATTGTGAAAACGTAGCAGTCGTGTGCGTCGAGCCAGTGGCGGAAGGCGGTCAGCGTGGCGGGTTGCGCGAGTTCTTCGGCAGCACGAGCACCGAGACGCAGGCCGATCGCATACGGGAGACCGGCGGCAACGCGGCGGCGAACGACGAGCGTGTGGCGCTCGAGAGTTTCAAACGTCTGCGCCCACGTTTCGCCGCGGTGGACGTTGGTGCAGTAGGCGAGATGCAGGCCGTGGTTGAGTTGCATCCGACGAATCAATCGCCGAGGCGAAACTTCGGGCACTGCGAGAGGAAGCGCACGGGGTTCTGGTAGAGCACTTGATCGACGTACGCGGCGCTGTAACCACGGCGCCGCATTTCAAACGCGGCCTTCGGTACGGCGAGCGGATCGCTCACACCCCAGTCGCAGGCGGAGTTGAGCCAGATGCGGTCATGGCCGGAGGTTTCCAACATATCCACGGCGCGGGGCGGCGAAGATTTGGAATCGGGATAAAGCGTGATGCCAGCCCAGAAACCGCGGTCGAGGACGAGGTTCACCGTGTGCTCTTCGACGTGGTCGATGATAACGCGTTCGGGTTTCACACCGGGATGCGAGCGGAGCATATCGACAATCAAGCGCGTGCCTTTGAGTTTGTCCTCCAAGTGGGGAGTGTGGACAAGAATGAGCTGGTTGTATTTCACCGCGAGGTCGACGTGTTGCTCGAAGACCTTGAGCTCGTTGCGCGTGTTGCGATTGAGGCCGATCTCGCCGATGCCGAGCACGTTGGGCTTAGCGAGAAACTCCGGAATCATCGCAAGGACATCCGCCGCGAGGGCGAGGTCTTCGGCTTCCTTCGGGTTGATGCAAAGCCAGGCGAAATGCGGGAGGAGAAATTTGGCAGCGCGGGCCGGTTCGTAATCGGTGATCTGGCGGAAATAATCACGAAAACCGTCGGCCGAGCTGCGGTCGAAGCCGGCCCAAAACGCAGGTTCGCAAACGGCAACGCAACCGGCCGTGACCATAGCCTGATAGTCGTCGGTGGTGCGGCTCACCATATGGCCGTGGGGCTCGATGTAGCGCATGGTCGGAGATTATTTAGCCCGCTTAGGGAACGAAGGTTTTTGCCACGCGCCAAGGGCGGCTTTGCCCGAGGTGATGGCGTCGGGCTGCGTGGTGGGATCGCTGAGTTGCTCAAGGATGCGGCGGGCCCGGGCGGGTTTGCCATCGACGAGAATTTTGGCGGCTTGGCGCAGAGCGGCGCAGCGGAAGTCGCCCGCAGCGCCGTAGCGTTCGACGCGGTCAAGGAACGCCGCGACCTCGATAAGCTTGGCCCGCACCGGCACGAAACTGTGATCCACAACGGCGCGTTGCGCGGCGGCGGGCAAGCGAGCCGAGGTGCGGGAAGGGCGTGGCTTGGTCATGCGAAAAGGTGAAATTAAAAGCCCGAAGGCGATAGACAGGTCAAAGTAAACTCAGGGCGCGCCACGAATTAAACGGCGCGCCCATGCTCTAAAATCAGGCGAGGCCGAGGTGTTTGAGCGCGGCGGGCGTGGGGCCGTCATAGGTGGCTAGAGGGACGTTGCCGATGTAGCCGAGGTCTTTCATGCCTTCGGGGGTGGTGTAAAAACCACCTGAGGTGAGGTCGCGGAATTTGTTAAAAAAGAGCGCGGCAGTTTTGAACTCGGGCTTGGCCTTGGGGCCGTAGCAGATGTCATCGCAGAGGGCGCGTTGTTGGCCGGCGACAAGATCGGCGAAGTCGTTGCCGAAGCGTTTCTGTGACTCGGCGTCGATCCAGACGAGGCCGTCGAGGATGAGCGCGCGGTCTTTGTCATGGCCGGGATAGGGTGCGCTGATCCATTCGTCGATGAAGTCGGGCACACCGACAGCGGAGGCCGCGGGGGATTTCGCGTCGGCGGGGATGATGACGTCGCAGAGCGCGGTAGCGGTGCGGCGTTGAACGGCGGTAAATGAGAGGGCCCAGAAATCGCCGGGTTTGTAGATTTTGTTGAGCTCGGGATCGGTACCATAGCCGACGGCGGCCTTGCTGGTAGTAGTGTCGGCACCGGCAGCGGCGGCACGATCCATGATGGCAACCGAGGCTGCGGCGGTGAGCATCCACTTGATGGCGGTGCGGCGATCCAGACGGGGCCGCGAGGAAGAATCGGACGGGGTCATGTTAGAGGTTTCCTTTCTTCATTTCAGCGAGGAGGTAATCGCTGGCGCGCCAGGCAAGCGCCATAATGGTGAGGGTGGGATTTTTGTCGGCGTTGCTGGCGAAGGGGCCGCCGTCGTTGACGAAGATATTTTTTACATCCCAGGTTTGGCCCCATTGGTTGGTAACGGATTTTTTGGGGTCGACGCCCATAATGGTGCCGCCAACTTCGTGGATGATCTTACCACCCGGCTCGATGGCTTGAAGCCCAGTGGCGTCGAGCTTGTTGGGCTTTCCGCCCATGGCAGTGATGATATCAGCAAAGGTGCGCTGCATGTGCGCGGCTTGGCGGGTCTCGTGGTCGGACCATTTCCAGTGAAAACGCAAAACCGGGGTACCCCATTTGTCTTTCACCGTAGGGTCTAGATCGCAGTAAGAGTCGGCGTTGGGAATCATATCACCCCGGCCGGAGAAGCTGACGAAGGTGCCATAGTAGCGGCGGGCTTCTTCTTTGAATTTACGACCGTAACTACCTTCGGTGAGGCCGGCGACCGCCGTAGCGGCACCAAGGCCGGGCATGCTGCGACCCGTCTGAAACTCGATGTGGTAGCCGCGGGCGAAGTCGAGTTTGCCAGCTTTTTGTTCCTGATAGAGCCACCACGGCACATACATGTGGGCGCCGCCGGCACCGTCCTCGTTGTGAGAGGGCATGTTTTCGAGGAGCGGAATCTGACCGCCGAGGCGCGCGCCCACGGTGTCCATGATGTATTTGCCAACCAGGCCGCTGGAGTTGGCGAGGCCGTTGGGGTAACGCGGGGACTTGGAATTGAGTAGGATGCGCACAGACTCGGCCGAGCTCGCGGCGAGAACAACGACGCGGGCTTTTAGAGTGTGGGCTTCGCCGGTAACGCGGTCGATGTAGATGACGCCTGTGGCCTTACCGTTTTCGTCCATGGTGATCTCTCGCACCATGGCGTTGGGGAGAATATCGAGGTTACCCGTTGCGAGGGCGGGCGGCAGATGGACGGTGGTGGATTGGTAGTTGGCTTTGATCGAGCAACCGCGGCCGCACTGCGTCGCCCAGAAACACGCGGCGCGATCACGCATAGCCTGCGCAAGGATGCGCTGCGCGGTGGGATTCTGCGGGTGAAGTTTCGCGGGGATGCGCTCGGCGTCTTGCTTCACGCTAAGAACCGCGCGGTGAATCGGGATGACCGGCAGGCCGAGTTTCTTGGCGCGTTTTTGCGCGAGCAATTCGCCGGCGCGGGCCTTGGGCGGCGGCAGGAGCACGCCTTCGGGAGAATTGGGGGTGTTTTCGAGGCCTTCGTTGGACCCGTAAACGCCGATGAGCATCTCGACTTTATCGTAGTAGGGCGCGACGTCTTCGTAGCCGATAGGCCAATCGAGGCCAAGCCCGTCGCGAGAGTAAGGTTTGAAATCGTAGGGGCCGTTGCGCAGGGAGATACGGCCCCAATGGTTAGTGCGACCGCCGAGCATCCGCGCGCGCCACCACCAGAATTGGCGTGTAGGATCGCTCGAGGCGCTCGTGTAAGGCTCGCCCGGCACCTGCCAACCGCCGTCAACGGTGGAGTCGTGAAAACCGAAAGGTTTATCCACCGTGCTCGAGCCGGCCAGTGGCGCTTGGCCGTTAGTCTGAAACATCGCGGTTTCTTTGACCGGGTCGTAGTTGCGCCCGGCTTCGAGCATGAGGACTTTCACGCCCTCCATCGCGAGCGTGTAGGCCGTCTGGCCGCCGCCGGCACCGGAACCGACGACGATCACATCATATGTGGGCTGAGTCTTGCTGGCAGTGATGATGGGCATGGGGAAAGAAAGACGAAGGGAGCGAGTAAACGGTTAGGTAAAATCAGAAATTAGCTGGCGCGAGCGCGACGTAGGGATCTTCGCGCAAGAAGTGATTCTTGCGGCCGACAAGGATCTGCCACCACACGCGGGCGTTGGCCGCGACCACGAGCGTAACGAGGATGAGAAACGCGCCGGTAACGGCGGCATCCACTCGATTATTTAAAAGCAAGGTCTGCCACATCTTCATCTCCGCCGGCGTGCCGCCCGCGGCGATTTTAGCCTCAAAACTACGAGCGATCGCCAAAAATCCAACGGGCGCGGGACTAAATATTTTCATGAGACCGGCGGTCGAGGTTACTGCAAGCAACCAAGCCAAAGGTAAAAGCGTGACCCACGCATAGCGCGCTCGGCCCATCTTCAGTAACACCGTCGTACCGAGCGCGAGCGCGACCACCGCGAGCAGTTGGTTAGCCACGCCAAAGATCGGCCAGAGTGAATTGATGCCGCCGAGCGGATCTACCACGCCCTGATATAAAAACCAACCCCACGCGCCCACGAAAGCGACCGTCGCGATGAAATTACCGGCAGTGGATTTCGTCTCGCCGAGCGGCTTCCAAATGTAGCCCAGTAAATCCTGCACGATAAATCGCCCCACCCGCGTGCCCGCGTCGATCGCCGTCAAAATAAACAGCGCCTCAAACATGATCGCGAAGTGATACCACAGTGCGAGCGCAGCCTTGCTACCCACCACGCCCGCAAACATGTGCGCCATGCCCACAGCAAATGTTGGCGCGCCACCCGTGCGGCCCACCATCGTCTTCTCGCCCACGCTCGCCGCCAGATCGGCCATTTGCGTCGTCGTCACCGGAAAACCCAGCGCCGTGACTTTCGCTACGACAGCCGCCGGCTCGCCTTTCATGTTGATCGCGAAATATTCACCCGGAGCCATCGCACACGCCGCGATGAGCGCCATGATGCCGACACACATCTCGGTGATCATCGCGCCGTAGCCGACAACGCGAATGTGGTTTTCACGCGCGAGCAGCTTCGAAGTCGTGCCCGAAGAAATGATCGAATGAAACCCCGATAGCGCCGCGCACGCGATGGTGATAAAGCAGAACGGAAACACCGGCCCCGCGAACACCGGCCCCGTGCCGTCAATGAACTTGGTGACCGCCGGCATCTGCAAGGTCGGCGCCAGCACCGCGATGGCGATCCCAAGCGCGATGACCGTACCGATTTTCATAAACGTACTCAGATAATCCCGCGGCGCCAACAGCATCCAGACCGGCAACACCGAAGCGATCACCGCATACACCATGATGCCCCACGCCAGCGTCGTGCCATTGAGCGTGAGCCAGTGTTCGAGGCGCGTGCCGGGCAGAAATTGACCGCCCCAAACTGCCACCAACAGCGCCACCAACCCCGCCGCGCTAATCCAGATCAGTTTCGCTCCGTCGTGGGTGCCGCGCATCGCCAGGCCCATCACCACGGCGATCGGCATCGTCGCCAAAATTGTAAATAAACCCCAAGGGCTTTCCGCCAGCGCGTTCACCACCACGAGCGCCAGCACCGCGAGCAAGATCACCATGATCCCTAAAATACTCACCAGGGCCACCAGCCCGGCAAACGGCCCGACTTCATCGCGCACCATCTGGCCGAGCGATTTTCCGCCGCGCCGCACCGAACAAAACATGATCATACTATCGTGTACCGCGCCGCCGAGGGTCGCGCCGATCAGCATCCACAACATCCCCGGTAAATACCCAAACTGCGCCGCCAGCACCGGCCCGACCAACGGCCCCGGCCCCGCGATCGCCGCGAAATGATGCCCAAAGACGACCCACTTGTTTGTCTTCACGTAGTCTTTGCCATCACCCTTCGTCTCCGCCGGCGTCGCCCGCAGCTCATCGAGCGCGAACACCTTCGCCATCAACCACGCCGAGTGAAACCGGTAAGAAATCGCGAACACACACAACGCCGCGACGACCATCCATAATGCGCTCAGCGGCTCGCCGCGATGCCACGCCAACACCGCGATACACGCCGTACCGAGCGCGATGACCGCGCTCCAACCGATGACCGATAAAATACGCCGCGAAGAAACTACGTTCATAGTGCTACTCATGGGGAAAGGGGAACTCCGTGACGATGCCCGCCGTCACGCTTTCGGCAAGCCTGCGTCCTTAAATCTCGCAGCTCTTTTTCTATAGCACGCCGCCCTCATCCAAGACTTGCTCCACGTCCACCCACCCCTGAAAGTGAAGGGCCTGTCCCTCCCCTGCTTTTCCCCACCATGATCCACCCCGCCTCCCTTCGCCCCCACTTCGCGCTTGCTGGCTTAGCCTCCATCGCCCTCATCGCCGCAGCTTTGGCCCAAACGCCCGCCACTCCCGCAGCGCCCAAAGAAAAAGCCCCCGCTGCGGCCCCCGCCGCCAAACCGCTCCCGCTCGCCTGGCACGACGTCACCACGTGGGGCGTCGAGGGCCGCGCTTTCGGCGATCTCGAGCGTAAACGCTGGTTTGACCGCTTCCCCGCCAGCGCCGACGGCCTGGTCACCCCTGCCGTCTGGAATCTCAGCCGCGACAGCGCTGGCATGATGGTGCGCTTCAAAACCGATTCCTCCTACATCTGGGCCGATTACACCCTATTCCGCGAACGCATCAACGGAGTCAACATGACCCCCATCGGCGCCAGCGGTCTCGATCTGTACGGGCGCGACGACGCCGGTAAATGGCGCTGGGTCGGCGTCGCCCGCCCTGAGAAAAAAGAAGTCCGCGTCGAACTCGCCAACACCCTCAAACCCGGCCTCCGCGAGTACGCCATCTACCTACCGCTCTACAACGGCGTCGAAAAACTCTCCCTCGGCGTCGCCCCTTCGGCCACATTTGAGCCGCTCGCCCCGCGCACCGATAAACCCATCGTATTTTACGGCACCTCCATCACCCACGGCGCAAGCGCTTCGCGCCCCGGCATGGTCCACACCGCCATTCTTGGCCGCCGCTTCGACCGCTCGGTTATTAACCTCGGCTTCTCCGGTAACGGTCGCATGGACGCCGCCGTTGGAGATCTCCTGATTAAAATCGACGCCTCCGTCTACGTGATCGATTGCCTGCCTAACATGGGCGCCGCCGCCGTCCGCGAGAAATGCGTCCCGCTGGTCAACCAGCTCCGAGCCGCCCGCCCCTCGACCCCGATTATCCTCGTCGAAGACCGCCGCTACACCAACTCATGGATCCAACCCAAGCGCGACCAAGACCACTCCGACAACCACGCCGCGCTGCGTGAGGCTTACGAAAAACTCAAAGCCGCCGGCGTCTCCGGCCTGTTCTATATCGGTGGCGACGACTTGCTCGGCGCTGACGGCGAAGGCGCCACCGATGGTTCTCACCCCAACGACCTCGGATTCGTTCGTCAGGCCGATGTGATGGAACCCATCCTCCGCGCCGCCCTCGCCGGTCGCTGAGTAGGCAGAGTTACTAATTAAAACTCGTCCGCTAAAAATATCCGTGTCGCCGTTTTTACGGTCGCACGGATATTTTTTTGATCACAATCGGCTTGAGCGGGCGGCTCATACCACCGTCGGCGCCAAGTTGAGTGGGAGTTTTAGCGATCGCGTCAACGACCTCGAGGCCCTTGGTCACGCGCGCGAAAATCACGTACGCTGGCGGCAAGGGATAATCCGCGTGCATGATAAAAAATTGGCTGCCGTTGGTGTTGGGACCGGAGTTCGCCATGGCCAACACGCCGCGTTTATAGCCGGCTTGATACAGCGGCGAGTCAGGCTTGATCTCATCGTCGAATTTACCGCCCCACGCACTCATACCGCCGCGGCCAGTGCCCTCCGGATCGCCACCCTGCAACATGAAGCCTTTGACGATACGGTGAAACGTCACGCCGTCGTAGTAACCGTGCTCAGCGAGTAGGCGGAAATTTTCCACGGCCTTCGGCGCATCCCCGGGCAAAAACTCGAGTTCGATTGCGCCTTGGTCGGTTTCCAACAGCGCGTGCACCCCCCCCGAACTCTTCGCGCCGGCGGGCACTTTAGGATTGGCGCCAGAAGGCCCGCAGCCCGTTAGGCCCAAAAGCGACGCGACCAAGCAAACTGAAATAAAACGCATAAGATTCATGGGCTCCATTCCTCGCGTGGCCTGGGACGAGTCAAGCCGCCGAGTGGATCGCAGGTGCGCCGTGCGACGGCGGTGAGCGCGCTGGAATTAATCAAACCACTTCAGCACCATCTGCCGCGCTTTCGCGTCGTTGGGTTTATCTTCAGCGATTAGTTTTCCGTCAGGGCCGTAGACTTTAAAGTGCGGGATCGAGCGCAGGCCGTATTGCTGCGCGACGGGCGATTTCCAATCGATACCGCGCGTTTCCACTCGGTTGATATCCACGGCGACGACGGCGATGTCGGCGCGTTTGGCGTGAAGTTTATCGAGCTCAGGCGCGATCGCTTCGCAGGGCGGACAATACTTGCTGGTGAAATCAAAAATGGTCGTCTTGCCCGGCACGAGGTAGTCGGCAAGATTCACGGTCTGACCTTGGGCGATACGGCGGGGTTTCACTCCCTTAGTGTGCGTGTCGGCGGCGGCAACTTCCGCGGCGCTCGCGAGCACGGGGAGGAAAAGCGCAACGGCCACAGCGAGCCTTTTCGTAAACGTAAGAGGATTCATAGAGGTTTCTCCTGATATTTTTTGGGTTAAAGAGAGCGAAAATACAGCTATAGCAAATAACTTACGAAATTAGGCATTGAGTCAAATTTTAGCGCATTTTTTGGCCGCCTCCAAAGAGGAGAGCCCACCCGCGCCAGAAAAACCTAACCCGCACGAGCGCGTTGACCTATAAATAGCGGCAACACCCCCAGCGCGCCCGCGTGATACCTGTCTGAAAAATTCACTCCAAAGTTGCACCTTACCATCAGCCTACATTGTAGAGGCTGACATATTTTGTCCCGACACCATGCTCGCTTCCAAAACCTTCCCTCGCTCCCTCGCGCTACTTTTCAGCGCTGCGCTCGCGCCCACGGTCGCCACCGCCCAATTCGCGCCCGACCCGGCCATCGCCCTTGACGAGATCACCGTCACCGCAACCCGCATCGCGCAGCCCGTCTCCGATGTACCCGCGAGCGTTTCCGTAATCCGGCTCAACGATTTACTCAATCCCGTCGCCTCCCTTCGCGACCTCGCCCGCAACGAGCCCGGCGTCTCCGCCCCCGCCGCCTTCGGCGCCACTGGCAACGCCCCCCGCAATTTCCCCAGCACGCGCTCCTTCAACATCCGTGGCCTCGACGGCAACCGCGTCTTGATCCAAGTCGACGGCGTGCGCCAGCCCGAGCAATTCACCTTCGGCAACGCCCAGCTCATCGGCCGCGACTACTTTGAGCCTTCCCTGTACCGCACCGCGGAAATCCTCAAAGGCTCCGCCTCCGCACTCTACGGCTCCGACGCCGTCGGTGGGGTGTTGTCCTTTATCAGTCCTGCCCCCACCGCGCTCCTTACCGATGCCAAGCGCAACATCCTCGCCGGCGCTTCCGCCACCTACGCCTCCGCCACCGATGAATGGACCGGCACCGCCAGCGCCGCCGGCCGCACCGGGCGCTTCGCCGCCGTCGCCACCGCCACGCACCGCGAAGGCCACCAAGCCGAGCCCAATGGCTCATATCCGGCGGATCCCTCCGAGTTCAAAATCGACGCCGCGCTCTTCCGCGTCGATTACACCCCCACCGCCGGCCGCACGCTCTTTTTTACCGGCGAAACGTACACTAAAACCACCGACGCCTCATTCCCCAGTCTGATCACCTCGACCTTTGCCGGCCAGAAAGGTCGCCAACGTATCACGCGCGACCGCGCCAGCCTCGGCTACGATTTCTCGAGCGGTAGCGGTTATTTCCGCAACGTCCAGACGCGCCTCTCCTGGCAAGACGCCAAAGTCCGCGAGAGCTACGTCACCACTCAATCCATCCCCGCCGGCCCGCCCCCGCCCGCCCCGCAAATTTATGTCCCGCGTCTGCGCGTGCGTGATTCTAATTTCCGCAACCGCGGCCTGTCCGGCTCCGTCCAAGTCGAGAGCGCCGCCCAGATCACCGGCCGCTCGCATCGCATCCTCTGGGGCCTCGACGGCTCCACTACGAAGCAGACCCGCTACGAGGAATTCTCCCAATACGACGGCACCAGCGGCGCCTTCCTCAATAAAATCTTCGTCGGCGAAAATTTCCCTCTCAAGCGCATCCCCGACGGCGAAATCGCCCGCTACGCCTTCTTCGCACAAGACGAATTCAACCTCGACGCCGGCCAGCGCTGGATCGCCACGTGGGGTCTGCGTCTCGACCACTACAAACTCTCCGTCACCGACGACGCCCTCTACCAAAATCTGGCCAAAGGCACCCCGCCCGTCGGCTTCGAAGAATGGTCCGTCGCCCCCAAACTCGGCTTACTCTGGCACGTCAGCTCGCAAGAGACCTTCTTCGCGCGCTACCACCGCGGCTTCCGCAACCCCACCAACGAAGACCTCAACGGCTCCATCGTAAATCTCACCACTCCGCCCGTCTACTACCGCACCAAGCCCAACCCGGCCCTCAAAGCCGAAACCAGCGACAGCTACGACATCGGCATGCGCGCCCGACGCCCCGGAACGACTTACGTTTTTAGCGTCTTCTACAACGACTACGCCGATTTTATCGACACGTTTAGCCCGACGCGCGACCCCCAACTGCCAAGCTCGCCCACCGATCCCGTCGTCTACCAATCCAAAAACGTGAGACGCGCCCGCATCTACGGCGCCGAAGCCACCGTCGAATTACCCCTTGGCCACTACGCCAAACTCCTTGATGGCACCACCTGGTCCAACTCCTATGCTTGGTCACGCGGCGATAACCTCGAGGTCAACAAACCGCTCAACTCCATCGAGCCTCCGAAATGGGTCAGCGCGCTCAGTTACGCCGCCAAAGACGCTTGGGGCCTGCGCCTCACCGCAACGACGCACGCCCGCCAGGACCGCGTAGATTCCTCCGCGATCCTCTCGCTCTGGGACGGACGGCCGCCCGCGCCCGTGCAATTCGTACCCGCCGGGGTGACGCTCTTTGACGTGACCGGCTACGTGAATTTCACCAAAACCCTCCGCCTGAGCGCCGGCCTCTATAATGTGACGGACCGCCAGTATTGGTATTGGCAAGACGTGCGCGAATTGAGCAGCACCCGCGCCGACCTCACGCGCTTCGCCCAACCCGGCTTCAACAGCCGCGTGACGCTCACGTTGAGTTTCTAAGGCGCACGCTCCTTTAACCCAAACCGCCGATTCAGGTTCATGCCTGGCTCGGCGGTTTTCTTTTTCGCGGCGGCGCGACACCGGGATTGTCGCCGGCGGTTGCGGCCCACTACGTTCGACCCATGCCCAAGATCCTCCTCGTCGCCGAAAAGCCCGCGGCCGGGCGCGACTTCGCGGCGGCACTCACGAGCGGACATTTCACCGGCCAAGGCCCGCATCGCGGCCTGATGGCCGACGGTACCGAACTCACCGTCGTCTCCGCGCGCGGTCACCTTTTCGAATTGGCCAAACCCGAAACCTACGACCCGAAATTCGGCGCGTGGAACGTCCACGATCTGCCCATCGTGCCAACCAAACTCTGGGATTTCGTCGAAGAACCGCGCGCGGATGGCGAGAGCTTGCTCGCGCTGCTCCGCCAAGCCGCCGCCGCGCACGCCGGCTGCGAAATCGTCAACGGCTGTGACGCCGAGCGCGAGGGCGAGGTCATTTTTCGCAAAGCTCTGCGCGGCGTAAACGCGCCCGCCGGCACCACATACTCACGCATGTGGGCGCAAACGATGACCGTCTCCGGCCTGCAAGAGGCCTTCGCCGCCCGCCTGCCCCTCAAAGACTACAACGGCCTCGCCCAAGCTGGCTTCACCCGCGACCAAGCCGATTGGCTCGTCGGCATGAATGTCACCGTCCTCGCCACCAAAACGCTTCCGCGCGGGCGCGGCGATTGGAAAGTCTGGTCCGTGGGCCGCGTGCAGACCCCCACCCTCGCCCTCATCGTCGCACGCGATTTACTCATCGCCAATTTCGTCCCGCAAAAATTCTGGGAAGCTCACGGCACCTTCGGCGGCCTCGAAGCCAAAGCTGAACTCGACGCCTACGCCGCTGCGCCCGAGCGCATCAAACTCCTCGGCGCCCCGAGCGTCAGCAGCGAGCGCGACAAAAAAGTCTTCTGGGATAAGGCCAAGGGGGAGGCCTTCACGGCGGCCGCACTCGCGCCGGCAACCTATCGCGCCACCGAGAAAAAAACCACGCGCAGTGAGAAACCGCCCCTGCCCTTCGACCTACAGGAAATGCAGAAACTGATGTCGAAAAAATTCGGCCTCACCGCCACCGACACGCTCGCGATTCTCCAAAAACTCTACGACGCCAAGTTGATCAGTTACCCGCGTACCGATTGCCGCTACTTGCGCGAGGACATGAAGGAAAAACTCTACGCCTCGCTCGTCGAGGTCCACGCCCACCTGCGAGCGATGCGGCCCGCCCTGCATCTTTCGCAGCAGGAATTGATGTCCAAACGCGTCGCCGCCGCCGCCCGCGCCTTCGACGATAAACAGGTCGAGGGTCACTACGGTCTGGTCCCCACCGGCGAGATCAACGGCATCAACGCGCTCACCGGCAACGATCTCTTCGCTTTCCTCACGATCGTCCAAACGACCCTCATGGCCCTCGACGAAGCCGCGAAATACCGCGGCCTCACGCGCCGTTATACGCAGGAAGGCGGCACCGGTCCCTACGCGCCCGCCGTCTTCAAAGCCACGCGCGAACAAGTCGATTTCCCCGGCTTCAACCGCTGGGTAAAACGTGAAGCCCGCCCCACCCAAGACCTCCCGCCCATCACAGACACGCAGCTGCTCGAGGCCGTCACGCTCAAGGAACTCACGACGAAACCACCCGAGCATTTCAGTGATGCCACGTTGCTCGACGCCATGAAATACGCCGGCGAAACCTTCGACGACGACACGCCCGAGGAACAGCGCGAAGCCATGGTGGAGATCATGAAGGACAAAGGTATCGGCACCGCGGCCACTCGGGCCAATATCATCGAAAAAATCCTCCTGCGCGGCTTCGTCATCCGCGAAAAATCCAAACTTCTTTCGACCGAGAACGGTCGCTTACTCTGCCGCGAACTCACGCCGCGGGCCCCTAGCCTACTTTCCGCCAAACTGACCGGCGAGTGGGAGCTCATTTTAAAAAAAATGGAGCGCAACACCTCACCCATGACGCGCCCCGAATTCCTGGATGCGCTCCTCGCCAGCGTCGTGACAATGAAGACCGCGTTCATCTCCGGCAGCACCCGCGCCGGCCTCAACGATCCCGTCGTACCCGTCACCGCCGGCACGCCCGTCGAAGGTGCCCTCTGCCCGAAAAGCAAAACGCCGTTTCTTGACCGCGGCCCGTTTTTCGAAGCGCCCGGTTTCATCGGCATCCGCCTCTGGAAATCCGCCTTTGGACGCCCGTGGGAAGCGGCGGAATTTGTCACGCTCCTCGAGCACCACCTCGCCGGTAAACCGTACCACGCCGAGAATCTGAAATCCGCCAACGGCAGCCGCGTTTACGCCGCCGATCTTGTCGTCGACGAGGCGCTCAAGAAACTCGTCATCCACACCCCCGAGCCCACGAAAGTAAAAGGCATGAAATGCCCCAAGTCGGGTAAACTCATGCTCGACGGCGGCACGTTCTTCGAAGCGCCCGGTTGGCCCGGCTTAAAACTTTGGAAAAATTCTTTCGGCAAAACCTTCACCGCCGCCGACTACGTCGCGGTTTTACAAGGCTGGAAAGACGGCGCGCCGATCGATGTGACCGGTCTCGTCTCCGCCAAATCCGGTAAACCTTACACGGCCAAAATCATCCTCGATGAAGCGGCCTCGAAATTGAAATTGGATTTCGGTGTAGCCCCCCCTGGCCCGGCGGCGACAACCACACCAGCCTCGGCTGCCGCTCCATCGCCCGGTTCACCCGACGCTCCCGCGGGCTAAAAAAACCCGCTCAATACGGCCCGCGGATGTGCGCGGCGACTTCGCGTGTATAAAATTCTGTCAGCTGCGCATGCAGCGCCGGACTCAGCGCAGGCAACGCTGCCGCCCGAGCGTTGGCGCGAGCTTGATCGGGATTTTTCGCACCCGGAATCACGACCGAGACCGCGTCAAAATCCAAACACCAACGCAGCGCCAGCTCCGGCAACGTGAGCCCCGCAGGCACAAGCGGCTTGAGCGCATCGGCGAGCGCCACACCCTTCACAAAAGGCAGGCCGGCGAAGGTTTCGCCGACGTTAAACTTCTGGCCGTCTGCGTTGAAATTGCGGTGATCGCTCGCAGGGAAGGTCGTCGCCGTCGTCATCTTGCCGCCAAGTAGGCCGCTCGCTAGTGGGAGACGAACAATCAAAGCGACATTTTGTTTTTTAGCCGCCGCAAAAAGTGTGTGAATCGATTTCTGGCGGAAAATATTAAAAATGATTTGGAGCGCCGCCAGGTCAGGCTGCCGCAGACATACGTGCGCTTCGTCCATGGATTCCACGCTCGCACCAAACGCGCCAATTTTTCCTTCGCGTTTGAGTTCGCGCAACCACTCGAAAATCTCGCCCTGCGCCATGATCTCCGGCGGCACGCAATGCAACTGCGTGAGGTCGACACGCTCGATATCGAGCCGCCGCAAAGACGCCTCCGTGTGCTGGCGCACCGCCGCGCGCGTAAAATTTTCCGGCCAACCCGGCGGGCTAAAGCGCCCGAGTTTGGTCGCTATAAAAACGTTACTGCGACTCGACGGCGCGAGCTCTTTTAAAAATTTCCCAATCAAGGTCTCACTGCGGCCCATGCCGTAGACATCAGCCGTATCGAAGAAACTCGTGCCGGCTTGGTCGGCCGCCCGCAGGGTCGCCAGCGCAGTTTCGTCGGAAACCTCGCCCCAATTAGCGCCGAGTTGCCACGTACCGAGACCGATTTCGCTGACGGAGCGGCCGGTGGAACCAAAATTACGGGTGTTCATTCAGCAAAACTGCGAGCCCGCGGGCGGTGAGCAAGCTTGCAGCGGTCCTTAAAGCCATCTCTAATGGAGTTGGTTTTTAAACTTTCGAACCAAGGCTAAGCAACGTTGCTGGCCTTGGGCTGGAAGTAGCAAAGCCGACCCGGCGCACCCCTCGCCATCCTCTTACCTAATACCATGAAAATGAATCGTCTCCTCCTTGGCCTCCTCGCCGCAGGCCTCATTGCTAGCGGTCCAACGAGCCCCGCCCAAACGGCCACGACTACCGATAAGGCAGTCAAACTCGATGCCGTAGAGGTACTCGGTTCGCGCATCCGTCGTACCGATATGGAAGGGCCATCACCTGTTTCGACCTACGATGTAGATGATATCCGAGGCAGCGGAGCTTTGAACTTGGCGGACTTCTTACGGACAATTCCGCAGACTTACAATGGCGCGGGTTCAGGTCGTAACAGTGCTCCAGACGACTTAAATATGTTCGCGGGCCAGCGCGATGAAACCTCGTTCCTCCCGCTTACTCCGGGGACAGGCGCCAGCCCCATCTTGGGCAACACCGCTCCGGTACAGACGGGCGTTTCGGGCGTGAGTCTACGCGGGCTTGGTTCAGGTTCCACCCTTGTCTTAGTAGACGGCCGGCGCGTCGCCCAGGCTGGTGAACGCAACCGCGGTTCCGGCTCGGGCCAAGGCTTCGTGGACTTGAATACCATTCCCCTCGGCCTGATCGAGAAGATCGAAATCATCACCGACGGCGCCTCCGCCATCTACGGCGCCGACGCGGTCGCGGGGGTCGTAAACATTGTACTGAAAAAATCTTGGGTCGGCACGGAAGTGAATGGCTCGGTCAAAATGACTCAGCACGGCGGCGCGCGCGAGCGACAGTCGACCATATCGACCGGTATCGCTGCACTCGGCGGTAAATTCCGTGGCATGCTGGCGATCAACTACTACGACCGTGAGCCCCTCAAAGCGTCGCAACGCTCATTCTCCAAAAGCGCTGATTTTAGAAACAATCTCCAAGGCTATAACCCCACCACCGGCTTACCAGTCTACGGTACCGACCAGCGCATCCAGTGGGGCTATCCTGCCGCAGTGCAGGCAACCGCGACCACCGGGTTTGTGTCGATTCCCGGCATTCGTGTGCTGGTGGCACCGGCCGGCTCGGCCACTACGCCGCCGATTTCTGCCTTCGAACGGCGCACCACCAACGCCTCTAACCAATCTACCACCCTCACCTCGATCATCGCTCAGGGCCAGAGCAACACCAACCCCGCCCAGTGGAACGAGTTGGTCTCGGGGTCCGACCGCCGTGGCATTACAGCGACCGGCAGCTATGAATTCAGCAAGAACCTCGAGGCCTATACCAACTATAGCTTCACGGACTCCCGCGGACTCGCCCAGACGCTACCAGTCTACGTGGCCAATGTTGCGGTCGCGGCCACCAACAACATTTTTGGCGAAGCCATTCAATTCGGCATGCTATTGCCCCAGTGGGGCCAAATCTCGCAGCAAACCAAGACCCAGACCCACACGTTAACCGCCGGTGTTCGCGGTAAACTAGGTGAATCGTGGCGCTGGGATGCCGGGTATCGCACCCAGGACCAGAAATATCACTCGCTGAGCCACACCTTCAACGCCACCGCGTTCAATGCACTGGCAAATAATAATGACGCTTCGCAGCGCTTCAATCCATTCATCGACGAGCGCGTCGCTGGCGCCACCAACCAATCCGCACTCCTCGCTCAGACTGCGCTCTATCCGACTGTAGACGGTCGGTCGGGGTTGGACAGCTTTGACCTCACCGCCGACGGAGAGCTTTACAAGATCTGGGGCGGCACGATTCGCATGGCCTTGGGCGGGTCATATGAAAAAGACAAGAACACGAACACTTCGGTAGCGTACGCCGGTTTTCCCGTCGTAGCCACGCCCACGACCTACACCGACGACCGGAACACGCGCGCAGCGTTTAGCGAAGTACAGGTGCCTGTTTTTGGTAAACCGAACGCGGTCCCGCTGATCCAACGCCTCGAAGTCAATTTGGCCGGTCGCTATGAAAAACTGAGCGATACCGGCAGTAAGAGCGTGCCAAAATATGGCGCCACCTGGCAGCCGATTCGCTCGCTGTTGATCCGCGGAAGTTACTCCGAAGGTTTCCGCGCCCCCAGCCTGACCGAAGATCGCCGTATCGCTTCCATCAACACGGCCGCGACCGTGGTGGACCCGTCCCGCGCTAATCAGTCCTACCAGACTACCTCGATCGGCCGTTCCAATCCGAACCTCAGACCCGAAACTTCGACGAACGAGTTTTACGGCGCCGTTTTTGAGCCACCGTTTGTAACCGGGCTATCGCTGTCGGTGAACTTTTACCGGACGATCCAAAAAGATGCCATTCAGGGCAGCCTGGGGAACACTATCATCCTTAATAACGAGGCTCTTTTCCCCGGGTTTGTGGAGCGCGCAGCGCCTAGCGCAGCGGACACTGCCGCCGGCTGGAAGGGCCCGATCACGACCATCTACGCCCAGCGCATCAATTTTGGTAAAGTCCGTAACGAGAGCATGGACCTCGGCGCCAGTTATCGCCTGCCTTGGGAACAGTTCGGCCGCTGGCGCCTCAACGTGAACGCTGCCAAGACCATCACGCAATCGCGTCAACTCACCTTCGGCGGGCCCGCAATCAACGATGTGGGCGACACCTTCTCCAGCCCCCGTTGGAATATCGCCTCGAATCTGAATTGGAGAAAAGGGGTATGGACTGCCACCGTAGCTCACAGCTACATGAGCGGATATGCCACGAACCAAGCCGGCGTGACCCCCTCCAGCTATACCACGCCTGCCATGCGCATGATCGACGTGCGAGGCACCTATGAGTTCAAAAACGGCGTCTGGCGCAAATACGGCAAGGGACTTCGCCTCGGCTTCGGCGTCGCCAACGTGGAGGACTCCGAGCCTCCGTTCTTTAATAACATTTTTGGCTTCAACGGCGGCTTGCATGGCCGTTGGGCGTTCGGCCGCACCTACGAAATGTCGTTCACCCTCCCGATCGACTAATAACCCGACTCGCCGACGGCTTCGTTCGGTTTTACTTCGGCCCGCCCATCCCGGGCGGGCTTCTTTTTCTCCAAAAACGACCCTCTTCATGCAACTGCCCTCCCGCTCCTTCCTCGTCTGCGGTCTAATCCTCACTCTGGCAGCCAGCCCGTGGCTCGCCGCACAGACTTCCGTGCCCGCCACCGGCGCCACGACCTCTGCTGCCAAATCGAACCAACTCAAGCCGGGCGATCTCGCCCCTGAATTCACCGTCACCGGCCCCAAAGGTGAGACGATCAAGCTCAGCGATTATCGCGGCAAAATCATCATCGTCGATGTCTCTGCCACCTGGTGCGGCCCCTGCCAAGCCGCGATGCCCAACAACGACCGCATCGCCCAAAAATACGCCGCTCAAGGCGTCGTGCTCCTCGGCATCACCGCCGATGATTCCCGCGCCGCCTACGACGGCTGGATCCAGCGCAACACCGAGAAATATAAATTCACCATGGCCTTCGACCCACTGGGTAAAGACGGCTGGAAAGAGTCCGTATTCAACACCCAGTATTTCATCACCGGTTTCCCCACGATGTTTGTCATCGGACGCGACGGTAAAATTGTCGAA
>Ga0214919_10004156_pt1 | contig 21299 bp, 15 predicted proteins | sample LL1503_MetaG_FD_177994 | JGI IMG/M metagenome (GOLD analysis project Ga0214919, IMG submission 177994) | Freshwater microbial communities from Lake Lanier, Atlanta, Georgia, United States - LL-1503 | ecosystem: Environmental > Aquatic > Freshwater > Lake | place: USA: Georgia | collected... | reverse complement strand
CGCAAAAAAGCCAGAGCGCAGCTCTAATAAAAAGTTTTAAAATAGATATCACTCTTTTTTTTATAAATATAAAAAAACCGCACCATAATTGATGCGGTTTATACTAACTAACCCTAAAAAACCAAAAACTTTAATATTATTCTTTTCTTTTTATTTAACAGCCTCTTCTGCTTTTACTGCAATTTTGGCTCTTATTTTTGCTTCAATTTCATTAGCCATTTCTGGATTGTCATGTAAAATTGTTTTTACTGAATCGCGACCCTGTCCTAGTTTGTTGTTATCATAACTAAACCAACTTCCACTTTTTTGAATAATTTCTAACTCAACACCCATATCTATTATTTCACCTATTTTACTTATTCCCTCTCCGAAAATTATTTCAAATTCTGCAGCTCTAAAAGGTGGTGCTACTTTATTTTTTACCACTTTAACTTTTACTCTATTTCCTATTGCTTCATCGCCATCTTTTATTTGTGCCATTCTTCTAATATCTAATCTTACAGAAGCATAGAACTTTAAAGCATTTCCACCGGTGGTTGTTTCTGGATTTCCAAAAACGACTCCTATTTTTTCTCTTAACTGATTAATAAAAATGCAAATTGTATTTGTTTTATTAATTGTAGCGGTTAGTTTTCTTAATGCTTGAGACATTAATCTTGCATGTAAACCCATTTTACTATCGCCCATTTCACCTTCTAGTTCGCTCTTTGGAACAAGCGCTGCGACTGAATCTATAACTAGTACATCAATTGCACCCGATAATATTAAACGATCGGCAATTTCTAAGGCTTGTTCTCCATAGTCTGGTTGGGATACTAATAAATTATCAACATCTACGCCTAATTTTTTTGCATATGCACTATCAAAAGCATGTTCAGCATCAACAATTGCACACATTCCACCTTTCTTCTGTGCTTCTGCAATAACGTGTATTGCTACAGTTGTTTTTCCTGAAGATTCTGGGCCATATATTTCTATAATTCTTCCTTTAGGTAAGCCTCCTATTCCTAGTGCAGTATCTAAACCAATTGAGCCTGTTGATATTACTTCTTGTGGTTCTTGACTTCTTTCATTCATCATCATCACACTACCTTTTCCATAATCTTTGTCGATTTTATCGATGGTTAATTTTAAGGCTTTTAATTTTTCTACATTTGGGTTACTCATGGTTAGTCGTTTTATGTTTTCTTTAAATATTTATGTGAAGATAGGGATAAATTGTTAATAAACTAAAAATTTTAGTATTTATTTACTAATTTGATTAGTTTTTATTTTATTTATCTTTTTTTTAAAATTTAATATATTGATTATCAATGATTTTATTATTTAGTAATAAATTTAGTATTTTTTATTATTTATAATTAAAGTGTTTATTTGAGTTAAAATAGGGGTATTATAGGGTATAAAAAGTAATATTTTGATTATTTATTACTGAAACGATTCTGGTTTAATTGTTCTTTATAAAAGTAGTTTATTTTAAATGATCCTTTTTAAATAGATATGTGTATTTCTATTGTAGTATTAAGTATTAATACATTTATATAAATAAACTAATACTATTACGCCTGTGTATATCTTAATATCTTAGTTATACACTTAATTTAAATAAGTTATATTCAATTTTATAAATTTTCTAAAAGTCAATACCAGTAAGTATTTTAAGGTATTTTATAAATATTTTTTTACTTAATTTTTTAACTAAATAATTATAAGTAACAGGTTATTCACTGTTAATTAACGGGTATAATTAAGTAAAATTTAAGGAGAAAGAATATTTTAAATACAGATTGAAAAAGGTTGTTCTTTATTTATTAAGAATAATTAACCCCAAAACCAGAGATATCCACTAAATATTTAATTATCCACCCCCCTTGTGTTAGTTTTTTATACCTCCTTTAAGCTTAAATAGACCTAAAAACCGAGCATATACCTCATTTTACTAGATAGAAAACATTATTTTTGCCCTTCTATAATTATATATATATGTCAATTATTCAGAACATTAGAGAAAGAGGTGCTTGGATCATCTTTGGTATTATTGCAATTGCCCTTATTGCTTTCATTTTACAAGACGGAATTGGAAGAAAAAGAGGCGCTAGTGATATTTCTACACTAGGTAAGGTAAACGGCCAGGTTATTAATAAAATAGAGTTTGAAGAAAAGCTTGAAATACAGCTACAAAATTATGCATCACAGGGAGTTAAAAGGGAACAACTTATTGGTTATTTATGGAATCAAGAGGTAGACCGCTTATTATTAAAAGATGAAGAAAATAAATTAGGCCTGTCGGTGGGAACAAAAGAATTAACAGACGTTTTGTTTGGAAATGAATCTCCATTCAAACAAGAGTTTACAGATCAAGCTACTGGAGCGTTTAAGGTAAACGATGCAAAGCAAGCGGTTGCCCAAATTAAAAAAAGTAAAAATGCGGAGCAAATAAAACAAATTGAAAAATTATACATAGAGCCCTCTATCGAAAATAGATTAAGAAATAAATATCAAGTAATTGTTGTGAAGGGCGTACAGGTTCCCAAGTGGTTGAGTGAAAAACAATATGCAGAATCAAACGCTATTTCAAGCATCTCTTTCGTTGGTATTCCGTATACTACCATAGTTGATAGTACTATTAAAGTAAGCGATGATGAAGTTGCTTCTTATTTAAAAGAAAACGCTGCAGCATACCAAGTAGAAGAAACAAGCCGCTCCATTTCTTTTATAGGCTTTAGCGCCGCACCCTCTATTTCAGATTCAATTAATGCAAGAAATGATATAGAAGCTTATAAACAAGATTTTAAAAACAGCACAGAGACAGCTAAGTATTTAAATAAAGTGGGAACTGAAATTCCTTATTACGATAGTTATATCAGCAAAAAGGCCTTACAAATTCCCCAAAAAGATTCTGTTTTAAGCGTTGGCGTAGGCGGTGTTTATGGCCCCTATGTAGACGGAAGAAATTTTACAATAGCAAAAGTATTGGGTGTTAAACAGTGGCCCGATAGCGCAAGCGTAAGACACATTTTAATTGCAACCGTGAACCCGCAAAATGGACAACAGGTAAGAGACGATAGCGTTGCAAAAAAATTAGCAGATAGTATTAGTGTTGCCATTAAAGGGGGCGCATCTTTTGATGAAATGGTGGCAAAATATTCTGACGATGCAGGAAGTAAGGCAAATGGTGGAAAATATGAAATGTTTCCACAAGCCAAAATGGTCCCAGCATTTAATGATTTTTCTTTTGACAATCCTGTAGGCACCAAGGCTGTTGTAAAAACAGATTTTGGTTATCATTACATGGAAATTTTAAAACAAACCCCAAGAGGACCCGCCTATAAAATTGCTTATTTGTCTAAGATGGTAATGCCAAGTAATGAGACAATAAATGCAGCATCTACTGCAGCTGCCCAATTTTCATCTAGCGCTAAGGATATCAAATCTTTTAATGCATCTGCGGTAAAATTGAACAAACAAGCCATCCCCGCTGCGGGCATAAAAGCAAATGATTTTGACATACAAGGAATTGGTACTGCAAGAAATATTGTAAGGTGGGTTTTTGAAAAAGACGTTAATGATGTTTCAGAACCCTTCGAACTTGGAGATAATTATGTGGTGGCGGTAATTACTTCTGAAGAAAAACAAGGTTTAGCGAGTGTTAGCGCCGCAAGACCACAAGTAGAGGGTATTATTAGAGATAAAAAGAAGGCTGAAAAAATTAAAGCAACTATAAAAGGAAAAACGCTTGAAGCAATTGCCACAGACGCAAAAGCAATTGTTCAAAGAGCAGACAGTATTGGATTTAGCTATTCAATGATTACAGGACTAGGCAACGAACCCAAATTAGTTGGCGCTGCTTTTAATAAAAATTTAATTAATAAAGTAAGTGAACCCATTGCTGCTAATTCGGGCGTATATTCTATAAGCGTTAACGGAATTGCTGCTAAACAAGCAGACCAAGATTTGGGTTTCTTCAAAGATGAATTATTAGAAAGAACAAGAAGTATGATGTTTAGATCGGCAAGTTCATTTAAAAAAATAGCGAAGATCGAAGACAACAGGTTTAAGCTTTACTAGTACTAAATAATTTTAATGGCCGAATTGTTTAACAATAAGGTGGCGGAAAGTGGAATAGTTACCATTGATCTTGCAAGTTTACTTCCAAGCAACGAAATAATTGTGTTTGATATCAAGCCCTATTTATTTATGGAGCTTATATTAAAAGAAAAAGAATTTCGTGCTGCACTTCTTACAACCGACTGGTCAATTTATCAAGATAAGGTGGTGGGCATTATTTGTTCTGCAGACGCCATTATTCCAATGTGGGCGAATATGCTTATTGTATCAGCCCTAAACCCCTTTGCAAAAGGAGTTTATTTTGGAAATGAAAATAAAGTAAGAGAACAACTACTACTTGAAAACATTAATGCGCTTAATATTAATGAATACAAAGAACAAAGAGTGGTTATTAAGGGCTGCGGCGATACACCTATTGGAGAGTCGGCCTATATTGCCATTACGCAGAAATTAAGACCTGTAGTGAAAAGCATAATGTACGGAGAGCCTTGTAGCACCGTGCCAGTTTATAAAAAGAAGTAAGCAAAAACTTACTAAAGAGGAAAGCTAAACTGGATAATTTTTAATGCGCTTCTAACCAATTTTTTCCAACCCCCACTTCTGCTTCTACCGGCACACCATTAGGAAGCACCATCGCCTCTTTCATACACCTTAAAATTAATTCCTTTAATTTGGGTAGTTCTTTTTCTACAGCATCAAACACCAATTCGTCGTGTACTTGTAAAATCATTTTAGATTCCCAATTGGTTTTTTTCATCTCAGCATGAATTTTAATCATGGCTAGTTTAATCATATCTGCAGCAGAGCCTTGAATGGGTGAGTTGATGGCGTTTCTTTCAGCAAAACCACGCACTGTAAAGTTACTACTATTAATATCTCTTAACCAGCGCCTTCTTCCCATCAGCGTTTCAACAAAACCCAACTCTTTCGCATTATTTATTTGCTCATCCATATAGCGCTGAATGCCCGGAAACTCTTTTTTATAATTATCTATAATTTCTTTTGCCTCTGTTCTAGATATGGCTAAATTTTCTGCTAATCCAAAAGCTCCTTGTCCATAGATAATACCAAAGTTGACACTCTTCGCTTTGTAGCGCATTTCCTTGGTTACCTCTGCTTCTTTAATACCATATACTTTTGCTGCGGTGGCGGTATGAATGTCTTTACCTAGTTTAAAGGCCTCACACATATTAGGATCACCGCTAATTGCTGCAACAATTCTTAATTCAATTTGCGAATAATCGGCGCTCACTAAAACACGACCCTTTTCACGAGGAATAAAGGCCTTTCTAATCTCTCTTCCGCGCTCTGTTCTAATAGGAATGTTTTGTAGGTTTGGATTGGTGCTACTTAGTCTCCCAGTAACAGCTACGGCCTGCGCATAACTTGTATGCACTCGACCAGTTTTTGGATTAATTAATTCAGGAAAAGAATCAACATAGGTAGATTTTAATTTTGTTAATTCTCTAAAGTTTAAAATATCATCAACAATTTTATGTTTAGCAGCCATTTTTTGTAAAACATCCTCACCTGTAGCATATTGACCTGTTTTAGTTTTTTTCGCTTTTGCATCTAATTTTAAAATATCAAATAGTACTTCACCCAATTGTTTAGGAGAGGCTAAATTAAATCGAACCCCCGCTTGCTCATACACTCGCTCCTCACTAGTCCTTGCTTCGGTTTCCAAAACCTTACTATATTCATTCAAAAAATCGATATCTACTTTCACGCCTTCATATTCCATATCAACTAAAACGCGCACCAGTGGGTTTTCTACTTCATTAAATACTTTTTCTACACCACGCTTTTTAATCAAGGGTGTAAAACAATTTTTTAATTGAAAAGTAATATCGGCATCTTCTGCAGCATATTCTGTTACCTGTTCCAGGGGTGCATCACGCATGGTGCCCTGATTTTTTCCCTTCTTACCAATGAGGGTAGTAATTGAAATGGGCTCATAACCTAAAAACTGTGCACTAAGCAAATCCATACTGCGCCTACCTTCTGGCTCAATTACATAGTGTGCTAGCATGGTATCAAAAGTTTTACCTAATAGCTCAACCCCATACCATTTCAATACTAAAAAATCATATTTTAAGTTTTGTCCAATCCAAACAATGTCTTTGTTTTTAAAAAGGGGCTCAAACAAGCCCAATATTTTTTTAGCAGCAGCTTCTTTTTCAATGGGCACATAAAACCCTTCATGTTCTTTATATGAAAAACTTAAACCAACTAGTTCCACATCATTGGCATTAATACCCGTTGTTTCTGTATCAATACAAATTTCTTTTTGCGCCGATAATTCTTTTACTAAGGCTTGAATGTTTTCTTTACCCTCAATAGCCCTATAGCTATGTGTTGTATTCGCGCTATTTTTGTTTACTACTAATTCAACGGGTAGGTCCTCACCGCTCAATTCCTCTAATTCACTTTCATCATTAGGTTCACTTTCTAAAGAATTGTTTAAGCTTGTCTGATTATTTTTATCTACAACTTTTTTATTTTTAATTTTTACATTCACTGTATTACCAAACAAATCGGTTTGTTCTTTTTTAGCCGTAGCCACCTCAATTGCACCCGCACCACCGCTCACAGAAAAATCTTCACCCAAAATTCTTTTACCAAGTGTTTTGAATTCTAATTCATTAAAAATCTCAGCAAGGGCCGATTTATTTTTTTCTTTTAATTTAAAATCTTCCTCATGAAATGTAACCGGTACATTGGTTATAATGGTAGCTAGCTTTTTACTCATGATTGCCGATTTTTTTCCGGCCCTCACTTTTTCGCCCATGGATCCGGTTATCTTATCGGCGTTATCTAAAACGCCTTCCAAAGTATCGTATAATTTTAAAAGTTTTGCTGCGGTTTTTTCTCCCACACCAGGAATACCGGGTATATTATCAGACGCGTCTCCCATTAATCCTAACATATCTACAACCTGTTCAACTCTAGCGATATCCCATTTTTCACAAATCTTTTTTGCATCAACAATCTCTTCTTTATTACCAAAAGCTGGCGGTTTCCATATATATACATTGGGTTTTACTAAAAGCTGGCCATAATCTTTATCAGGAGTAACCATATAAACTTCATATCCCTTATCAGCGGCTTGCCAAGCAAGGGTTCCAATAATATCATCAGCCTCATATCCATCGTATTCAATAACCGGAATGTTAAAACCTTCAATGATTGCTTTTATATGAGGTAAAGAATCCAATAAATCTTCCGGCGCCTCTTGCCTATTGGCTTTATAGTCGGTGAAATCGCTGTGCCTTTCCGTGGGAGCGTGGGTATCAAAACAAACAGCAATATGTGTAGGATTTTCTTTTTTAATAATTTCTAAAAGCGTGTTGGTAAAACCAAACTGCGCATTGGTATTTATACCCGTAGTGGTAATTCTGGGCGTGCGAATTAGTGCATAATAGGCACGATAAATTAATGCAAGTGCATCTAATAAAAATAACTTTTTAGACATGGTGCTAAGTTAACAAAAAAAACCTCCCCACCACATTTGTGATAAGAAGGTTCTTTTAATAATTTTAATAAAAAGAATAAAACGCTAATTAGTTAATTTTATATTTATGCTTATAGCGTTCGTACAATTGTTTTTGTTTATTATCCAAAGAAATATCGCGCCCTTGAATAAAGGCCTTGGACACCTGATTACCTCTCATGTCTAAGATATCTCCATCGCTAATTATAATGTTGGCATCCTTACCTGTTTCAATAGAACCGGTAACATCGTCAATACCTAAAATTTTAGCAGTATTAAGGGTAATAGCGCTCAATGCTTCTTCTTTATTTAAGCCATAAGCTGCAGCAGTACCCGCGTTGAAGCTAATATTGCGTTGCTTGCTTTGATCGTTGGCGTCGTTGATAGCAAATAATACACCCGCTTTTTTAAGCTCTGCAGGTAGTTTATAGAGTTGATCAATATCATCGTCTTCTGTAGTTGGAAGCGCGTGCTGATTATCTAAAATAACAGGAACATTATTCTCTACTAAAATAGATGCTATTTGTAAACTTTCAGCAGCCCCAACAATGACTATATTAAACCCAAATGTTTTTCCTAAATCAATAGCTAATAACATTTGTTTTACTTCATTGGCACGTACATATAATTTTTGTTTGCCAGTGAATAAACCACGCACTGCTTCAAATTTCAAATTATTTTCTGCATGATTTTTTTCTTGTAAATAAGCGCGTGCTTCGGTAAAGAATGTTTTAATTGTTTCAATTTTGTTCATTGCTTCTTTTACCGGATCCCCAGTGGGAGGGCGCATGAAACCACCACGACCACCCCTTCTCGCTAAAAGAGAAGGCATATTTATAAAAATACCATTGTCTGTTTTGTAGGCAGCGTCTTCATAATTCCAGGCATCTAATTGTACAACACTAGAACTACCTTCAATAAGCTCTCCCATCGGTGCTACATGTGCTAGTAGCACACCATTGGCACGCAAAACATTAATGACTTTAGAGTCGGTATTATAAGAAACAATAGTTCTTATGCTGGCATTGTTTTCTCCAATTTCTTGAAAATCGTTACTACCGCGCACACCACTATTAATTTCTTTTAAACCTAAACTAGAAAGCGGAACTATTAAACCCGGATATATTTGTTTTCCTGTTGCATCTATAATAGTAGCGCCAGTTGATGATACAGAAGCGCCTACACCTGTAATTTTTCCTTTATCAAAGGATACCGAAGCGTCGGTTAAGACAGTTCCGTTGCCAACATGTATAGTTGCGTGTGTTATAACAATGGGACCCGCTTGCGGACCAACAGGATACACCGTCTCCTGTGCGATTGCTTTTAATTGAAAAAGCGCAATAGATACAATTAATAGGGTGGTATATTTCTTTTGCATAAATTAATCTTTTTGAGTTTCGTAAATAGTAACCATTTCATCTTCATGGTCGTGATCGCCACAATTTAGTAGCACTTGATAGCTAGGCGTAGCGGGTCTTGTAGCACCACCTGCTTTTTTCTCTCCTAACATTTTTTGTATTAAGCGTGTTCTTTCTGCGGCTACCTCTTTATGCATAGCTGCATCTTTTTCTCTATCGAAATAAATAGTACCATCAACGATAGTATATAAAGATTTTGCATAAATACTTAAAGGATTATCAGACCACAAAACCACATCGGCGTCTTTACCTGTTTTAATACTACCTACTTTATCCGCTACATGTAAAGCTTTTGCTGGATTCAAGGTTACCATTTTAAAAGCTTCTTGTTCAGAAACGCCACCGTATTTTACAGTCTTAGCAGCTTCTTGATTTAATCTTCTAGCCATCTCCGCATCATCAGAGTTAATACAAACATTCAAGCCCACTTTTTGCATAATAGCTGCATTATAACCAGTGGCATCTTGTACCTCTGTTTTATACATAAACCAGTCAGAAAATGTAGAAGCGCTTGAACCATGCTTTTTCATTTTATCAGCCACTTTATAGCCTTCTAATATATGTGTGAAAGTGTTTACGGTAAAACCATATTTATCTGCTACACGCATCATATAAGTAATCTCTGGCTGAACATAAGAGTGACAGGTAATAAAACGTTTTTTATTTAATATTTCCACCAATGCTTCTAATTCAAGATCTCTTCTTGTGTTGGGATTTTCTTTCATTGCTTTTTGATAATCTACTGCTCTATCAAAAGCATCATTCAATACCTCTTCTACACCCATTCTTGTATCTGGGAAACGATTGTTACTTGAACTAGTGGTACGCTTAACGTTTTCACCTAAGGCAAATTTGATAAAACCATCTGCTCCCGAAAATTTCAAATCTTGGTCATTAGCACCCCAACGGAGTTTTATTAATTGAGTTTGTCCACCCACCGTGTTGGCAGAACCGTGTAAGATATGAGATGAAGTAACACCACCGCTTAATTGACGATAGATATTAATATCTTCTGGATTTAAATTATCTGCAATACGCACTTCGCTTGTAACAGACTGAGCACCTTCATTAATTGACAATGCTGCAATGTGAGAGTGTTCATCGATAATGCCCGCGCTTAAATGTTTACCCGTACCATCAATAATTCTTGCACCCGCCTCTGTAATATCTTTTCCCACTTTCGTAATTTTACCATTCTTTAATAAGACATCCGTATTATTTAAAACGCCTTCTTTCTCATTGGTCCAAACAGTAGCGTTCTTAATTAAAATAGTTTCTTGTGTGGGTATTTTTTCATTTCCAAAACCAGCAAAAGGGAAGGTTATTTTTGCAAGCGGTTTTAAAGTATCTGCATTCTTTTTAGTATCTGCTGTTGCAGTCATTGGACCCACAAATGAAGCGGTCCATGTGTTTTTATTGCCAGCTGGATCGGTTCCAATACCAGACCAGTTAGCGCCCACAATAGCACCACCTAATCTAATTTGTTCAGCACCCTTTCCTTTTTTATTAGGGAAAGAAATTTTAACCAAAGATTCATTAATGGTAATTTTTGCATTTAAAGTATCGGTACCAATAATGGAGGCTGATAAATCTTTTTTAACTTCTAAATTATAGTCTGTGTTCACCCCACCCACATTCAATGTTAATTTGTATTTACCCGCGAAGTTATTCCACTCACCATTTGTTACTTCATATTTATTTCCTTGCACCCAGTTTTCTATAATTTTTGCATTACTTGAAAACACAGGCTCGGTAGTAATAATAAAATTAGCGAACTTGCCCGCTTCCAAAGAACCCACTTGATCATAAACACCCAACATTGTTGCGGGTGTTTTAGTTAAAGCCTCTAAGGCCTTTGTTTCAGATAAGCCAAAGCGAATAGCTTTTTTAATATTGGCCAAAAATGTTTTACTATCTTTTAAATCACTGCTACTAATACTAAAAGGAATATTTGCTTTTTCAAAGGCCGCTAAATTAGTAGGTGCCAATTCCCAATGTTTCATATCTGCTAAAGAAACAAAACGCGCATCGTTAGGATCTTCAACATCCATGGCTTCAGGAAAATCTACATTTAATATATAGGCAGCCTTCGTTTTTACAATTTCATCAATTCTTTGATATCCATTGTCACCACCTTTAATAATATATTGTACGCCAAACTCATCACCCAATCTGTCTGCACGAACTGCGCTCCACTTATCATCTGCCGCAAAAATTTGAGGAATATTTTGTGTATTGTTCCACGCTTCTAAAGATAGGTTTACGCCTTCACCGGCTGGTTTTGATTGATACCATTTTGCATCTAAATAAGTTTGACGCAATAAAGCAATACTTCCCATTAAGCTAGATGGATAAGATTGTGTTGAAGAACCCTTTTCAAAAGAATAAACCGCAGCAGCCTTTGTTTTAAGTATTGCTTGATTATTATTTTCAGAAGATAATGTTACCACAGCGCCAGTTCCTCTTGCGATACCATCTTTAATATGTGTAAAAACTGCACCAAAGCCATTAGCTCTATAACCTTTTGCTGCAGCTTCGTCTATATTAAATACATCTGATGCATTAATTTCTGGTTTAATGGCTTGATTCCAGTTGTAAGCACCTGGCTTATTGGACAGGAATTGACCAGGACCCCCATAGTTGAATGCGCCTGCAGGTCTTTTTGCTTGACCTGCACCATAATCGGTGAATGGGTCCACAAAAGAGGGATATATAAATTTACCCTCACAGTTTACGATAACTGCATCTTTTGGTATAGCAACGTTTGTACCAACTGCAATAATTTTTCCTTGTTTAATTAATAAGGTTGCTTTTTCAAGCTTTGTTTTTTCATTTTGAATAATAGTGGCATTCGTAAAAGCATATAAGCCTGTTCGAATATCTCTAATACCATTGATTGGGAATGATTCCTGTGCGATCGCAGATACTGCTGTGCACATAAGCAAGGCCCATACAAAAATTCGCTTCATGTGTTTCTTAATTTTAGTTGTAAAGAAAGATACTAAAGCTACTAAAAAGAATTTGTGAAAAAACGGGAAATTGGAGGTTTTTTATGAATGGCGCCTAATAAAAATTCTTTTAAATTTAACGCCCAATAAAAACCATAAGAATTTGGATATCGCTAGGGTTGACACCACTAATACGACTTGCTTGTCCAATAGTGAGCGGACGAATTTTTTTGAATTTTTGAAGCGCCTCAATAGAAAGTGCTGATAATTTATCGTAATCAAAATTATCAGGAATCATTTTATTTTCAAGCGTTAACATGCGATCCACAATTTCTTTTTCTTTCTCAATATAACGCTCGTATTTTATTTGTATTTCAGCTTGTTCCAAATGATCAACTTCTTTATCAATTAATTTTTCTTTTAAATCGGCACAATTTTCAATGACCTGGTTCAGGCTAATATTGGGTCGTAGCAAAAGTTTTGAGGCTTTTTGTTTTTCTGTAATGACCATGGAATCAATACTTGTTAAAAAACTATTTACCTCTTCTGGTATAATTGTTTGATTAGAAAGTATTGTTTTTATGTTGGCAACTTCATTCGTTTTTTCTTCTACTTTACGTAATCTATTTGCGCTTGCAAAACCTAATTGATTGCTTAGTTCTGTTAATCTTAAATCTGCATTGTCCTGTCTTAATAAGGTTCTGAATTCTGCTCTTGAAGTAAACATTCTATATGGTTCGTTTGTTCCTTTGCTGATAAGATCATCAATTAAAACACCAATATAAGCGTCTGATCTTTTCAAGATGAGTGGCTCCTTTTTATTAATTTTTAAATGTGCATTAATGCCAGCCATTATACCTTGACATGCTGCTTCTTCATAACCCGTGGTGCCGTTGATTTGTCCAGCGAAATATAAGTTGCTGATGGCTTTGGTCTCTAAGGTGTAGGTTAATTGAGTTGGTTGAAAATAATCGTACTCAATGGCGTATCCTGGACGGAACATGCGCGCCTTCTCAAATCCAGGCACTTTACGAAGAGCTTCGTATTGTACTTCTTCTGGTAAACTAGTGCTAAACCCATTTACATATATTTCAACCGTATTCCATCCTTCTGGCTCTACGAATAATTGATGTCTTTCTCTGTCAGCAAATCGGTTAATCTTATCTTCTATACTTGGGCAGTATCTTGGACCAACCCCTTCAATACGACCCTGGTACATTGGACTACGATCAAAACCAGTTCTTAATATATCGTGTACTATAGAATCTGTATAAGTTATATAACAAGATCTTTGATTTTCTGCCTTAATTCTAGGTATATCCATATAAGAGAAGCCTACAACATCTTCATCACCCTTTTGTTCTTCCATCTTTGAATAGTCTAAACTACGGCCATCCACCCTTGGAGGTGTCCCAGTTTTAAGCCTATCTGATTCTAATCCAAAAGAAACAAGCTGTTCGGTAATACCTGTTGCAGCTTTTTCTGCAACCCTTCCCCCTCCGATTTGTTTCTCACCTATATGTATGATTCCATTTAAGAAGGTTCCGCTTGTGATAATGACAGCATCTGCATCTATTTTATGACCTAAACTTGTAATAACCCCGCAGGCCTTATTGTTTTTAATGATTAATTCATTCACTGAATCCTGGTAAAAGTCAACATTTGGCGTGTTTTCTAGCATCTCCCTCCACTTGGTAGCAAATAATTGCCTGTCGTTCTGAGCTCTAGGACTCCACATAGCAGGCCCCTTGCTTTTATTAAGCATTCTAAATTGAATCGTACTTAGGTCAGTGACGATGCCACTATATCCACCCAAGGCATCTATTTCCCTTACAATCTGGCCCTTAGCAATTCCACCCATGGCGGGGTTACAACTCATTTGGGCAATGGTTTGCATATTCATGGTCACCAATAAAACCTTGGAGCCCATATTGGCCGCTGCCGCTGCTGCTTCACAGCCTGCATGGCCGGCACCTACTACTATGACATTGTATTTGGGAAACATATAAGTGTGCAAAGATAAGCCTGTATTGAATACCAAGCAATTCAATTAATATCAATATTCTACTGGGAATCACGGGCATTTAGAAAAAAAGCCTATTTCTCGACTGTTCGATCGCTTCACCCAGAAGACCCGATTTTAAATATGTTCCATGTGGAACATTTTGGATAGAATTATGGAGTAAAACTAATTTAGGCTATATATTTTAAGTAGGAAATCAGCCATTTATCCTCCTGGGCCCGCATTTTTTTGATATCAGCTGCTTTTTTATCCTTGTAACCACAAAAATGTAGTGCTCCATGGAAAATTACCCTTAACAATTCTTCCTTTAAGGACGTTTTATGGGTTTTTGCATTATCCTTTACTCGGTCAATGCTTATATATACCTCTCCAATTAACCGACCCTTGGTTTCAGATAGGTCGAAACTAATTATATCGGTATAATAGTCGTGTTGTAGGTAGGATTTATTAATGCCTAGCAAGTATTTATCAGAACAAAATATATATTGAAGCGTCTCAATGATCATGCCTTCTTTTTTCAAAGACTTTTCAATAAAAGTCTTTAGTGCCAAACGATTGCCTAATGTTGCTTTTTTATCGGCCGTATTAAAAGAGATATTTAATGACATAATAGATTGTTTTTCAATGCTCCAAATTTCGTAACTATTTGTGTAAAACAGAAACTATCTTTGCAGTATTAATATGAAGAAACTATCTGAGTTAAAAATGGGGGAGTCGGGCGTTATTCATTCTTTTGAAAATGATGAAATCTTTTTGAAGTTAATGGAGATGGGATGTATACCTGGCGAATTAATTACGGTTGAGCAAATTGCTCCATTGGGGGATCCTATATCAATTTCGGTGGCGGGTTATCAATTAAGTCTTAGAATGAATGAGGCAGACAGTATTTTTATTAAACCCAATATTGAAATAATTAATTGATAATCAATATATTATAAAATGAAGATTGGTTTGTTTTTTGGTTCTTTTAATCCAATACACAACGGCCATTTAATGGTAGCAAGTTATGTAGCCAATCATTCAGATCTAAAACAGGTGTGGTTGGTGGTCTCTCCACAAAATCCATTGAAACCACAGGGAAGTTTGTTAAATGAATACGACCGCTTGCACTTAGCGAAACTAGCTATTGAAGATGATACACAATTAAAAGTTTCTGATATAGAATTTTCTTTACCGAAGCCTTCTTATACTATTGATACACTTATATATTTAGAAGAAAAATATCCTCAACACGAATTTTCAGTAATTATGGGTGCAGATAGTTTTCAGAATTTACCGAAATGGAAAAACTTTGAAACCCTAATTAAAAATTATTCATTCATTGTATATCGTCGCGATGGATTTGATATTAATAATGAATATGGTGCACGCGTTTTAATATTAGATGCACCTTTATTACAACTATCTGCTACATTAATTCGCAATAATAGAAAAGAAGGAATAACAATTCGTTATTTAGTACCAGAAAAAGTACGTGAGGAAATTGAGAATAGTAATTACTTTAAGGAAGAAGCCTCGAATGCGGCTGATGTGAAGAAAAAGTAATCAGATAAAATTCAACCCCAATTAGCAAGTATTTATACTTGAAAAACAGGCATTTAAAAAATGTAATTTTATTGGTAACAATTTTGTTACCTTTATAAAGACAGATTGAATGAATGCAAAACAAATTCAACAGATATTAATAAAAGATGGCTGGATTATTAAAAATCAAAAAGGAAGCCATAGACAATATATTCATGAATTAAAAAAGGGTAAAGTAACGGTACCCTTTCATGGCAAAGACGAAATAAACCCTAGCACGTTAAAAAGTATATTTAAACACGTGGGGATTAAAAATAAATAAAATGAAAAAAAAGATAATCTTAATAATTGATACCGAAGGCAAGGGACCACTATGGGGAAGGGTTCTTTATGAAGATAATTTATTAGTAGATTCTGGGAAAACCGTGTCCCAAATAGAAACAAAAATGAAGAAGCTTTTAATAAACTTCCATCAACTAAAAGAAGATAAATTTGCTTTTGAAATTCAATATGATATTTCCGGCCTCTTTCAAGACAAAAGCTTTTTAAACGCATCGGTTGTTGCGGATAGGGCTGGAATTAGCCGAATCATGATGCGTCAATATAGGATGGGCAATAAATTTCCAACCTTGGAAAAGCTTACAAAGTTAGAAAAGGCAATTAAAGATATGGGCACAGAGCTGAAGTCAATAAAATTGGCAAAGCAACCCTCTAAAAAAAGAGCATAAGACCGAACTAACGGTTCATGCTGGCTAAAAACTCTTCGTTGTCTTTAGTGCCTCGCATACGTTTTAATAATTCATTCATTGCTTCGTCGTTGTTCATATCATTTATGAATAAGCGAAGAATATTCATTCTACCTAATACTTCTTTATCTAATAATAAGTCGTCACGACGCGTGCTTGATCCCACTAAATCAATAGCTGGGAAAATACGCTTGTTCGCTAAACGACGATCTAATACTAATTCCATATTACCTGTTCCTTTGAACTCTTCAAAAATAACCTCATCCATTTTTGAACCTGTTTCAATTAAGGCAGTTGCTAATATAGTAAGTGATCCACCATTTTCAATTTTACGCGCTGCACCAAAAAATTGTTTTGGACGAAGTAAGGCGGTAGCTTCTACACCACCCGATAATACTTTACCAGAACTTGGCGCCACCGTATTGTGTGCACGAGCTAAACGTGTAATTGAATCTAATAAAATAACTACATCGTGTCCGCACTCTACCAAGCGTTTTGCTTTTTGTAATGCCACTGAAGAAACTTTAACGTGTTTTTCTGCAGGCTCATCAAAAGTAGATGCGATTACCTCTCCTTTTACAGAGCGCTCTACATCTGTTACCTCTTCCGGTCTTTCATCTATTAATAATATGATCAAATAACATTCTGGGTGGTTGGCAGCAATAGCATTCGCCACTTCTTTCAACAACATAGTCTTACCCACTTTTGGTTGGGCTACAATTAAACCTCTTTGTCCTTTTCCAATGGGTGTAAATAAATCCATGATACGCGTACTATAATTAGTAGCAGATGTATATAAATTTAATTTCTCAAAAGGAAAGATAGGCGTTAGATAATCAAAAGGAATACGATCACGAATTTCATCCGGATTTTTTCCATTGACTTGACTCACTTTAGTCAATGCAAAATATTTTTCACCCTCGCGAGGAACACGAACGGTGCCGTGCACTGTATCACCTACTTTTAAACCAAATGATTTTATTTGAGAGGGAGATACATATACATCATCGGGAGAAGATAAATAGTTGTAATCTGAAGAGCGTAAAAAACCATAACCATCAGGCATCATTTCTAAAACACCTTCAGACTCAATAACGCCATCAAACTCTACACTAAATACAGGTTCTTTTTTAGGTTGAGGATAACGCTGCGCAGGTGTGTTAGGGCCTCCATTAGGAGTACCAACTGCGTTGGCCTGATCTGCTGAAGTTGGCGCTTGAGTAGAAGCATTGTTTTGTGCGGGGCTAGCCACCGCTTCGCTACTTGCTTCACTTTCATCGCCAAACAATGCCTGGGCAATTTTAGAAGCCTTATCGTCTTCGGTATTGTTTTTAGTAGGCTCTGCTTTTTTAGAGGCTACTACTTTTTTTGCGGCTGGGGCAGCTGCAACGGGTTTACGTCCCCTTTTTGGTTTTTCGTCTTTTTCTGGCACTTTGAACTAGGGTTTATTTAAAAATCGAATCAAGATTTGGGCTTATTTGAACACTTTTTGAAATTTCGGTCGAAAATATTGAGACCGTAAATTGAATATAGGGAATTGGTGTAGCGAGCTATCAACATTAAAAAGAATCAATTTGCTCGTTGCTACTGCAATGTTAAGCAGATTTTTTAACAAAAAAACAATTTTTTATCTGTTTTTATACCAAAAACAGGGTATTTGGCCCTCGAAACCGATTATCTTTGCCATTCGAAATCAGAAACATGTTCAACAACAGAATCAAAATAAAGCAATTGTTATCGGGCACGCCTACTGGAACAGAAGTGGTGGTAATGGGATGGGTGCGTACTTTTAGAAACAATCAGTTCATAGCTTTAAACGACGGAAGTACCAACGTAAACATTCAAATAGTGGCCACATTGGGAGAATTTGACGAAGCCTTATTAAAACGCGTTACAACCGGCGCTTCTTTAAAAATAGTAGGTACCGTGGTAGAAAGTTTAGGAAAAGGACAAAACGTAGAAGTAAAAGCGAAGACCCTTGAAATTTTAGGAGATAGTGATGCAGAAAAATTTCCTTTACAGCCTAAAAAACATTCTTTAGAATTTTTAAGAGAGAAAGCGCATTTGCGTTTTCGTACCAATACTTTTGGATCTGTTTTTAGATTAAGACATGCGCTTGCTTTTGCGGTACATCAGTTTTTCAACGAAAGAGGCTTTGTGTATTTGCATACCCCTATTATTACAAGTTCAGATGCAGAGGGTGCAGGTGAAATGTTTAGAGTTACTACACTTCCTTTAGATGGTGCTCCTAAAAATGATAAAGGTGAAATTGATTATACACAAGATTTTTTTGGTAAAGGAACTAACTTAACAGTGAGTGGTCAACTCGAAGGAGAGCTAGGCGCCATGGCCTTTTCAGAGATTTATACTTTTGGTCCAACATTTCGCGCCGAGAATTCAAACACTACTAGACACCTAGCAGAGTTTTGGATGATTGAACCTGAAATGGCTTTTTATGATATTGAAGACAATATGAATTTAGCGGAAGCCTTTATAAAACATTTAATTAATTATGCATTAAAAAATAATGCAGATGATATTGATTTTTTAGATGCACGTTTAGCAGAAGAAGAAAAACAATTGCCTACTGAAAAAAGAAGTGGCCTAGGTTTAAGAGAAAAATTAGAATTAGTTATTAATAATAATTTTGAACGCATTACTTATACAGAAGCAATTGAAATTTTATTAAATAGTAATCACTATAAGAAAAAGAAATTCCAATACGAAGTGAAGTGGGGAATTGATTTACAAAGTGAGCATGAAAGATATTTAGTAGAGCAACATTTTAAAAAACCAGTTATTGTTACAGGTTATCCAGCGGCAATCAAAGCATTTTATATGCGTATGAACGACGGCTGTGAGCCTGGAAAGGAAACTGTAGCAGCGATGGATATACTAGCCCCAGGCATTGGAGAAATTGTGGGTGGTAGTCAAAGAGAAGAGCGTTTAGACAAATTAGAAGCAAGAATGAAGGCCATGCACATACCTTTAGAAGACATGAGTTGGTATTTAGATACTAGAAGATTTGGAACTGTGCCGCATGCAGGCTTTGGTTTAGGTTTTGAAAGAATGATACAATTTGTTACAGGCATGACCAATATTAGAGACGTAATTCCTTTTGCAAGAACGCCGAAAAATTGTGAATATTAATAATGGGAATTGTATTTGTCTTAATTGGCGCGCTTTGTTTTGCCATCAGTAATGCATATTGGAAAAAAGTAACGCAAACGATACCTTATCAAATAGGCATGTTTTACAGAGGCATATTTGCATCTTTAATTTTTTCTATTTTATATTTTGGTTGTAGAGAAAGCATTTTTTTTAAAGGCTGGACGGTGCATCCTTTAAGTTTCGGTACTCCTTTTTTATTAACCATTGCATTAAGTGTATTTAATATTTTCGGTTTAGTGTTTTTTTTAAGAGGCATACAGAAGGCGCCTGTAAGTATTGTGGTGCCTGTATCTGCGATAAAATTATTTACTATTTTAACAGCTGTATTTATTGTAGGTGAAGTTTGGAAAGTTAATTATTTATACGCCTTTATTTTTTCAACAGCAGGTTTACTGCTTTTATATTTTCAAGGCAAACAGCAATCAAGTATTAGCGAACAAAAAAATGGAATGTTATACGGCGTATTGGCTAGCTTTTTTTGGGGTAGCTCTTATGCGCTTTATACTTATCCAATAAGTTGGTGGGGACCACTTGGTTTTAGTTTAGTGATTGAAACAACAGCTATGTTATTTGGACTGGTATTAGTAATACGAGATGGCTTATTTAAAAACTTATTTAATTTTATAAGTGCTAAACATATTTTCACATATTTAAAATTGGGTTTATTATTAGTGTCAGGAGGACTTGCTATTAATATTTCATATCAGTACTTGCCTATAATGGTTATTAATATATTAATTATAAGTAGCCAGCTTTTATCAGTATTAATTGGCTACTTCTTTTTTAAAGAGAGACTAAGTCTTAAGCAATGGTTGGGTCTAGCTTTAATTATTATCTCCTTTTTTATAGTAGCCACATCGGCTTAGTAAATGACCGATTTTCAATAAAGAATCCATATTTTTTGCTATTTAAGGCCGCCTGGCCTATATTTGCTCCCCGGTTCATAAAGGTCTTAGGATTGAATGAACTGAAAGGATGGCGCTGTAGCTCAGTTGGTAGAGCAAAGGACTGAAAATCCTTGTGTCCCCGGTTCGAGCCCGGGTGGTGCCACAAGCCCTGAACGATTGTTCGGGGCTTTTTTATATATTTGAGTACCCCAAGAGCATAAAATTATATTTTATGAAAAGAGTCGTTTTTGTCTTGGGCGTTATATCGATATTTTGCAATCAATTATTTTCTCAAGTTCCAAAATTTATTCAACAAAGCAATACAAACACCTATGGAGAAGGCTTACTAGATTTTACTGGCCATTTAAATCCAGGAGGAGAAAAATATTTTTTTGCATTAGATTTCAATGGGGATGGCGCTAAAGATTTATTAGGTATTTCTTTTTATCAAGGACCTCCAGGAAGAGACGTATTTAGATTAAGGTTTTTTCAAAACAATCAAAAAGGAACATTTGATGAAGTAACAACAAAGTTTAAAAATTCAATCACAAATGGGATATATACAGTGCCTGCAAGAAATAACTTACCAGTAATTTTTGATTTTAATAAAGATGGTAAAGAAGACTTTTTATATCTAGGTGGTTGGGAAAACGATGATTACTCAAATTATGATTCAAAATTCGGATATGTTAAACAAAGAGACTATTTCTTCAAGTCTAATCCCAATAATTTAGAAAAACAATATAATGGAGACTGGATTAGACCCTTTTTTTATTATCAGGATAGTAGTAAATTAAAAGATGGTTACGCCCTATTTGATACAAAAACATTTTGTTCTTATGAGGGTTCAGAACACTCAGATTTGGATAAGGACGGCTTTGATGATTTGATTATAACACAGAAAGGTGTTGTAGTTAAAGACTCCACAATTACTAATTGGTTATATGGAATAGTAATTTGGAAGAATGATGGTGGAAAAGGATTTAAGTTTAATCAACATCTTTCTTTTCTTGATACACTA
>Ga0214919_10004155_pt1 | contig 21300 bp, 16 predicted proteins | sample LL1503_MetaG_FD_177994 | JGI IMG/M metagenome (GOLD analysis project Ga0214919, IMG submission 177994) | Freshwater microbial communities from Lake Lanier, Atlanta, Georgia, United States - LL-1503 | ecosystem: Environmental > Aquatic > Freshwater > Lake | place: USA: Georgia | collected... | reverse complement strand
GCCCCTTCCAACCTATTTAAGACCTATGGCCAACACTAAGTCCGCGATCAAAGCCGCCCGCAAATCCATCCGCAACGCGGCGCGTAACCAAGCCACCAAGACTCGGCTCAAAACTCTCGCTAAGGCCGTCCAAAAGGCTGCTGCTGGCACCGATGCCGAGGCTACCCGAGCGACCGCTATTGCCTACTGCTCCGCGCTCGACCGAGCGGTCAAGAGCAACGTCATTCATCGGAATTCAGCTTCCAATCATAAGGCGCAGTGCGCCAAGTATATTTTCGTCGCTAAAAAGTAAGCTGGTTTTGGCGAATTACTCTGCCCCGTGCGCCTAAACGCCGCGGGGTTTTTTGTGTCCTGTAGGTGGCGAGGCCGAAAGCTGCGGAAACAAGTTGAGCCCGTCATGGTATTTCGTGTTCATCGCTGACACTTGGTATGAAGGCTCGTCTGCATCTTTTGCCCTGGGATCGTCCATTGCTGGGACAAGCGGTGGACTGGCTGGCAGCAGACTGGGCGGGTGCTGGCCCGCTCAATCTCTCGCATCTTTTGGTCGTGGTGCCTACACGGCAGTCGGGGCGCCGTCTGCGTGAGGCTTTGGCCGCTTATGCTGGGGCGCGTGGGCAAGCCGTTTTTTCCCCTCGCGTGGTCTTGCCAGAAACACTCGCAACACTCAGTGCATCACCGGTCGGGGTGGCGACCCGGCTCGCTAGTCAATTAGCTTGGGTCCGAGTGTTGCGCGAGGTGCCGCTTGCAGAATTTCGAGCCGTATTTCCTGTCGATCCTCCGGTGCGTGATTTTGCCTGGGCGCGGCGCTTGGCGGACCAGCTTTTGCATCTGCAATCGACACTCGCCGAAGTCGGCTTGCAGATCGGTGGGGTTGAATCGAAAGCGGGCTCCGATTTTCCTGAAGCAGAGCGTTGGCGGCAATTAGCAGATTTAGCACAGCGTTATGAAGCCGTGTTGGGCACGCATCAATTACGGGATGCGCAGGCCGCTAAATTGGATTTTTCGCTCCAGCCAATTTTACCCCAGGGGATTAAGAAAATTATCATGCTCGGGACGCCTGACCCGCTGCCACTCGCTAGTCGTATTATTGCCTTATTAGCTGATCAAGTGCCGGTCGAAATTGGGGTATTTGGTCCGGCCGATGAGTCAGTCGCGATGCTCTTTGATGAATGGGGAAGGCCGCGCGTCGATATTTGGTCCCAGCGGGAGCTTGGGGGGGCTGACTTTGAGCAGCGGGTGCGACTTTGCCTAGATCCAGCAGCGCAAGCAGGTCAGCTCGTGTCGCTAGCGCAACGTTATGTGGTCTCTGAGGGGGGGCTCGCCCTGGGCATTGCCGATGCAGAGCTCTTGGCTCCGCTTGCGCACGGCCTCAGCTGTGTCGGCGTGCCGGCGTTCAACCCCGAGGGCCGTCCGCGGCGGCAAGATGGTCTCTATTCATTGTTAAATTTGCTGGGAGAATGCGCGGGGAGTGATGCCTTTTCCTCGAGTGCAGCGTTGTTACGTTGTCCGGCTCTGCTTGATTGGTTGGCTGACCAGGGCGGAGCAAACTTTTCCCGTGCCACCTTATTGCGCGAACTGGATGACCTGCAGGCGCAGCATTTGCCTCAGACGCTGGCGGCCGCGCGAAGTTATGTTAAAAATAATTCGCTGGCCGCCGAGGCTTTGAGGCTGGTGGCTGGGCTGCAGGCTGAGCTGCAGCAGGGGGAATTCCCTCAAAATTGTCTGCAGTTACTAGAAAAACTATTTGCCGCTCGCTCCATTCAATCGGCAGAGCCACTGGTCGCCTCGGCTGCGGCGTGGGTCGAGCTGGCCGAGGAAGTAGCGCGTGCGTTGCAAATTTCCCCTGATTTGACATCGGCCGAACGTTGGGAATTTGCCTTGGCGCAATTTGCCGAAAGTGTGTGCTTTGCCGAAAAACCGGCCGGCGCGCTCGAATTAAATGGGTGGCTCGAATTATTATGGGAAGACGCGCCGCATCTCGTGGTCGCCGGGCTCAACGATGGCCGCGTTCCGGATGTTGTTACTGGCGATGCTTTTTTGCCGGAAGCTTTGCGTGAGCGTCTGGGGTTGAAGACGAATGGTCGTCGTTTTGCGCGGGATGCTTATTTGTTGGCGGCCTTGGGGGCTGCGCGCCGCACGGTCGGACGGCTGGAAATCTTGCTGGGAAAAGTTTCCTCGGCCGGAGATCCGCTGCGGCCGTCGCGGCTTTTGCTCCGCTGTGCGGATGCGGACCTGCCGGCGCGCGTAAAATTTCTTTTTGATAAAGTTGTGGCGACGCAAGCGAGTTTGCCGTGGACGCGCGCTTGGCCTTTGCAGCCGCTGGTGGCGCCACCGCTGAAAAAAATACCAGTCACTGCTTTCCGCGATTACTTGCAGTGTCCTTTTCGGTTTTATCTCAAGCGGGTGCGCCGGATGGCCAGTTTAGATCTGGAGAAGGCCGAACTTGATGCGCGTGATTTTGGCAACCTCATGCATGAAGCACTGCGTGTGTGGGGTGATGATGAAAAATTGCGCACCTGTGGTGAAGAATCAATTTTGCGCGAAGCCTTGCTCTCAATTTTGGAGGAAAAAATTCGGGCTCAGTATGGTCGTGAATTGACGCTCCCGTTGGTGATTCAATTTGAATCGGCTCGTCAACGCTTGCGTCAGGCGGCTGCAGTGCAGGCGCAGGAATTTGCCGCCGGCTGGCGAATTCAGGCAGTCGAGCAGCCTTTTAATCTGTCGATTAGTGGACTCATGGTAGGCGGGAAAATCGACCGCATCGACCGTCACATCGATGGTCGCGTGCGGGTGTTAGATTACAAAACCTCCGACACGCCGGTTACGCCTGCGCAGGCGCATTTGGGTCCAGTGAGCTCAACAAGTCCGCTTTGGGCTCGAGTTATCATTAACGGCAAAGAGCGTGCGTGGGTTGATTTGCAACTGCCGCTCTATCGATTAAATTTGGCGCCAGTTTTTGGATCGGCCGTGGAGTGTGGCTATTTTAATTTACCTAAAGGGGTGGGGGCTACGGCGATTAGTGCGTGGGAAGATTATGCGTTGGAGGTACAGCAATCGGCTGAGGCCTGCGCGACACAGATTGTGGCGGCCGTGGCGGCTGGCCAATTTTGGCCACCTGCGGAATTAAAAGCCGTGGCGGATCGCGATTGGGGTAAATTATTTCATCACGGGACGGTCGCTAGCGTGGCTGCGGATGCATTGGCCGGAGGTGGGCGATGAAGGCACCCGGCCATGTTATGATCCTCGCCTCGGCGGGCTCTGGGAAGACGTACGCGCTGACCAATCGATTTGTGCAGCTCTTAGCAGCCGGCGCGGCACCTGAGCGCATTGTGGCACTGACTTTTACCCGCAAAGCGGCTGGGGAATTTTTTGACGAAATTCTGCATAAGCTAGCGCAGGCCGCTGGCAATGAAGCGTCGGCGCACGCGCTAGCCGTCGCAATCGAGACCCCGCGCTTAGGCTCGGCCGATTTTCGGCAGATGCTGCGTGCTGTGGTGGAGGCTATGCCGCGATTAAATTTAGGCACCCTCGACGGATTCTTTGCTCGGATTGTGCGATCGTTTCCTTTGGAACTGGGTTTAGGTGGGGATTTTACTTTGTTGCAAGAATCCGCAGTGCGCCGCGAGCAGCGGCGCGTGCAACAGCAATTATTTGCGGCGAACGGCGAGTTGAGTGCTGCGCAGCGGGCATTTATAGAGGCTTATAAGCGGGCAACTTTTGGCGCGGATGAAAAGCAGCTGACACGTCAGCTCGATGGTTGGTTGCATCACTATGCGGAGGTTTTCCTCGAAGTTCCGACCGCCGCGCGGTGGGGTGGGTCATCGCAGATTTGGCCGCAAGGCTCAGATTTGATGGCGCCGGCGGGTGAGCGAGAGGCAGTGGTCAAGCAGTTACGTGCCGTCTTGCCGTGGACTGCGCTAAATGATGGCCAGCGTATTCGTTTGGAGGATTTTCTGGCTGAATTGGTGGCATGGTTACCTGGGGCGCCTTTAGCTTCGCCGCTGGAGTATCTTTTGAAAAATGCGTTGGAGGTTTGGCCGGAGTTGCGCACGGGGCGCGCAGAAGTCCGGATTGAACGGAAAAAAGTAGCATTTGGCTCGGAGGCCAGCGCGGCCTTAGTCGCTGCCATTCGGCTTGTAGTTGGGGCGCAGCTGGCGCGGAATTTAGAGCAGACTCGCGGAATTTTTACAGTCTTAGAGGCCTATGATTTGGCCTATCATGCAGCGGTGCGGCGCAAGGGTCAGTTAACCTTTGCGGATGTGCAGCGGCTGTTACGGCCTGAGGCTGATCGTCCTATGCTAAGTCAAATCGAGGGAGCGGGGCGTCTGTTAATCGACTGGCGATTGGATGCAAAATTTGACCATTGGTTATTGGATGAGTTTCAGGATACGAGCTACACGCAATGGACTATTTTGCGTAATTTGCTCGATGAAGCCGTCCAAGATGCCGAGCAACGGCGTAGTTTGTTTTATGTCGGCGACGTAAAGCAGGCGATTTTTGCTTGGCGCGAAGGCGACGCCCGGCTTTTTCGGCAAATATTCGAGCACTATAATCAGGCGGCGCCTGGGGCGATCGCGGAGCGCTATTTGACTGATTCATGGCGTTCAGGTCCGGCGGTGATTTCGATGGTAAATCGGGTGTTTGGCGATGCTCAGGCTTGGAGTGCCCTAATTCCTGCGACTGCAGCGACTCGTTGGGCTGGGGAGTGGCGCGAGCATACCAGCGCGAAGCCGGAGCTTGGTGGGTATGCTGAATTATTACAGGCGAACGATGAAGAGGGCCGATTCGCCGAGACCCTGCGTATTTTGCAGCAGGTGGAACCGGGGCGCCGCGGTTTGAGTGTCGCGGTCATTGTGCAGAAAAATGATACGGGCGCACGCCTCGCCGATTACCTGCGTCGGATTGGTGGATTACCTGCAGTGGCAGAAAGTGACCGGCAGATAGCAATCGATAATCCGCTGACAACGGCGTTACTGGCGCTCTTGCGTCTCGCCGCACATCCTGGGGACAGTTTTGCGGCGGAGCACATCGCGATGACGCCACTAGCGGCGATTTTGCGCACGGCGGGAATTAACGACCCAGATCAACTGACTACGCAATTATTGGCAGAACTTCACGCGGATGGATTTGCCGCGACGCTTGATCGCTGGTTGCGGGCATTGGAATCAAGTTTGGCGCCCGCTGATAAATTTAGCCGATTACGCGGCCGTCAGTTGGTGGAGGCGGCGCAGGAGTTTGATAAAAATGGACAGCGAAACGTCGCTGAATTTTTAGTGTGGGCGGAGAATTCTACGGTCCGCGAGGTTGATACGGCTGGGGTGGTGCGGGTGTTGACGATCCATGCGGCTAAAGGACTTGGCTTTGAATTAGTAATTCTCCCCGATTTTCAAGGACACACGATGGACGCAATGCGGGAAGGGCTCGCGGTGCAAAGATCAGCTGATCGCCAAATTGAGTGGGTGCTAGATTTGCCCAGCGCGCTTTTTTATGAGGCTGATGAAGTTTTGAGTGCACACGTCGCGGCTCGGAGAGCGGATGCGGCTTACGAGGCTATGTGCAAATTCTATGTGGCGATGACGCGAGCAAAGCGGGCGATGTATGTCATCACTGAGCCGGTGGGCACCTCAAAGTCACATAATTTTCCTAAGTTGCTCGAGCAAACATTAGGAGATACCTGGTCAGCTGGTGACGTAGATTGGTATAAGGGATTAACGGCTAAGGAGGAGAAGTTGGCGCCAGCTGCACTGGTGCCGCTTGACCCTGCGAGTGTGCGGCGAGTGGCCCGCTTGCCCTCGCGACGGCCTTCGGATACGCACTCCGTGGGAAAATCAGTAAAATTATTTGCGGCTGCAGCATCGGGCGCCGCTCATTTTGGGACTGAGGTGCATGCGTTGTTTGAGACGGTGGAATGGTGGCATAAATCCGGTGCGGCTGCTTGGCTGGCTGCTCGCCAGCAAGAGGGGGCATCAGCCGAAGCCCTAGCGGAGGTTTTGCGCACTCTGAATCACCCTCAGCTCACAACGGTGTTCGAACCGAATGAAAATTATTCTGAGGTTTGGCGGGAGCGAACTTTCGAAGTTATCATTGATGGTGTGTGGTTAACGGGTGTTTTTGACCGCGTACTCGTGGCGCGCGATACGCAGGGGCGAGCAACGAGCGCTTTAGTTATTGATTTTAAGACTGACCGATCTGGGCCGAGTGATGGCGACGGGGTAGCGGTGGCAAAACACGCCGATCAGCTTAACCTTTATCGACGGGTCGCCGCGATTTTAACGGGCCTTCCTGAGGCGCGCGTGGGGTGCTCCTTGGTGCTTACGGCGGGGCCTCGTTTAGTGATGGTGCCGCAATCGGTTTAACTTCACGCTTTACACCGCGCCAGCCCAGTTGCACGTTTCGCCGCTAAACCACTCTCTAACACCATGGGTAATCTCAAAAAGAAACGACGTCTCAAGATGTCGAAACACAAACGCCGGAAGCGCCTCAAGGCTAACCGCCACAAGAAGCGCACATGGCAGAAATAGTTTCCCGCTTATTTTAGCGAATTTCGCCCAGCCCGCCAATCTATGTTGGCGGGCTTTTTATCATATTTAAGATACTTTTAGAAAGTGCTAAGACGTTGATCTTAAGTAAGATTTAATATTAGCGAATGATTCTTTAATCGATTTTTAAGAGAGAGTTATTGGGTTGTCGTGTTGGGGCTTGCTGCTTTTCTCATTTGTTCAGTAGAAAAGGCTGGGATTTCCCAAGATAATCCCAATTTTAATAACGCATGTTTTTTGCTACTCGTTCCCATTCTTTTTGCGTCGAAATCGGCGAGCACTCTACGTTGCTGGCTAGATTCACGCAAGCGGGTGGGGTTTCAGTAATTGAGGAGCTCAAAGAGCTGCCCACTGTCGATTCCGGCGCTATTTCTGAGTGGATTAAGGGTACCGCGGGCAAGGGCTCGACTGGTTATGCCCATGCGATTTGTGGTATCTACCCTGCTAAGCGGGTGATTCGTCGGCAAACCATAGACCTTAAACGGTTAAAGGATCCGGTTTATTTTAACGAAATATACGCCCAGCAATTTCGATTAGATCCCGAAAAATACACCATGCGGGCACTCAATCCTGCAGATGGATTAGATTACGATACCGGCAAAGGGGCACAAAAAGAGGTGCTTTTTGCAGGATTGCCTTCGGATGATATCATCGCAGCGCAGGAAAGATTGCTCGCCCAAGGCATTTATCCTGAGCGCTTGGAGTTAGGTACGCTGGCACTTCTTGGTGGCATGACGAATTATCTGCAATTTAAGCAGGCTTCAGCTCCTCTCTTGCTGTTGGAAATTGGTGAAGAACTCACCCAGAGCTTCATTCTGCGTGCAGATGGGGTTGATATTTCACGACCGATTCCCAGCGGAATCGCCGCAATGATTCCCGTCGTGCAAAAAGAGCTCGGCTTGAAGGACGAGGAGTCAGCGCGAAAGCTTTTCTTTTCTAACACCTTCGATTTCACGAATATGGGTGGAACTTTGATTAAGAAATTGCTGAAGGAGTTGCAGTCCTCAATCGGTTTTTATGAGGTGCAGACCGGTCAATCTATCGGGGGTGTCTCCTGCACCCAGTTGCCGGGCAGCCTATCTTGGCTTGGGTCAGCTTTGGCGGGTGCGCTGGGTGTAGTTCCGTTAAAAATTGATCTACGGCCTTGGCTTGACTCCCTGAATATCAAGCTGGCTGATGGCGTGCTCATTAATTCACCAGACGAGCGCTGGGCCGGACTCTTTTCTCTTATCGCTACCTATCAACCTAATGGCGTTCAATCTATCACTGGCGAAAAAAAGTGATGCTAGCGTGGCGATGTCGTCGCCTTGGCATTCTAATTTTCGCAACTACCAGCAGTTGCCGGACACAAAAGTCGTGCGGACGACTTTTTTCATCAATACAGCGGCAATCGCAGTCGTGCTTGGTTTGATGCTGTGGCTAGGTTTTCGTGAATATCATATTTATAATCTAGCGACCCAAATTGCAGGGTCTCAAAAAGAAATTGATGCTCATACAAGGGCTAATCGTGAGGCGCTGCGTTTGAACAAGGCCTTTGAGGTGGAGTCTAAAAAAATAGCTGAGGCCCAAATTTTCCGCCAAGCACTGATGAATCCTGCGGAATTTGTTACGCTCTTGGGCCAGACCTTACCCAAAGCCATCACGATTGAATCCGTAGAGGCCCGCCTAGCAGAATCTAATGTGGGGGTGACCTTCATGGTGCGTGGACAAGTCGCCGGAGTCGCTGGGGAGGCCGCGGGGGTAGCGGCGGGGTACGTTGATATGCTCCGAGCTCACCCGCGCCTAGGATCAGTTTTTGCGGCGATTAACCTCGCCAATTTAAGCCGTGATGCACGCAGCAATTCTCTGACTTTTGATATATCACTGCGCGTCAAAGCCGACGGTAAGGAGAAAAAATAATATGACCTCGGCTGATCTTCTCGCGCTATTCAAAAAACAACCGATCGGGTTTTCATGTGCGGCGCTAAGTCTTATTTTAATGGCGCTGTTGTATTTTCGAAGCGATCAGATCCCGGAAAATCAAGCGATTGCCGATGCGAAAGCCGCTGAGGCGGCCCAAGTGCTCAGCAACACACGGCATGCCGAAGGTTTGGTTAAGCAAGTGGAGCAGATGCAGGTGTTCGGGAAGGAGGTAGAGAGTCGGCTCATTCGGGCCGGACAGCTGGGAATTAATCTACAATATTTTTATAAATTAGAGGCGGAGAACCAGGTAAAGCTGCTCGATGTTCGTCAAGGCGTTCCACCCAAGATCAGCAAGGGGCTATATGTAGGCATTCCTTACACTCTAGCGGTGCAAGGGTCATTTAAGCAGGTGGTTGCCTTTTTGCAGCACCTGGAAAATGGCCCGCATTTTTGTCGTTTCACGTCGGCCACTTATAGCAAGTCGGCTAGTGCTAGCGTTGATGTCCCCAGCGGAGCTGCCGGTGGGGTCACTCTCAATCTTACTCTCGAATTGCTTGGCATGCCATGATCGCTCCCTTTTATAATTTTTCGCGCTGGATTTTTATTTTAGCGGTGGCTGCCAGTCTCCCAGTGGCACAGGCGGGCGAGGCGAATATTCTTAGCCCGAGTAAGCGGCAAGAGGCCTTAGAGAAAGCCCAGCAGCTCTTGGCTTCGCGCGTAATTTCTGCCCCAGAAGCGGATCCATTTTATTATGTTGAGGCAGGGACAAAGACTGAAAAAGCGGCCTCTCCTGAAGTCGCCAAGCCCGGGGCAGGGGCTCATAAATCGAGTGGATCCCTGACGGGCCGAGCGAAGCTCCAGGCAATTGCCATGGGGCTTAAGCCGACCTTTTTTATGCGGGGCGGCGAGCCGACCCTGCTGATCGGCGCTAAAAAAATATCCACTGGTGGTATTATGACTATTAGCGTTGAGGGCGTTAAATACACGCTCGAGGTAGTCTCAATTATCCCGCCGGATTTCACCTTTCTTCTGAATCGCGAGCAATTTACTCGGGCCCTTAAATAAATATCTGCATTATGAATATCCCACGTTTGGCGCTTATTTTAATTTTTATTAAGGCCGGTTGCTTGGCAGCATTTGCCCAATCTGCCACTGCCCCTGCAAATGCGACGCCCGTCGAATCAGCAGTTAAAGTGGACCCAGCTACGCCAGTGAGGACTGCGGCTAGCCGAGATAAAGATACCCTTTCAGTTGATTTCCCTGATGAAGATCTAAAAACAATTCTCCGTAATGTCGGAGATCTTTTTGAGCTAAACCTCGTGGTGCCGGATACACTCGTTGGGAAAACCTCTATCAAATTGCGGGATGTTACGTGGCGGCAGATTTTTCACGTAGTCCTATCACCGGTGGGGTACTCTTATATTGAGGAAGGGAATATTATTAAAATTATTAGCGACGAGCGTTTGACTGCTGAGCCCGCGACCACCGAGGTATACATCCTTAACAATGCCAAAGCTGCTGATATCAAGCCGACGATTGATGGTCTTGTGACTGGGACTAGCGGCAAGATCGTGGTGGATTCGCGGAGTAATGCGTTGGTTATTACCGAGCGGCCTTCGCAGTTAAAGCGCATCGCTGCTATTATTGAGCAACTTGATAAAGCTACGGATCAAGTGATGATTGAGTCCAAATTTGTTGAAGTCACGGATCGTGATATCCGAAACATTGGAGTTAATTGGGCGTCGCTGCAGGGCCTGCAACTGGGCGTCAGCGGGGTTAATCAGACTTGGGATCGCGGGCGCGGCCAAATCTCAGGCAATGATGTCCAGCTTACTGGCGTCGCGGGCAATGGTGCTACGTCTCAAAACTCTAGTGGAACCACCAATACCAACACGAATGGCACTAATACGAGCGTGACCAATGGAACCTCTGGGAGCACGACGAGTGGCACGACTGCTGGCACCACCTCCGGCAATGCCATTGTTTATGCGACTACCCCAACTCCGATCGGTTTGGCAAATGGAGTTTATGCTACCTCCACGATGAATCCAGCTACGGGAGCCGTCAGTGGATTACCCGCATCAGTTGTGGCCGGCACTGGGGTGGCTAATTACGTGGCTCCAGTGGTGACACCAGGTAATCCTCCTACCACCACTCCAGCGACTTTCACCAGCGTCAATACTTTCAATGGAACTAATGCTAACGGTACAACCGCCAGCACCGCCAATGGAACGACGAGTGGAACCACCGTCGGCACGACTGGCACAACGGATCGGACGATAACCGACGCGGTGGCAAATACGCTGAGTAATTCAGCCACGAATGCGGTTAATTCTCTCATCGGTCTCACTAATTCCGGTTCCACCAATCGCCTCGCTTCCGCGGTTTTCTCATCTTCCGATTTTAATGTTATTGTTTCTGCGTTGAAGCAGCAAAACAACAGCAAGGTAGTATCAAACCCCACGATCGTCACCCTCAACAATACGGAAGCGGTGATCAATATTGGCCAGGAATTTCCTGTGCCGAGCTACACTTATAATGAGCAGCGTGGATCGTTTGAAGTTTCCGGTTTTACGTATAAACCCATCGGCATTATCCTGAAGGTCACTCCGCAGGTAAATGCCCGCGGCGTTATTAAGCTAGCCCTAGAGCCTGAGGTCAGCATCCAGAATGGTTCCACTTCTTTTGGTGGCGCCGGCGGCGCACAGATTCCAATTATTGGAACGCGCAAAGTTAAAACTCAGGTTTCCTTGAAGGATGGTTACACCATGGGTATCGGCGGCCTCATCAGCAGCGCGACCAGCCATGGCGGTACCAAGGTTCCTATACTGGGCGATATTCCGCTGCTCGGCCGGCTATTTTCTTCCAAGTCAGTCAATGATGAGGCGACCAATCTCCTGATTTTTATCACGGCTAAGACCGTGAATGCAGATGGGGCCTCGCCCGAAGAAGTGTTCGATCCCCGGGCGGTGCAAGCGATCGGCATGAGTCGGGAGGATATGCCTGGCAATCGGACGCCCAAGGGCGCCGATATGTTTGCGCCAGTCTCGGCTAATAAAAAATAAGCACAGTTTATTGCAAAGACCTTCGACCGGTGGCTACCCCACCGGTTTTTTTATGAGCGGTCGGGTTGGCGCTTAGGTCATGTCAGCGGTTGGTGATTCAGTTTTTTTGACCAAGGTTAAATGCTAATATTTGTTAGCCATTTCTGCGGGCATGTTTAAATTGGAGGGTAATGGCTGGACCTCTCACCTCATCCGCAACGCCGCAATCGCCGCGTGATTTTCAGGAGCTATTTCAGCGCGTAAGCCCGCAAATGGCCGCGCTGGATGTTTTCATGCGCGACCAGGTTGAGCGTTTTGAACCAGAGATTCGTTCAATGGCGGCCTACTGTCTGGATACGACGGGTAAACGCTTGAGACCAACTTTGGTTTTTATTTGTGGCTGGCGCGGCGCTGGGGTCGTGGCGGATGAATTAGTCCGCGTGGCTGGCGTGGTCGAGATGGTGCATCTTGCCACTTTGGTGCATGATGATATTATGGATAAGGCGGACCTGCGTCGGAATCGTCAGACGGCGGCGCGCGAGTTTGGTCCTGATGCAGCAGTGTTATTAGGGGATGCGCTTTTTTCTCAGGCACTGCACATTGCTTCACAGTTTCCTACGACGGAAGTTTGCCGACTGGTGTCAGAGTCCACGCGGAAGGTTTGCTCTGGGGAAATTATGCAAACGCTGCGGCGGCGGGATATTAATATCTCTCTCGCTGATTATCGCCGAATAATTGATTTAAAGACCGCTGAGCTTTTCCGAGTGTCATGTTTACTGGGGGCGCGCCTTGGTGGCTACCCCGCTGATTTCGTAGCAGCGGCTGATCGGTTTGGCCATCATCTCGGGATTGCCTATCAAATTTATGATGACCTCGCTGATTTTCTTGGTGAGGAGCAACGGATCGGCAAAACGCTCGGCACTGACTTGGTGACCGGCAAACTTACCTTGCCCTTGATGCTACTGATGGAGCGAGTATCAGCCGCTGAGCGCGCGGCCATCGGGGCCGCTCTGCGGGGTGGGCAGCCTTTAGGATTAGCAGCAAGTCGGCAGCGCATGAAGGAAATGGATATTGCGGCTGCCGTCTGCAGAGCGATTGAGGATGAGCTCGCCTGCGCGAGGGCAGCTTTAAAACCCTATGCTGACTTAGCTCCCGTTCCCTTTATGTTACAGCTGGGTGATATGTTGCGCCATCAGGTGGCCGTGCTGGAAACGGCAGCAATTAAGGGATAATTTCGATTGCTTGGCTCATACGCTGATTTAACCTGTCTACCTTCGAGATGAATCTGTCTAAGGTTTTCACCAAGGCTATCATCACCTCCCCTGAGCGTCAGCAGGAGGCGGATGCTGATTTATCTATTGTAAAACGCATCCAAGGCGGGGAGGTAGCGGCCTTTGATCAACTGATTCTTAAATATCGAGAGCGAGTTTTTGGTATTATTTACAATCTGACCTCAAACCGTGAGGATGCCTCCGATCTCACTCAGGATGCCTTTATTAAGGCCTTTCAGTCTATTAACCGGTTTCAGGGGCACTGTTCATTTTTTACGTGGCTTTATCGTATTGCGGTTAACGGAGCACTTAGTCACTTGCGTAAGAATCGTTTGCGCACTTTTTTTAGCTTAGAAAAGCTCCATGAGGATGGTACAAATGCTCAAATCCTTGATCAGCTTACAGATAAAAAAGGAGCTGATCGAGGGACTTACTTGAAGGAGCTTCAGGAAAAATTGAACGAAGCGCTGCAAAAACTGTCTATCCCGCACCGAACCGTGATTACCCTTTTTGAAATAGATGGCCTAGGCCACGCAGAGATAGCCGAAATTATGGGCTGTACCGAAGGAACGGTCCGTTCGCGGCTCCATTACGCCAAACAATTTCTCCAGGGGGAGATGAGCAAGTATCTTAGTTCTTAATTTTTGCATGTCGCACTTAAATCAACGCCCTAAAGTTACTATTGAGGATCTGATCCGTCTTAAACGAGATGAGCGTCCGGCGGCTGAATTTTGGGTTAATTTTGACCATGAACTGCGCCAGAAGCAGCTGACAGCTTTGCTTAAAAAACGTGCTTGGTGGCAAGAGTTGCCTCAGTTGCTGGTGCGGCGCGCTTATCTTCCAGTCGGCGCCACTGCAATTCTCGCATTCACTCTAGTCTCGGTTAAATATTACCGACCAGCCCCGGTTGCTGAGCTCGCTTTGGCTTCGGTTCAGGAAAATAATTTCACGGCTGCATCGCCGACCGCCAATGAAGTAGTCAGTTCGCCGCTAGCTAATCGCAGTCAAATGGTCACTGCCGTGTTAGAGGCTCGCCCCACTACCGTGGCTGACGCAGCTGCACTGCCTGAACCCATTGAGCTCATGCCACTGCAGACTCGTGCGGTTGCTGCAGAAACTCCTTCGGCTCGAACCATTGCGGCCAATCTTGCTAGCTTTGAGCTCACTGAGCCAGAGCTCGTAAACTCTGTGCGCGGAAGTCGCCTTAGCCCAGCCGCGCGGATTCAGAATTTTGACCTGGTTGTTTCTGAATTAGCTTCGGTACCGACCAATGCTTCCATGCGGAGTCGCATTCTCGCGCAATATGCTGACCGCCCGCTGAGTCGTGAGCCGAGTGCTCCCGAAATTGTGAGGGAGCGGCTCGCTCGCCGATTGGGTAATAGTGATATTACCGATCGTCTTAATCGCATCGGCCTGAGGGGCGACCAAGTTTCGTTGGGCGTGACCCTGCGACTTTAACGCTCCCTTAACCTGCCTCAGCTGGCGGGTTTTTTTATGGAGTCAATCGATGCGGTTGCGCGGCCTCCTGGGTCTCCGCGCTAAAAAATCAGGCGCTTCCCATTTTCTATCCGAAGAGGCTTATTTTTCCGGCACACAAATGCCGCAGGTGTTCACAAAAAAATCGGTACCCTTGTCGTCGACGAGAATGAAAGCGGGGAAATCCTTTACCGTAATTTTCCAGATAGCCTCCATGCCCAGTTCAGGATAATCGATAACCTCAACTTGGGTGATATTATCCTGGGCGAGGATAGCGGCGGGACCACCAATGCTGCCGAGGTAGAAGCCGCCATGTTTTTTGCACGCATCAGTCACGGCTTTGCTCCGATTGCCTTTGGCTAGCATGATCAAGGAGCCGCCGTGTGATTGGAAAAGATCAACATAGCTATCCATGCGGCCTGCCGTGGTGGGGCCAAACGAGCCAGAGGCCATGCCGCTCGGGGTTTTGGCCGGACCCGCGTAATAGATGGGGTGATTTTTGGCGTAATCGGGTAGGCCCTGGCCGGCCGCAAGGCGTTCTTGCAATTTGGCATGAGCGCTATCGCGAGCTACTATCAGTGTACCCGTGAGGGCGACGCGCGTGGTGACGGGATGTTTACTGAGCTCAGCGAGAATAGCTGGCATCGGCCGGTTGAGGTCGATGCGCACAAAGTTCTCGTCCTTAAAAGCCCGTAATTCCGGAGGAATAAAACGTCCGGGATTCGTTTCCATCTGCTCAAGAAAAATACCATCGGCGGTAATTTTTGCTTTGATATTACGATCGGCGCTGCAGGACACCCCCATCCCGACGGGGCAACTGGCTCCGTGGCGAGCGAGGCGGATAATCCGTACATCGAGCGCAAAATATTTGCCCCCGAATTGAGCCCCGACGCCGCTTTGTTGAGCAATTTTTAGCACCTTTTCTTCCATCGCCAAGTCACGGAAAGCGCGCCCGTGTTCGTTGCCGGTTGTGGGGAGTGCATCGAGATATTTAGTCGTAGCGAGCTTGAGGGTTTTTAGGCACGCCTCGGCGCTGGTGCCACCAATGACAAACACGAGGTGATAGGGCGGGCAGGCGGAGGTGCCGAGGAGCGACATTTTTTCGGCAAAAAACTTCTCCAGATTCTTCGGATTCAGGAGCGCTTTAGTTTCCTGGAAAAGATAAAGTTTGTTGGCCGAGCCGCCGCCCTTGGCCACAAAAAGAAATTCGTATTTGTCACCTTCGGTCGCCACGAGATCGATCTGTGCAGGTAAGTTGGTGCCCGTATTGACTTCCTTAAACATATCTAACGGGGCGACTTGGGAGTAGCGTAAATTTTCTGCAGTGTAGCATTCATAGACCCCGCGAGCGAGTTGGGCGGCATCGTTGCTATCGGTCCACACTTGTTGGCCTTTTTTAGCGAAAATGGAACAGGTGCCGGTGTCTTGGCACATGGGCAAAATACCGCGCGCCGCAATCTCCGCATTTTTGAGCAAAGTCAGAGCTACATAGCGATCGTTAGCGGACGCTTCTGGGTCAGCTAAAATGGCAGCTACTTGTGCTAAATGCTTTGGGCGCAGGAAAAAATTAGTGTCATGAAACGCTTCACGGGCCAGATACGTTAAGGCTGTGGGGGCCACCTTGAGCATTGGCTTGCCCTCAAAGGTCGTCGTCGTGATGCCGTCAGTAGAAAGCCGGCGATAGATAGTATCATCTGGGCCGAGCGGCAGGGGATCTTGGTAGACGAAGGGCGGCGTAGGCATAGGGCTATGGCCGCTAATCAACTCAATGCCCCGCTATTCGCAATCTTGAACCTCAAGTGGCGGGCCTTACAAAATCTTAAGCTTCGGTAAATCCTGCACGTCGATATAGCCGACGGGCTTCTGTTGAGCATCCAGCGCGATGAGATCAGAAATTCGATATTGCTGAAATATTTTGAGCGCTTCTACCGCGAGGACTTGGGCGGAGATCGTGCGTGGGTTGCGCGTCATGAATTTTTGCACCGAGTTCTTAAGGAAATCCGCGCCACCTTGCAGGGCGCTGCGGCGGAAATCACCATCGGTAAAGATCCCCGTCATGATGCCATCGGCATCAACTAAGGCCACGGCACCTGCTTTAGCTTTAGTCATTGCAAAGATGGCCGCTTGCACGGTCGTGCTGTTTTCCGGCAGCACGGGACAAGCTTCACCTGTCCGCATAATATCTTTGACGCGGAGCAGAAGGGTCATGCCGAGGGTTCCCGCGGGGTGATATTTAGCAAAATCTTCTCGAGTTAGGCCTCGGCTCTCAAGGAGCACCATGGCTAAGGCGTCGCCGAGAGCGAGTGCGGCGGTTGTGCTGGCGGTCGGGGCCAGGGCAAGCGGGCACGCTTCGCGCGGGGCATGGTAAATGAGTCGGTAATTAGCTCCGCGAGCCAGTTCGCTTTGGGGTGAACCGGTGAGGGCCACGGTCGGCAGGCCAAATTTCTCGAAAAGGGGTAGAAGTTGTAGGACTTCCGCGCTGGCGCCGCTATTGCTTAATAAAATAGCGAGATCGCCCGCTGCGCATAGGCCAAGATCGCCGTGCAGAGCCTGCGTGGGATCAAGAAAACAAGCGGGCACCCCTATGCTGTTGAAGGTGCCGGCTAATTTTTGCGCGATATGGGCATTTTTACCCACGCCTGAAATAATGAGTTTATGTCCAGTGGCTACGACCGCCTCTACCGCCCGCACGACTTTAACAAAATCTTCATTCAGGGCCGTTGCGGTGGCGTCAAGAGCCTCGCGTTCAATGGCAAGGCATTGACGGGCTTGAGCGAGAATAGTAGCGGAATCCAGGGGCATCAAAAACTTGTGTTGGGAGGTGGCACCGCCAAACCTAGGCAACGTCCCTTGCCGTTCAATCCATTTCCAATCGTGTTACGTTTTACGTTTCTGCTTCGTTTTCTATCTCTCCTGTTGCTAGGCGGGTTGGCCTTGGAGTGGTCGGGCTGTAGTGGCACTGAGCGTCTTTCTTACGCGACGGAAGTAGATGAGCCAGCCTATCGTGAAGGTCAGGCGTTGCTTAAGTCCGGGCGCTGGCAGGAGGCGCTCAATGCCTTTCTCAAGGTCATTGATCGGCGTGGGGAGGATGCCGCGGAATCGCATTTGGAATTAGGCTTACTTTATTTGCAGCACATCAACGATCCGCTCTCGGCAATTTATCATTTCCGCAAGTATCTCGCTCTGCGGCCCAACAGCCCACAAGCCGCGTTGATTAAACAACGCATTGATGCCGCCACCCGAGAATTTGCACGTACGCTACCAGCGCAACCTTTGGAAAATAAGCTGCAGCGAATCGATCTCGTGGCGGCGCTCGATCGTCTCAAACAGGAAAATGGTGCCCTCAAGCAAGATCTCGCTGATTTGAAAGCTAACCGAAGTGAGGCGGCCCAGACGCCCGCCGCAGAAACGGACCATGCGATCACTCCCGCAGCATCGGGTAATTTTAATTTTTCAGCGGAGAATACCCCCGTCGTACGGACTAGGCCATTGCCGAGCACGGGACCGCGACCCAAGGCGGTTGCACCTAAAACTAACTCCACTCCGGTTTCGCGGCCTAACGCTCAAGCTAAGCCGGCGCTCGCTGCTCCAGTGAATCAGCCGGCGGGGGTGCGACAACACACCGTCAAAGCTGGGGACACATTATTTAAGCTCGCGCAGCAATATTATGGTAGCCGGGCTAAATGGCGCGATATTTTCTCCGCCAATAGAAATGTGATGAAGAGTGAATCTGATTTAAAGGCCGGGATGGTTTTAAGAATTCCCTAGGAGCGAAGTTTTTTGCAGCTTAGGCGCGGGCGCATTGCTGATCGGCGAAGGATCGCACCAATTGCTTTGCGTTCAGGGTGAGTTAAAAACTACCCCGTATACTCCGCCCAACTTGAGCTGGTCTCAGTGATACGCACGCGTTCGACGCGCACCCCAGCGGCAATTGCGAAATCACCTTTTCGATTGGTCGCCGCGAGGGCTCGAGTCAGCTCGTTGTAGACTGTTCGTGCCATGATTTCCGTCGTGGGGTCGGTGTGCGCGAAAGGGATAAGGCGCTCGCCGTGCTTTTCTTGATAGAAGGCAAAATGGGGATCGTCGGTATTGACGGCTAGGGCGTGATCCCAGCTATCGATAAAAACTTGGAGTGCTAATTTCACGGCCTTGAAATCGCAAACCATGTCATTCGCATCAAGTGTGTCTGCCGCTAGGACAACTTCGACGCGTCGACTATGACCGTGGGGGAAGCGGCATTTCCCGGGGTGCTTTGCAAGAATATGGCCACTTTCAATTTCGAAAATTTTGCCGATTCGATAAGTCATAACTTAAATAGTTTTAGAAAAGCCACCGGGGCGCTTGGTGAGGTGAGCATCAAAGCGCATCGCGATGATGCGCAGAAAAAGTCGACCCAAGGGAGTGACGGCGAGCCCTTGGGGCTGGCGAACCAGTAATTGGTCGTTCTCTAAATCAGCGAGCGAGGCTAATTCGGTCGCGTAGGTGGTGGCAAAATCAAGTCCGAGTTGCTGCGAGAGTTGGGCGAAATTAATTTCCTTGCCGCACATAATAGCCGATATGATTAGCCGGCGGTGACGGTCGTCGCTACTGAGGAGGTAGCCGCGTTCAATTGGTAGTCGGCCCGCTTCGAGGGCGGCAATGTAATCGGGTAAGTCTTTATGGTTTTGCCGAAATGCGCCGGATGTCTCGGAAATTGAGGACATGCCAAAGCCGTAGAGTGAGGCGCCCGCACGTGTGGTGTAACCTTGGAAATTGCGGTGGAGGGTGCCGGCGGCAAACGCCAGGGCGAGCTCATCATTCGGTCGAGCGAAATGGTCCATCCCAATCTGGGCATAACCTGCCGCGGTCAATTTCTCGACCGCGGTCATTAGCATAGCGAGCTTCTCTTCAGTTGTGGGCAATTGCGCCCGATCATCAAAGATTTTTTGGGCAGGCTTGATCCACGGAACGTGTGCGTAGCTAAAGACAGCCAGGCGATCCGGGTTGAGGGCGATTATCTCGTCGAGAGTTTGGCTGAATGTCGCCGCCGTTTGCAGGGGGAGACCATAGATTAAATCGACGCTAATTGATTGAAAGCCCGCTTCGCGTAGCCAGGTAATGGCCTGGGCGGTTTGCGCTAAGGGCTGCCAGCGGTGCACCGCGAGTTGTACTTCGGGGTTGGTATCTTGTACTCCAAGGGAGGCACGATTGCAGCCGAGTCGGCGAAAGGCTTCGACGTGCTCTTTAGTTAAACGGCGTGGGTCTATTTCCACCGAATTCTCAGAGTGAGAGTCGAATTTAAAGTGGCGGTGAATCGCGGTCCCTAAGCGATCGATTTCGGCCGGTGGCAAGAAGGTGGGGGTGCCACCGCCAAAGTGCAGCTGGGTGACGGGTCGGGCTGAATTTAGGAGAGGGGCAGTCAGGGCTAGTTCTTTTTCAAGCCAAGTGACGTATTCTCCCGCGGACGCTAGTCGCTTAGTTATGACGGTGGTGCATCCGCAATACCAGCAGAGCGTCTCACAAAACGGCAGATGGAAGTAGAGGGAGAGCGGTCCTTCTGCTGGCTGCGGGGCGGCCGCGGATAAGTTACGATTATCGTGGGCAATTTCGGCAAATAGCGCCGGCCGATCAATCGACTCTGAAAATTGTGGAGCCGTCGGGTAAGAGGTATAGCGAGGGCCAGGAATATTATATTTCCGGACAAGCTCGAGCGCAGGCGCGATCGCGGCTTGGACGGTGTTGCGTGGTGACACCATAAGGCTGCCATCATAGCCAAACGGAGTGGGTGCGACTACGCATATCTTGTCTAAGATTAGGCAGTGCTTGAGGGGAGCGGGGAGAAGCGATCAGGCTCTCCCGTTCGACCGAGAGCAATCAGTGGATTAGCCGGCGAAGAATTTTTGGATCGTCTGCAGGGTAGCGACGAGTCGTTCGATCTCGGCTTCGGTATTATAGAGATAAAAACTAGCGCGAGAAGTTGAGCTGAGTCCCAGTTTACGCATCAGTGGCTGGTTGCAGTGGTGCCCGCCGCGTAAAGCAACGCCTGCTTGGTCGGCCATGGTAACGACATCATGGGCGTGCACGCCGGGGAGATCGAAGCTAATAACACCGCTGCGATGCTGAGCTGGTCCCAGCATGCGAATGCCCGGAATTTCGTTGGCCAGTCGGGCGTAGGCGTGTGCCGCTAATTTCTCATCGTGTTGTGCAATGGCCTCGCGGCCGAGATCGTCGAGATAGTCCATGGCGCGAGCCAGCGCGATGACATCAGCAATATTAGGTGTGCCCGCCTCAAATTTCTGCGGAGCTGGGGCCCACTTGCTTTCAAAATACTCCACGCTGGAGATCATGCTGCCGCCACCGCGGTAAGGCGGCATAGCCTCGAGTAATGCCTTGCGGCCGTAGAGTAAGCCGACCCCGGTTGGGCCACACATTTTGTGACCGGAGACAGCGAGAAAATCACAATCCATGGCGCGGACATCGATCGGCATATGGCCGGCGCTTTGGGCGGCATCCACTACGGAGATTGCGCCCACTTTTTTGGCGGCGGCGCAGAGCGCGGCTGCGGGGTTGATGACGCCGAGTGTATTTGAGACGTGCGTGAACGCGAAAATTTTCACCTCGGGCGTGAGGACTTGGTCCAGCTGAGTGAGGTCGAGCAGGCCAGTGTCGCCAGCAACGACGGGGAGATAGCGCAGCTTGGCGCCGGTGCGCTGCGCGAGCAGCTGCCAGGGCACCATGTTCGAGTGGTGCTCCATTTCTGTCAGGAGGATAATGTCACCCGCCTTGAGGTTTTTATCGCCCCAAGCATTTGCCACGAGGTTAATGCTGTCGGTCGTCCCAGCGGTGAAGACGATTTCCCCTGGCTCGGTGGCATTGAGAAATTTGGCGCTACGCTCCCGGGCCGCTTCGTAGGCGAACGTCGCCCGCATCGAAAGGGTGTGGATGCCGCGGTGAACATTGGCGTTATCGCGTTGGTAATAATTTACCAACGCATCGATGACGCACTGGGGTTTTTGCGACGTGGCGGCATTATCAAGGTAGACGAGCGCTTGACCGTTAACCTGTTGGTTAAGGATCGGGAAATCAGCG
>Ga0214919_10004154_pt1 | contig 21301 bp, 19 predicted proteins | sample LL1503_MetaG_FD_177994 | JGI IMG/M metagenome (GOLD analysis project Ga0214919, IMG submission 177994) | Freshwater microbial communities from Lake Lanier, Atlanta, Georgia, United States - LL-1503 | ecosystem: Environmental > Aquatic > Freshwater > Lake | place: USA: Georgia | collected... | reverse complement strand
CTCCTAGAACTAGCTTCTTCTCAGCTGAAGTAACAAGGCAAGCCTTTGCTTCAGGAACTGTTAGGTACTGATCAGTGTCAACACCGATACAGAATGCGCCAGCCTTCTGCGCAACCTTTCCTAGTGCTCCGTTACCAGTTGCTCCACCTGCACCGAAGATAATGTCATATCCCTGTGTAAGTAGCTGGTTAGCAGTTGTTGCACCCCATGCTGGATCGTTGAACGCATTGTCGCCAGCTGCGTGGTAAACAACAGTTGACTTGATCTTCTTGCTGCGCTCTTTAGCTCCGTATGCAATACCGTTTTCGTATCCTTCACCGAACTTGCGAACAGGAAGAACTTCCTTCATACCGAATACTGCGCCGACCTTGTTGGTCTTTGTTAGGTATGAAGCAAGGTAACCGGCCAAGAAGCCAGCCTTATCTTCGTCGAAGATCAAACCGGTGAGATTTGTTGCAGTTGAACCATTGAATTGGTCAACGCCAACGAACTTTACCTTTGGGTACTTAACAGCAGCAGCTGCTGTTGCATCGCCCATCAAGAAGCCGACTGTTACGATTACGTTGTAACCCTTGTCAGCGAATAGTGCAATGTTCTTTGCGTAGTCCTTTGAATCTGTAGTTTCGATGTACTTAGCGAAACCATCGGCCTTAGCTGCGCCAGCCTTAGCGCCTTCCCATGCAGATTGGTTAAATGACTTGTCATCAACTTTTCCGAGGTCAGTTACGACACCAACACAGAATGCAGTGGCTTTACCGCAGTCTGCTTCAACTGTCGCAGCTTGTGCTGGAACAATGAAACCAACTGTTGCAAGAGCGAGTGCAGCTGTTACAGCTGAAATTCTCTTAATCAAGTGGAGCTCCTTATTTAGACGCGGCCAATCAGGGCAATCGACCTACAAAACGTTTGTGAGCGAAGACTATCTGAGCGCTGGCTATCTGCTATTCACACGCCGTTAGCAGAGAATTAATTTCTATTACGATTTGATTAACTTCAACCATCAACTAGAGGTTGAGGTCATAAGATTGAGCCTATGACAGGCCGTAAGTTAGTAGCAACCGCGATAGCTCTATTTCTGGCACTCGGTACGAACCCAGCTCAAGCGTTAAGTAAAGGCACCTTTTATCTAGAACTTAAGACTGGTTGCTATGCAGCTAATAAGGCTCCAACTAAGCCCAGCAAGTGGAGCGATAAAGATTACAAAATGCTTTATGCCACCAATTGTGCAGCGGCGCATCACTACGAAGTTTTCTATACCGGTTTAATTAAAGCTAAGGATTTAAATTCAGATGCAGCGAAGAAAGAGGCAGGCCTTGCCTGTGACAAGGCAGCGGTCGCAACTCTGACTGGTCAGAAAGATTTGCCGTCATCACTTACCTATGGATATTTTTTTCCAGACCCTGGCGCGGAAGAGAAGAAATATGGAAAGAAGATTTTCTGCTTCTTCCGCGTTGCAGATCCCAAAGATGACAAGTACACCTTGTCGATCAAGCGCTCTTTCCGCGAAGTAACTTACGTTTAATTACGTTCGCTAGAACCCTTACCGAGATACTTTTTCTGCGCTTTACGTGCCTGCGTGTAATTAGCGTATGCCTTCTGGGTTGACTCTAGAGTTGAGATTTCTGGGATTGGAACTTCCCACCATGCCTCGCCACCTGGTGCATAAAGTAATGGATCGCTATTGATATGGATCAGCGTCGCAGTTGGATGAGCCTTAGCGACCTTCATCGCTGCAGATAAATCAGCGATTGCACTTGAGCTTTCGGCAATACGAATAACGTTCATGCCAAGGCTTTCGGCATTGGTTGCCAGATCCACCGGCAATACATCGCCTGCTTCATGGTTATTGGATTTTGAATCACGGAAGCGATATTTAGTTCCATATCTTTGTGAACCGATATCTTCAGAGAGATGGCCGATGGAAGCAAAGCCGTGATTCTGCACCAGAACAACGATAAATTTCAGACCTTCGGCAACGGCTGTAACGAGCTCGGTATGCATCATTAAATATGAACCATCGCCCATCATCACAACTGGTGTGCGCGATGAATCAGCGCGGGCCACACCAAGACCGGCAGCAATTTCATAGCCCATACAAGAGAAGGCGTATTCCATGTGATAACCAAGCGGATCGCGCACGCGCCATAGCTTGTGTAGATCACCAGGAAGTGAACCTGCTGCGCCAACTAAAACATCGCGGGGATCGGTAGCTGCCAATACTGCACCGATGATCTCACTCTGGCTGGGCTTTACTAGTTTCTGATCAACAAAGGCAGCATCAACGATGGCATCCCATTGCTTATTCTCATCCGCAATCTGCTTTGCGTAATCAGCAGATACCTTAAATTTAGAGAGCTCAATGATGAGCTCTTCTAGAGCGGTTCGGGCATCGGCAACTACTGGAATCGCGCTGCCATGTTTAAAGGCATCAAATGCGGTGACATTGATATTAATAAATTTAACATCAGGGTTTTGGAAGATACTGCGTGATGCAGTTGTAAAATCGCTGTAACGAGTTCCGATGCCGATCACTAAATCTGCTTCTTTAGCCAGGCGATTTGCCGCGGTCGTTCCAGTTGCGCCAACTGAGCCACACATTTGTGGGTGATCCCAGGCGAGGGAACCCATCCCGGCTTGGGAAACGCCAACTGGAATACCAGTTGCTTCCACAAATTTAGCCAGCGCACCATGGGCATCTGAATAAATGATTCCGCCACCTGCGACGATAAAAGGCTTCTTTGATTTTGCAATGGCACTAGCCGCAATAGCAGATAGACCAATATCTGGGCGAGGCCGACGGATATGCCATTCGCGATCGGCTAAGAACTCTTCTGGAACCTCGATAGTTTCGGCCTGAACATCTTCAGGTAAACAGATTGTTACAGCACCGGTTTCAGCTGGATCAGTCAATACGCGCATCGCGCCAAGAAGTGAACTAAAGAGTTGTTCTGGGCGATTGATGCGATCAAAGAATTTAGACAGTGGCTTAAAGGCATCATTTACTGAAATGGATAAGTCATATGGTTGTTCTAGTTGTTGAAGTACAGGATCTGAGACACGGTTTGCAAAGGTATCGGCAGGAAATAACAGAACAGGTAGGCGGTTAGTTGTTGCAACTGCTGCGCCAGTTAACATATTTGTCGCTCCGGGCCCGACTGATGATGCACATGCAAAAGTTGAACGGCGACGCTTCATACGTGCAAAGGCAGATGATTCGTGAACCATCGCTTGTTCATTGCGCGCTTGGTGATATGGCATTAGCCCGGGATCAGTTGTTGAAAGTTGCTTTAACGCCTGTCCAATTCCGGCAACGTTTCCGTGGCCAAAGATTCCAAAGACTCCTTGGATAGTGCGTTCGCGATGATCGCCATCGACGGTGTATTGATGTGAAAGGAATTCAATGATCACCTGTCCAACGCTCATCTTGCGAGTTGCCATAATTACTTTCGCCTTTCTAATCTAACGAAGTCGATTTAATTCTGTGGGAAACCAAGGTTGATACCGCCATGGCTTGGATCTAGCCAGCGGCTTGTGATCGCCTTGCCACGAGTAAAGAAGTGGACGCCTTCTTCACCATGTGCTTTGGTATCGCCAAAGAGTGATTGCTTCCAACCACCAAATGAGTAATAGGCAACTGGTACTGGAATCGGAACGTTGATTCCGACCATGCCGACTTGAATCTCATTCTGGAAGCGACGGGCAGCGCCACCATCATTTGTAAAGATGGCGGTTCCATTACCGAAGGCACCGCTATTAATTAGCGAAACACCTTCGTCGTAGCTCTTAACGCGCACAATAGATAGGACAGGTCCGAAGATCTCATCCTTATAAACGCTAGAAGTAGTTGGCACGTTATCGATCAGGGTTGGCCCAAGCCAGAATCCGGCAGCTTCACCGTCTGCTTTTACGCCGCGGCCATCGACAACGACCTTTGCGCCATCTTTAATTGCCACATCGATATATCCAGCGACTTTATCGCGGTGTTCTCTAGTAACAAGTGGGCCCATATCGCAGCCACGGCGACCATCACCGGTACGCAACTTATCCATGCGAGAGACGATCTTTTCAATTAGCGCATCTGCAACTGGTTCGACGGCCACAACAACTGAGATCGCCATGCAACGCTCTCCGGCAGAACCAAAGCCTGCGTTAATTGCAGAATCGGCAACGAGTTCTAGATCAGCATCGGGCAGAACCAACATATGGTTCTTGGCGCCACCAAGTGATTGCACGCGCTTGCCAGCCTTTGCGCATTCTTCATAGATATAGCGCGCAATCGGAGTTGAGCCAACGAAAGAAATTGATTCAACATCAGGGGAGTGCAATAAGCCATCTACAGATTCTTTATCGCCATTTAAAACGTTAAATACGCCATCTGGCAAGCCTGCTTCTTTCCAAAGCTTTGCGATCCAGATCGATGCGGATGGATCTTTCTCAGATGGCTTTAAGACAACTGTATTTCCTGCTGCGATTGCGATTGGGTAGAACCACATCGGCACCATCGCAGGAAAGTTAAAGGGAGAGATGATTCCGACAACACCTAAGGCTTGGCGAGTTGAGTAAACATCAACACCAGTTGAAACATTTTCTGAGTAATAACCCTTAATGAGTTGCGGCATACCAACAGCAAATTCGACGACTTCTTGACCACGTGTGATTTCACCAAGGGCATCAGATAAAACCTTGCCGTGCTCGCTGGTGATGATCTCCGCCAGTTCGCCTTTTTTAGCATTTAATAGTTCGCGGAATTTAAAGACGATTTGTTGACGCGCTGCAAGTGAAGTCTTTGACCAACCAGGAAATGCCTGCTTCGCAGATGCGATTGCTGCGCTAATTTCGGCACCGTTTGCCAGAGCCACACGCTTTGTTTCAACTCCAAGTGCTGGGTCATAAACAGGTGCGGTGCGACCTGATGTGCTTACAAATTCCTTGTTATCAATCCAGTGGTTAACGGTGGTAGTCATAGCCTCATCCTATGACTCTTACCCCTGACTTATAAACGCCTAAAATCTTGATCCCCGCCACATCATGCGGCGCAACTTCCATTGGGCTACTGGCTAAGTGAATTAGGTCAGCCTGCATTCCGACGGCGATCTGCCCAAAGCGCTTCTCATTAAAGCCTTGATAGGCAACGCCTGCGGTGTAAAAACTCAAACTCTCTTCAACTGAGATCGCCTCTTGCGGACTCCAACCTTCGGCGGGATATCGATCTGGTGATTGGCGATGCGTTGGCACAGCAAGTGCCAGCAACGGAACATAAGAAGTAACCGGCCAATCACTGCCGTAACTGATTTGTGCACCGGATTGAACCATCGATGCCAATTGATATTGCTGCGCATTACGGGCATCGCCCAAGCGAGGAGCAATTAACTCTTTATTCATTGGATCTAAATAAGTCCATAACGGTTGGTAATTAGCAATCACACCAAGGGATGCAAAACGTGGCAAATCCAATGGATCAACCAACTGCGCATGCACAATCACTGGGCGGCGATCCCATTTTGGATTTACCGCAACCATTTTTTCAATAGTATCCAAAGCCTGACGCACCGCAGCATCGCCAATGGCATGCATATGTAATTGATATCCAGCGGCATCGAAAGTCACCGCGGCATCAAGTACTTCGTCATCCTCCCAAATCAATAAACCTTTTGAAGTTGGATCATCCAAGTAAGGTGCAAGCAATGCAGCAGTTCCAGCAGATAAAGCGCCATCGCCAATAATCTTTATCGTCTTAGCCGCCAGCTTTGATCCAGCACCTAAAGATTGAATCTCCTCCCGCAACTTTGCAAAGTAAGAAACACGCTCTCGCCAAGAATCTGGCTGGGCCAAGAAAAATAGATCCATATCAATCTTTAGCGCACCAGATTTATCAGCTGCGATATATGCCTCGGCCATTCCGGGTTCAACCCAGGCATCAGTTGCCGCCGTTACACCACTTTCTAAATACCGATCAGATGCCCAAGCAATCGCCGCCACATCTTCTTCAATTGTGCGCTCAGGAGCATGTTTCATAATCAAATCCATCGCAGATGGCTCGCGCAAAGTACCCCGCGGTGATCCATCGCCATTTCGCGCAATAGTTCCGCCATCAGGATCCACAGTTGCTGCTGTTATTCCAGCAATTTCCAAAGCTTTGCTATTTACCCAAATTGTGTGGTGATCAACTGCCTGCAAAACAACTGGGCGATCGCTAACTACTTCATCTAACCAACTAGCTAGAAAATCTCCGCCCCCAACCACGGCTGCTTCATATGCGCCACCGATAATCCAGGGCGTATTGGGATTGCTATCAGCAAAGCGTTTAACTTCTGCCACCATCTCAGCAACACTCTGTAAACCATTAACCAAAGGACCCTGTGATTCGCGTCCACCAAATATCGGATGCGCATGTCCATCCATAAATGCCGGCGCCAAGAAGCCACCACGCAGATCAACTATTTCATCACCAGGGGATGCAACACCATCTATTTCAACGACAAGCCCAGCATCGATACGCACTGATGTAGCAACAGAGCCAAGGCCGCACCAGATCGTGCCACCGCTAAAGAAAGTTGCCACTTACGCCTCCTGAAAGAATTACGTAAGTGTAGGGCTTACTTCTTTTTATATCCCGCCGGGCACTTAGGACTTTCTCCGCTTACTTTCTTCGTGGTCTTGCCTTTAACGCAGGTAATCGTCACAGATTTCTTGGCAACCGGTGCAACCGATTGTGCAGCCGATGGCGTTGGAGTTGGAGCCGGTGTAACTGCAACCTTCTCCTGCGTCAACTTCACATTTATCGTAGGGGAGGAGAAGGTAAAGCCCTTAGCTGAGAGATATAACCAGCCGTTCTTCTCATTAACGATAGTGGTTGCAACTTTCTTCTCACCATCGGAAGATGTAATTGAAATCTCTGCCTGAATCGGCGCAGTTGAGAAACCATAGATGCAACGCGCAACAACGCTATTTATTGCTAGGTCGTAAGTGCCTGAAGCGACCGCACCACTTGCTTCGAAGTGAGGAGATGCGACTTTATACTCAAGCGAACCTGTGGCGCTATTAAAGGTTGGTGGACCATCTCCATATGTAAGAGCGTTGGTTGTTACTACTCCGCCAAGCTCATCTTTAGATTTAGTGCACTTTTCAACTTCCGGGTTCTTCCAAGTGTTTAATGCGCGATAAGACCAGTACTGAGTTGTCTTGGTTGCCTTATCTCCAATTGTCGGAAGCATGTCGTTCATGATCTGCATTGTTTGAGGATTAGAGAGTCCATTTAGCATGGTCTGCACTTTGCTACCTCTCACATCACCCATTACGCCCCAGTCGACATCGGCAAAGATCTCTTTACGAACCGATTCGGGAATCTGTGCATTTGGAATTGTGAAATCCAATGTAGAAATCTTTACTGGTTCTGCCTCGATATTTACTATTTGACCCTTTCCATTTGGGGTAATTTCAATTTGTGGCAGTGCAATACGCCCATGGAACCATCCGCTTACTTTCTGTGCCAACTGCACAGACATGCCAAAGCGATATCCGGCAGGGAAATCTTGAGGGAGTTCGCAAATTCCAGTATCCACGACGGTGCAACGATCACCTTGTGGCGTATACGAAGGCCCTGAGTTTGGGCCAGAGTTTGATTGCCCCCAAGTTGGGCGAATTGTCATAGGAACATAACTTCCAGAAACCGCTTTAACAGGCGTTATGCCCGCCATAAAATTTCCGTAATAAATTTTACTTTGACTCATTGGAACGCCCGCAGCTTTTGTTGCAAACGAATCTATTCGAAGTGAAGCAAAATAATTTTCTTCTCCGCCACCATTTACGACGCCGGGAATTTTCCAAAGACCACCAAATCCGTTAGCCGCAGCGAGCATCATCGAAGGAACTGCTGGCCGATCCGTACTTCCCTTTACTGGAAGTGAATTTAAAAATTGACCTTCAATTTTCTTACCTGAGGCATCAATTGCCCAGACCGATTTAATACAATCAAATGATGCATCCACCACACAAGTTGGGAGATTTAGAATTGTCTTAACCGAAGTTGCATTTGTGCAAAGTTCGTCATCAGCAGAAGCACAACGCAGCATCTTGCTGTGATCGGCGCTATCAGCGTTGGCCCAGAAGTTACTTGGCTCAAGATTTAAGTCAAAACTTTCCGTTAAGTAGAGGCCGAAGTAGGGGATAGTCGATGGGATTCTTGCGCCAGCCTCGGCACCACCGATTTGTACAAACGACCCTAACAAAAGCGCGGCAAAAAAAGCCGCACCATATTTGCGGACTGACTTCACGTAAAGCTCCATTCGGGTGGACTCGGGATCAGCCTAGCTAGGCTCCTATATTTGCCGTCAATGACCCCTTCTTTTTATGCACCTATTAATCTGTAGCTTTTGGCGCATCCAGCGCAAGCGGCGGGATAACTGGCTTATCTTCTTCAAGTTCTTTCCGGTTCTTGGTCACTTCTTCCAGAACGCGCGGGATGCCATATTCGGCAGCGATGATGGCACAGGCCAAGAAGCGATTAAATTCGCGCCCCTCGGTCCGACTAAATAGAACACCGGATGTTTTCTGGCGATTGCTAACGTGGAAGATGTAATCAGTCTCATCCTCAGATGCTGCAGCGCCATTCCATTTAGAAAATAACCACTCTTTCGTGTTGATCATCCCGTTAAATAAGACGCGTTGGGTAGTTAGAACCACATCTCCGACTTCGCCATATTTTTGGATGGGATCTCCAGATACATATGTGCCACGGGTTGCACCAACTCGATAGCGAATACCAGCGACGATGGGAATGCTAAAGCCCTGACTTGATCCGACGAATTGGCCCGCCCCGCGAGCAGCTTCGTGGAATTGTCCTTGACCGCGCCATATAACTATTTCACCAGGCTTTTGAATCGTCTGATTGCTTATCGCATCTTCACCTTTGGCAGCGAGTTTAAAAGCGTCGGTGATCTTCTTGAAAATTTCAATATCTTTCTGCCAGTCTGTAAGTGCACCGTCATAAACTGCCATCGCGCGCTTATAGCGACGTTTTGCTTTCCAGTCTGCAATAAATCCCATGGCCTAATACTGCCCATCTAAAGTTGAAATGTCTGTAGATTTCATAGCGCCGAGCCTAAGACAGGCCACCGACACCACCTGTCTTCACAGAAAACGCGCTCAATAGTTACCTTGCGGCCAATCCTGAGAGTAGTAAACCTATTGCCTTTCACCTTTGGCAGGAGCACGATGTTAGAGACTCCAGCGAAAGGTGCCACATGAAGATCAGCAGCATCATCTCGGGCAAACGCGTTGAAACAATTTCGGCCAGTGCAAGTATTCAAGATTTAGTGAACTCACTTAACTCGCATCACATTGGCGCGCTAGTTGTTTCAAATGATGGCAAACATATCGATGGCATAGTTTCAGAACGTGATGTTGTTAGGGCGATGCCAGGCAAACTTAATCAATTAATCGGAATGCATGTTCGCGACATCATGACCGTTGAAGTTCATACCTGCACAGCAGAGTCCACAACTCCAGAGTTAATGAAGATGATGACCGAACATCGAATTCGCCACGTACCAGTGGTCGATAAAGATGGCATACTGATATCCATAGTCTCAATTGGCGATATTGTGAAAAGTCGAGTCGGTGAAATGGAATCTGAAAATCAAGCGTTACGGGACTATGTAAGTACCGGTTAGAGAAAGTCAGACGAGTAAGATCTCAGTATGACCCAGCGGCAAGAGTTTAGAGTTTTACGTACCTATGAAGGCTTCGAGATGCGCGAATACATGCCATGTGTGATCGCAGAAGTTAAAGTCTCGGCGCAATATTCCATCGCAACAAGTAGCGCTTTTGGTTCACTCTTTAGATATATCTCAAAGGGTAATAAGGCATCACAGAAGATCGCTATGACAGCTCCAGTGATTGCTGCACAAAGGGCAGAAAGCTCAGATTCGCAAGATTGGTATGTCTCATTCGTAATGCCAGCGGGCAGCAACAGAGAGCGCTTGCCAGACCCAAGCGATTCAAACGTGCACCTGCGCGAATTGGCGGCGCAAACTTGCGTCGCGTCATCATTTCGTGGCAAGGCAACGGAGGAGTTAAGTGCCAAGAAGATTAAAGAGTTACGCGCCGCGGCTGCAAAAGTAAATATTTCACTCTCTGATGAAAATCGTATTTGTCGATTTGATCCACCAGTAAAACCAGGTTTTTTGCAATATAACGAGATCGTGATTCCGGCATTTCTGAATCAGCTGTAAGACTAAATAGTTCCCTTTTCTAAACCTTCTAGAACTTCAAGAGCGCGTTCCTTTAATTCAGCAAGATCGCTTAAGCGATTAAGGCCAAATACTTGCTGGCTCATACGATGGTTCTTAGCAAAGGTTTCTCTATGACGATCAAGGAAATCCCAATATAAAGTTGTAAAGGGACAGGCAGTCTCGCCTGTGCGCAGTTTCGGGTTGTATTCGCACGGTTTGCAGTAATTCGACATTCGCGAAATGTAAGCACCGCCTGCTGCATATGGCTTAGTCATCATCTGACCGCCATCGGCGTGAACACCCATGCCGATGACATTGGGAACCATCACCCATTCCGATGCATCGATAAAGACTTCTCGCATCCAATCAAGGAACTCTTGCGGGTTTGTACCAGTAACAAGTGCCAGATTGGAAAGCAGCATCAAGCGGGGGATGTGATGAACCCAAGCACGATCTTGGATATCGGTAACCGTCTCTTTGATGCAATTCATCTTTGTCGCAGATGGATCCGAGAAGAGCGGCAAGAGTTTTCTCGTAGCCTGCAATTGATTGTTCTCGCGGTAATCCGGGCCAAGAAACCAATACATGCCATTTACATATTCGCGCCAGCCGATGATCTGGCGGATAAAACCTTCGGCAGACTCGATTGGAATCTTTCCTGTGCGATAAGCCTTAGCAGCAGCCTCAACAACTTCGCTGGCATGAAGTAAGCCGTTATTTAGATATGGTGAAAGCAGCGAATGATGCAGCGCCCAGTTACCAACTGTCATCGCATCTTCAAGCGGTCCAAATTCAGCGAAATGGTTATCAATAAAATTCTTTAACTGAAGCAGCGCACCTGCACGCGTTGTCGCCCAGGTCGTCGTCAATGTGTGGCCAAGTTCGGCGGCAACTTCTTCATCTATCTCATCTCGTTTGTGCTCTAGGTACGCCGGTCCTTCATATTTCTTCGGCGGCGGCAGACGATTTTCCTTATCAAAGTTCCAAGCTCCACCTGCTGGATCCTTACCTTCCATCAATACGTTAAGCCGCACGCGTTGTTTTCTATAGAAGTTCTCCATCAGGTAGCTCTTCTGCCCATCCGCCCAAGATCTAAAGAGTGGTCGTGGCGTTAAGAAGAAATCGTTCTCAACAAATGTTACGCCATGATTTTTTAGCACTTCGAATTGTCTGAAGGAGCTTGGCTCGGCGGAGGTAATTGGTAAACCTTTATATTTGGCTGAAATCACCTCAAGGCCATCGACTGTCGTTGACGCTTTTACATACTCAACTTTAAAGCCTTCACTTTCTAGCGATTTTGCAAAGTGACGAGCGCTAGAGATTAAGAAGAAAAGTCTTTCCGTATGCCAATTTCGCCCAGTTGTCATCCGGGCACTTTCCACCATGGCAATTACATCGCTAGCTGGAACCGCGTCCTTTAGCGCTCCAAAATTGCGATGAAGATGGTCAAATGGAATATAGATTATTTTTGGCATAGCAGCAGGAACTAACTTCACACTTGAAGGCATAGTGGTTCGCTAACTAAGCAATTGTGTCAAGAAATTCGCAAACGATGCGCTTGAACCGAGCTGGCTCTTCTACATGTGGCATATGTGAGGATTCTGGAAATAACTCCCACTTTGAACCAGGAATTAATTTATGGATCTCATCAACCATCGCAGGTGTTGCTTCATCAAATTGGCCAGACACCAAGAGCGTTGGAATATTTATCTTTCCTAAATCTTTGCGGATATCCCAGGTCTTAAGCGAACCAATTACGTGGAATTCACTTGGACCATTCATGGTGTGATAAACAGTTGGTTCGGCGCTCATTTGTTCAAAACTCGCCACCACACATGCTGGTTGTGGAATACGACATAGATGTTTGGCATAGAACACATCGACAGCTGCAACGTAATCAGGATGATCTGTTGTTTCATCCGCCTCATGCTTTAGAAGCGTTGCTTGTACTTCTGGTGGAAGTTCCGCGCGTAACTTATTGGCTTCTGATACCCACACATCCATACTGGCGGGGGAGTCAGCGATTACTATCGACTTTAAACCTGTGGGATGTGAAATTGCGAATTGCATACCCAGCATTCCGCCCCAAGATTGTCCGACGATGTGGTAATTATCTGCAATACCCAAATGTTTAGTCAGAGCCAAGATCTCTTCCATAAAGAGCTCTGGTTGCCAAAAATCCTTTGGAGCACCTGGTAAATGTGTTGAATTGCCGCAGCCGATTTGGTCATAAAGCACAGCAGCGCGACCAGTTTGCGCAATCAACTCAGCGATGGGTTCGCAGTAATTGTGGCCCGCACCGGGTCCACCATGTAGAACTAATACTGGGGTTTTGCCAGATTTCAAATCGCCAACAATGCGATACCAAGTCTTACCGTGCTGCCACTGCATCTCTGACATATTTCCCCCTAGTTAACGAATGCGCTAAATCTTAAACGGTTTTGGGCAAGCTGTAATCTTTGGCACCCGCATTTTTGCAATAACTGTTCCTTGGCTGGGATGGACCGACTGTGCAATCCCTAGATCTGCAGCAACTGAGAGAAAGATAAAGGCATCTTCATATGTAAATCCCCATTGGCTAACTAGCAACCCAGCTGCTTCCTCGCAAGCAAGTTTTAGAGCTTGGGTAAGATCGGCTACAGCGACTCCATGTGTGATCCAAGAATCGGCTGTTTCGGTCACTGGGAAATTAGTTGTTAGCGACTTAATTACATCAACTTTTATCAGTACATCGCCACCAATTTCAACGCCAGTACCACAGATTTCGCCATCGCCCATTGATGCGTGCATATCGCCGAGTCCAAGTAATGCGCCGGGATGTTTAACAGGTAAGTGCACAATCGAACCTTTTCGATTCATATTATTATCGAGGTTACCGCCGTGACGTCCGGCTGGCATCGTAAGGCTCTCCCCAACTTCTGGTGCTACGCCGATTACACCAAGCATTGGTACTGCAGGAAAAGAGACCTTTTCATTCATAGTTATGGTGCCATCAACGACTGAAAAGAATCGACCATACGGAGCGGTCACCTTGTCGTGAAGTTGGCCTTCGCCAACACTTAAACGAGCAGCGCCACGGGACTCGGGTTGAATTTCAAGCAAAGTTACAGAAAGCGTGTCACCCGGTTCGGCGCCTTCAATAAAGATTGGCCCAGTTGCTGGGTTTATAAATTCATCTGCAATCTCTTTGATCAGATCGGCCTCGGTTAGCACTTGTCCCTTGTAACAATCCCAAGTTTGCACATGGATCACCTGTCCAGCTTTTACCCGTAGTGCAGGCGTTAGATTCGCGCCAAAACTCTGCGTGTGGTGCTCGCGGCTTAAATAGTGATCGGAATTATTAAATTTAGATAACATTGAAAATTTCCCCCATTTACTACTGCTAAATGTAGCCCCTAGTGAGAGGATCAGCCATCCAATCTAGGAGGTAAAAATTGCGTAAACGTCCCTTAATTCTTGCGTCGGTATTAGCGGTAGCAACTCTTTTGCTATCTGCCTGCTCAGGATCAAATAATTCAGCCAGCACATCGACTGGCGGATCATCATTCGGTGCATACGAAAAAGATAAAGCGGGCGGCATTGTCACTTTTGTGGCATCAGCAGCCGGTGGAACTCTTGATCCAAAGGTAAATTACACAGCGCAGTACTGGCAGCTATACCAAGCAAGCTATGACGGTTTGCTAGGTTTTAAATATGCCGATGATGCTGGCTCATTTGAAATTGTCCCTAACTTGGCAGAAGCGCTTCCTGAAGTCTCAAACGATGGAAAGACTCTGACATTTAAATTACGTAAGGGAATTAAATTCTCAGACGGAAGCGATGTAACAGTTAACGATGTTAAAGCTTCATTTGAGCGAATCTTTAAGGTGTTATCTCCTACTGCAGGCGGCTTCTACAACGGAATCGTTGGCGCAGATGTCTGTCTTAAGGCGCCGGCAACATGTAAGTTAGATCAAGGCGTTGTAGTAGATGCTGCAACAAATAGCGTTGTGCTTAACTTGGTCGCAGCTGATGAAACTATCCAGTCAAAGCTGGCCGTGCCACATGCTGCTATAAATCCAGCTAGCGCACCTGCTAAAGATGCTGGAACAACCATCATCCCAACAACTGGTCCATATATGTACAAGTCCTATGACCCAAATAAAGAATTGATAATGGTTCGAAACCCTTACTTTAAGGAATGGTCACATGATGCTCAGCCACAAGGCTACCCAGATGAGATTCACTTCAAGTTTGGATTGACTGCAACAGCACAGGTAACTGCTGTGCAAAATGATCAAGCTAACTGGATGTTCGATCCGATTCCATCAGATCGTCTAAATGAGATCGGCACCAAGTACGCAGATCAGGTTCACATTCAGCCATTGACTGCGATGTGGTACTTGCCGATGAACGTAAACCTTGCACCATTTAATAATGTGAAAGCTCGTCAAGCCGTTAACTACGCCCTTGATCGCGCTGCAATGGTAAAGATCTTCGGAGGCGAAAAACTCGCCGCCCCAGTCTGTTCATTCTTGCCACCGGGATTCCCTGGCCACGTTGACTACTGTCAATACACCGCAGGTGGTTCGGTTGAATCACCAGCATCAGCATGGACAGCTCCAGATATTGAAATGGCTAAGAAGCTAGTTGAAGAATCTGGAACTAAGGGCCAAAAAGTTGGCATCGTTGTATCTGATGATGAAGTAAATAAGCAGATGGGTGAATACATCCAAAGCGTACTTACTGAAATCGGTTACAAGGCTACGCTTAAGCCAATCTCTGGAAACATTCAATTCACATATATCCAGAACACCAACAATAAAGTTCAGATATCACTATCTCAGTGGTATCAGGATTATCCAGCTGCTTCAGACTTCTTGTATATCCTGCTTAGCTGCGGGTCATTTACACCAGGATCTGACTCATCAATTAACATGGCTGGTTATTGCAACAAGGCCTTAGATGTGAAGATGCAGAAGGCGATGGCACTTGGTCTAACCGATCCAGCCGCTGCAAACAAGATGTGGGGAGATATAGACAAGGAGGTAATGGCTGATGCACCTGTTGCAGTTGCCTTTACGCCAAAGCAAGTTGACTTTATCTCTAAGGGAACCAAGAACTACCACTTCTCTAAGCAGTACAAGATGTTCGTAAGTCAGTTACAGGTCAAGTAACTACTAAACGTGTCTATTAATGAGCCAGCGTCTGTAACGCTCTCGGAATCTCCGGGCAAAATTGCGTTACGGACGCTGGCTCGTGATAGGCGCAGCTGGATCTCGCTTTCAATCCTTGGCGTAATCCTTTTACTTGCGTTGATCGCACCTTTTTACGCATCTTCTATCGCCCATACCGATCCTTTTAAATCAACGTTAAATGCCACCATCAGCGTTGGCGGAGTTACTCGGCAAGTCTTAGAGCCATCTACAGAAGGTCTCGGCTTAGGTATTACCCCAATAGGCCCAACCGGACGCCCAGGTGCATATCTTCTCGGCGCCGACAATCAAGGTCGTGATGTGGCAGCGCGGCTACTTTATGGCGCTCGTAATACTTTATTTATCGGTGCATCTGCGGCCCTAGTTACCATACTTTTATCACTACTTATTGGATTAATTGCCGGATATCGCCGCGGTTTTGTGGATTCAGTCTTAAGCCGCTTACTTGATGTGATCTGGGCCTTTCCGGTTTATCTTCTATCAATATCTTTATCTGTTGTACTTTTAACTTCAGGGCTATCACTTGGCTTTATACATGTTGGTCCGGGATCTATTGCACTACCTATATTTATTATTGGAATTGTCTATATCCCATATGTTGCCCGCCCAATTCGCGGACAAGTATTGGCGCTACGTGAGCGAGAATTTGTTCGCGCCGCCGTCGGAAGTGGTGCAAAACATTCCACCATAATTTTCCGTGAAATTCTGCCCAATGTGCTTCCGAGCGTCTTGGTATTTATTCCAATTATGTTTGCACTTGCTATGTTGACTGAATCTGCACTCTCGTTCTTATCGATCGGTGTGCAGCCACCACAAGCATCGTGGGGAACGATTATCAACGATGGACTTGGTTTGCTTTATACCCGCCCGGTAGTTGCCTTAGCCCCAGGGTTACTGATCGTCCTGACTGCTGCCTCTCTAAATTTATTTGGTGATGCCGTCCGCGATGGCCTAGATCCTAAGACTCGCGCGCGAGGTGATTCGTGACCTCATTTATCTTAAAGAGAATTGCTGCGATGTTCTTTGTTCTATTTTCTATCTCAGTTCTAGTTTTCCTAATCTTCTTCGCTACACCTGGAGTAGATCCGGCCGCGCGAATTGCTGGGCGCAATGCAGACCAATTAACTCTGCAACAAGTACGCGCCTCATTTGAGCTCGATAAACCAATTCCCATGCGTTATTTATCGATGATGAATCATTTATTTGTATCGCAAGATCTAACCTCTTATGTAAACCGCGGTGCGAAGGTTTTGCCGCAATTGACCCAAGCTATTCCCGCGACCCTCTCCCTCGTTTTTGGAGCTGCAATTATTTGGCTATTAGTTGGCATATTTATGGGAATTGCCGCCGCTAGCTCCAAACGCAAATGGATGGATCCAACTATTAGTTTTCTCGGAATCGTTGGAATATCACTACCTGTTTATTGGCTCGGTGAGGTCGTAAATTTAATTACCCAATCAAAACTACACAACTCAGTCTTTCGCTGGGTTCCACCTTTAGGTTATGTCCCGCTAACGCAAAACCCATGGCAGTGGTTTCTGCACTTGATCTTTCCTTGGCTAACCTTGGCTTTGTTATATGCCGGTATTTATATTCGAGTGCTGCGTAGTGAGATTTTAACTGTGATGCGCGAGGATTACATCAAGACTGAACGTGCCAAAGGTGCCGGTGAAAAACGAATTCTGTATAAACATGCAACGCGCATGAGCTTGATAACAATCGTCTCACTCTTTGGTTTAGATTTTGGTGCCCTTGTTGGAGGATCAGCACTTTTAACTGAAGTTGTCTTTGGAATCCAAGGAGTTGGAAAGTTAACCTTTAGCGCGCTACAGAACTTTGATCTGCCGCTAATTATGGCAACGGTTATGTATGCCTCGTTCTTCGTAGTCTTGGCAAATGCTGTAGTAGATATTCTCTATGCTGTATTAGATCCACGGGTGCGACGTGTCTGAAAAGCTATTGCAAGTGGATGATCTAAATGTCACCTTTGATACCAGGCGTGGAGCGGTCCGCGCCGTAAGAAACCTTTCATTCTCCCTCGCCAAGGGCCAAACACTTGGCATCGTCGGTGAATCAGGCAGCGGTAAATCTGTTTCCATGAGCGCAGTTATGGGGCTGATTCGGGATACAAATGTCACGATTACCGGTTCGGTTACTTTCAATGGCATGGATCTACTTACTCGCACTGATGATCAGATGCGAAATATTCGTGGAAAAGAAATTTCCATGGTTTTCCAAGATCCAATGACTGCGCTGACTCCGGTCTATACAGTTGGTTGGCATATCGTTGAGCAGATTCGTTTACATACCCAAATGAGTAAAACCGAGGCCAAGCAGCGCGCAATTGAGATTTTAGATGAAGTAGGCATTCCTGATGCCAAGCGCCGGGTTGATCAATACCCACACGAATTTTCAGGCGGCATGCGCCAGCGCGCCATTATCGCTATGGCACTAGCGCTTAATCCAGCACTCTTAATCGCTGATGAACCAACAACGGCTCTGGATGTAACGATCCAAGCGCAAATATTAGATCTACTAAAACAATTGCAGAAGACTCATAACTCATCGATCATCTTGATCACCCACGACATGGGAGTAGTCTCTGAAATCGCTGATGATGTATTGGTTATGTATGCCGGTAGCCCTGTTGAGCGCGCGACTAAGGCCAATCTCTTTAGCAATCCAGTCCATCCTTATACGCAAGGGCTCATGAACTCAGTTCCTAGATTAGATCGCCCCCGCAGTGATCGCTTAGAAGCGATTCCGGGACTTCCTGCATCACTGTTAGCACTTCCTCAAGGTTGTGCATTTTCTACCCGTTGCACAAAAGTTCACAGCGCTTGTTCAGTTGTGCCAGAATTTCAAGGCGACAGCAATGGATATGGAAATGCGTGTTACTTGGGGAGGCGCTCATGAGTAACGAAATTTTGCAGATCAATAAGTTATCGAAAAATTATCGTTTATCAGGAAGTTTTGGCCGTGCTTCAAAGGATTTCGTTCATGCAGTCGAAGATGTTTCACTTGAGATAATTGAAGGTGAAACTCTAGGCATCGTCGGTGAATCTGGCTGTGGTAAATCAACTCTTGGTCGCATGATTGTTCGGCTTGAAGAACCCACCCATGGCTCAATCATTTTTGAAGGACGAGATTTAGCAAAGGAATCAAACCGCGCTCTGCGCTCTATTCGTAAGCGCCTGCAGATGATCTTCCAAGATCCATATGCATCTCTGAATCCACGCCGCCAAATCGGCAAGATTGTGGAAGAGCCGCTACGTATTCACGGTGTGAAGAAAGCTGAGCGCAGAGCGATCGCACTAGATTTATTGAATAAAGTTGGGCTAGATGAGAACTCTTATGAAAAGTATCCACATGAATTCTCAGGTGGGCAGCGCCAACGCGTTGTTATCGCCCGAGCTCTTGCCCTAAAACCACGGCTAGTAGTAGCAGATGAGCCAGTTAGCGCTTTAGATGTTTCAATTCAAGCCCAAGTTCTCAATCTTTTTAAAGATATCCAGAAAGAGTTGGGGCTTACCTATATATTTATCGCCCACGACTTAGGGGTAGTTCGCCATGTCTCAGATCGAATTGCCGTTATGTATTTAGGAAAGATCGTAGAACTAGCTAGCGCAGATGATCTCTATGCGCATCCATCACATCCTTATACACAGGCTCTACTATCGGCTAATCCGCGCATGGATACCAACGATAAGAGCATACGGATAATTTTAAAGGGCGATATCCCGAATCCAATTAATCGCCCAGTCGGTTGCGCCTTTAATCCGCGCTGCCCGAAGGTGCAAGATATTTGTCGCACACAAACGCCGGAATTGATTCAGGTCGGAGGACGTAAAGTCTCCTGCCATTTTCCTGATTAGCTACCAAGTGAAAAAAAAGAGAGAGAAGAGAGATCAAAAATGGCAACTCCAACGGTAAAGATAACTAAAGATCAGCACATCTGGGCATTCGATAGCACAATGCAACCCGTTGTGAGCGTAAATCCTGGAACTATAATTGAGATTGAAACATGGGATTGCTTTACCGGACAAGTCCAGACCGTAAATGACACTATTGCACAATTGGATTTAAGTCGTGTAAATAGCGCAACTGGTCCGATTGCGGTAAATGGCGCAGAGCCAGGGGATTCACTTTCTGTAACTTTTATTGATATCAAGCCAGGGCCACAAGGTGCGGCAATGGTTATTCCTGAATGGGGCCAGTTGGTCGAACATTGCAAAGCTCCAACGACTCGTATCTTTAAAGTCAAAGATGGCATCATCACCATGAATGAAAAAGTTTCATTCCCAACTCGTCCCATGTTTGGAGTTGTTGGTGTGGCACCGGCATCAGGTGTGATCCCGACATTTTTAGCCGATCGCCATGGTGGCAACATGGATGATCATCAAAATGGAATAGGCGCCACCTTGCATATGCCGGTCTTTCAATCTGGCGGCATGCTCGCGATCGGCGACATGCATGCGTCAATGGGCGATGGTGAGATTTCTGGAACCGGCGTAGAAATTGGTGGAACCGCAATAATTAAAGTTGATCTCATAAAGGGGAAACAAGGCGGATGGCCAATTACAGAAGATGCAGAGGGTTGGTATACGCACGGCACGACTGCTGACAGCATCGATGGAGCGTTGAAGAGCGCTTGTGAAGAAGCGGCCAAACTATTAGTTGATCAGTGGGGATTCACAATTGAAGATGCCTTCATCTTTCTCTCCGTTGCAGGTGATCTTGGTATCGCCCAGTATTGCCATCCCTCACCGGGCAGCGTCATCGCCCGCATGAGAGTCCCAAAAATCTCAGCCTGTCCCAGCCCCTTCAAAATCTAATGAAGGCAAAGATCAAAAATGGATTTGCCCCCAAGATCTGCCAGCGTTGCCAACGCCCCTTCGAATGGCGCAAGAAATGGTCGCGCGATTGGGAGATGGTTAAGTACTGCTCTGATAAGTGCAAGTCTGGCTAATCGACCACCTGGCATAAATCTACAAAATATATAGAGTAACAACGCCCCCACCCGAAGGTGGAGGCGTTTTTATTAGGGGAAATTTACTTCTTAGCTGGCTTGGTCGCCATTGGCTTTGCAGCCTTTGTCGCCATTGGCTTTACAGCCTTAGTTGTGGATTCCTTTTTCTGTGTTGAAGAATTCTCTGAAGATTCATGCTTTGCTGTTCCTTCTGCTGCTGCAGTTGGCTTTGCAATTGGAGCCTTGGTTGCTGCAAAGCTTGCAGTGGTTCCGCCTACGAGTGTTCCTGCGACTACTAGAGCTAATACGGCTTTATTCATTTTTAAGCCTTTCGGTTGGTTAGGTGCAAATTAGGCTGCCAACCTGAGAACTCGCCAAGTTAGCGCTGGGTGTGCGCACAGAGATCGCTCAGAGTTTTGCCTCTAACATAACGGCATGAACTCGATCTATTTCACCCAATTTAATGGACCGCTTTCGGTAGTTGATATTCCGATACCGGTTGCAACAGATAAAGGTGTAGTAATTAAGGTCGAGGCAACTGGTTTATGCCGAAGTGATTGGCACGCTTGGATGGGACACGATTCAGATATCGTGCTTCCACATGTGCCCGGACATGAATTTGCCGGAATTATTTCTCAAATCGGCAGCGCAGTTACCAAATTTAAAGTTGGCGATCGCGTCACCGTTCCCTTTGTCTGCGGCTGCGGCAAGTGCACATACTGCCTGCGCGGTGATGCCCAAGTCTGTCCCACCCAAACTCAACCCGGCTTTACCGGCTTTGGTTCATTTGCCGAATTTGTTGCAATTGATAACGCCGACTTTAATTTAATTAGTCTTCCCAACGAAGTTTCCTTTGCAACAGCTGCTGCCTTGGGCTGTCGCTTTGCTACCGCATACCGCGGCCT
>Ga0214919_10004153_pt1 | contig 21302 bp, 17 predicted proteins | sample LL1503_MetaG_FD_177994 | JGI IMG/M metagenome (GOLD analysis project Ga0214919, IMG submission 177994) | Freshwater microbial communities from Lake Lanier, Atlanta, Georgia, United States - LL-1503 | ecosystem: Environmental > Aquatic > Freshwater > Lake | place: USA: Georgia | collected... | reverse complement strand
ACTGGCAAGGAAATGGTAGATAGCAGTCCTTATAAGGTAAAAGTAAGATGGAAAGAGAATGATGGGGTGGATGACGTTATTTTATTGGTTGATTAGAAAAATTTATACTAATTTTGTTTTTTAATGGCACTAACTACCAAACATCTTCTTGGTATCAAGGACCTCAAAACTGAGGATATCCAACTTATTTTATCTACCGCTACTCAATTCAAAGAAGTTTTACAAAGACCCGTTAAAAAAGTTCCCACTTTAAGAGACGTTACTATTGTGAATCTTTTTTACGAGAATTCAACAAGAACTAGAATTTCCTTCGAACTAGCTGAAAAACGCTTGTCTGCGGACGTAGTGAATTTCACTGTTTCAAGTTCTTCTGCAGCCAAAGGTGAGACATTGCTTGATACAGTCAATAACATTCTTAGCATGAAAGTGGATATGGTGGTCATGCGCCATAGTGCTTCAGGTGCTCCACATTATTTAGCCAAACATATAGACGCAGCCATTATTAATGCAGGAGATGGAATTAATGAACATCCTACACAGGCTTTACTAGACGCTTTTTCCATGCAAGAAAAAACAGGAAAATTAGCGGGTTTAAAAGTGGCCATCATCGGAGATATCATGCATAGCAGGGTTGCTTTAAGTAATATTTATTTACTCAAAAAAATGGGTGCAGAAGTAATGGTTTCAGGGCCTCCTACTTTAATACCTACTTATTTGCAAAAAGCCATGGATGTGCAAGTGGAATATAATATCGACAAAGCCCTGGCTTGGTGTGATGTAGCCAATGTGCTTAGAATTCAATTAGAGAGGCAAAATCAGCCTTTATTCTCTTCTTTAAGAGAATATAACCTAGCATACGGTATCACTAAAAATAGACTAGATAAGCTTAATAAGGAAATAGTTATTATGCACCCTGGGCCAATTAATAGAGGTGTCGAAATAGATAGTAATGTGGCAGATAGCCCACACTCTATCATTTTAGACCAAGTAGAAAATGGGGTAGCCGTTAGAATGGCTTGTTTATACTTACTTACTGGCAGATCAAATCCTGCTTAATTACTTTTGTAATAAGAATTTTATTACTTTTAAGCCATGCAAAGAATCTGCTTATTTCCTGGAACTTTTGATCCTGTAACATTAGGTCATATCGATATCATTGATAGATCCTTACCCTTATTTGATAAAGTGGTTGTAGGTATTGGTATCAATGCCTCAAAAGATCCTATGTTTACAGCAGACCAAAGAAAACAATGGTTTGAAGAAATTTATAAAAACCAACCACAGGTAGAAGTAGCTATTTATGATGGATTGACTGTAAAGTTTTGTCAATCTATTGGTGCTAAATTTATTTTAAGAGGCATTCGCTATGTAAGCGATTTTGAATATGAGAAAACCATTGCCGATGCAAATCGTACCATGGATAGACATATTGAAACTATTTTTTTAACGGGAGAACCTAAATATACTTCAGTAGCCTCCACCATTGTTAGAGATATTATTAGAAATGGGGGAGATGCTTCTCCTTTCTTACCTGAAGCAGTTATTAAAAGTTTGAATAAATAAAAGCTAGCATTTTAAAGCTTGAAAAATTATACGCGTTCTATAAAATTATACGCTTTCTCTAAAATAGATTACTGATTAATTTTTAATCTATAAGCTTCAATTACTTCCAGTATAGTTGGATATGTTTGTTCTAAACATTTTTTAGCGGTTGCTAAAGAATGCCATTCAATTTTTTCAATATCTTCTGTAGTTTGTGGACTACCTAATTGCTTATCCGCAATAGTCATATGAAACCAATAAGTTCGCTTAACAACCTCCTCTTGCAAGTATTTATCAAAATAAATATGATTAGTGAATTTTAAGAGCTCATGTAATTTGATATTGCGAATACCCGTCTCTTCCTCTACTTCTCTAATGGCACAAGATTGTATGGTTTCACCTTCGTCTAATTTTCCCTTAGGCAAATCCCAGAAACCTCTTCTAAATATCCATAAAATTTCACCTTGCGCATTGGTTAGAAGGCCACCTGCTGCTAATATTTGTTTGGGCATAAAAATGTGTATAGTATTTAGTAAATCCTGAAGTGATTCTAGCAATTTGACTTTAAATTTGCAGCAAGAAAATATACCCATGACAAATCAGAAAGCCGTTGCCGAAAAATTACTTCAAGTAGGTGCTGTAAAATTAAGCCCAAATAATCCATTTACATGGGCTAGTGGCTGGAAAAGTCCTATTTATTGTGATAATAGAAAGGTTTTATCCTTCCCTTATGTGAGAGATTTTATTAAAAGTGAAATGTGCAATGTTATTTTTGAAAAATTTGAAGGTGCAGACATGTTAGCAGGGGTGGCCACAGCAGGTATTCCTTGGGGTGCTATGGCAGCGGATCAATTAAAACTTCCTTATATATACGTTAGACCTAAACCCAAAGAACATGGATTAGGGAATCAAATAGAAGGCGCTTATGCTACAACCAATAAAATATTAGTCATTGAAGATTTAATCTCTACAGGTAAAAGTAGTTTACAAGTAGTGGATGTTTTAAGAAATGCAGGTTTGGAAGTGGTGGGTATGGTTTCTATATTTAATTATGGATTTGCTTTAGCAGACGAAGCCTTTAAAGCGGCTGGAGTTCCTTATTATTCTTTAACAAATTATGCTAGCTTAATAGACTTAGCAGTTGAAAAAGGGGATGTAGATAGTAAAACCCAAGAAACTTTAATGCAATGGAGAGAAAGTCCTAGCACTTGGAATATTTGATGCTTATACCAAGTTTACGTTTTATATAAAGTTCAAATTAATAAAAAGTATTCAATTCAAGTATATCCTTTAAGAGCATCTATTTTGAAATAGCTTCTCTTAAATTTAATTTTTGACTTGTCTCAAATTCAATAGGAACTGTTTTAGTAAACATTCCTTTTGATATAGTCGCATTTCCTTTAATTCCAATTTTAATAGGTTTATTAAAAAGTATATCCACACTATTTTTTAATAATAGCGATAGGTCTACTTCCATTTTTGCAGGTAATGCAAAATTAGCATTGGCTGGAATGGTATAATTGGAGTCGATGGTATACTTTGTAAAAAATTGGTCATTCATATAAATAGAACAGTCTAATTTATTTAAAACCAGTTTGAAATTATTAGGATTATTATAGGCAAATGAGGCTATAAAAATATTCTTACCCAAACTTGCTTTTTCAACCTTTAAGGACTGTATACCTTTAAATTCTAAATTCTTAGGTGAAGCACAGGCAGTCAATATTAAGAAACTTGATAGAAATAGATAGTTTAGTGGCTTCATGTAAAGATTTATATAAAATTATTAGTTAATTGGAGATTGTAAAAATATATTTACATAAGTTTTTGTTAAGACATGCTAGTAACCGATTATCAATATTTTGGAAACATTTGCTTTATTGAATTACTTTATAAAGAAAAGCAAGTCTGTTTTGACAGCCATGCGTCCTTTACTAAAATGAGTTTCAAAAATAAAATGGTTATTTTAAGTGCTCAAGGCCCATTAGCCTTAACTATTCCTATTGTGGGTGGAAGAGACCAGAAAACAGCTATTAATAGTATTCACATTGCCTATGATGCACCTTGGCAAGCACAGCATTTTAAGGCCCTTAAAACCTGTTACAAAAGAGCCCCTTATTTTGAATACTATGAAGCCGATTTAGAAAAGCTTTACACCACCAAAACAGAATTCTTAGTTGAGTTTCTAGAAGCCTGTCATCAATTTTTACAAAAAGCGATTAAGGGGAAATGGGAATTGATACAATTTAAGGAGTATGCACAAAAAATAAAGGAAGTAGAATCTAAAAAAGAAATACATCCTTGGCAGCCGAATAATTATGCTCTGTTTCCTATTCAACATGAATATCAACAGGTATTTGCGACAGATTCAGGCTTCATTCAAAACCTAAGCATTTTAGACATGCTTTTCTGTGTAGGAGGCAAGGAAATTAGTAAACAATTAAGCGAGAACTTAGACTAGAAATTGTAGTAGTAGTGGTATCAACCGGTTGGGGATGTTTTTTCAAAAATTCAGCAGTCCACTTTTCAAATTGTTGCATCTGTTCAAACTCTTTGCTATTCATTACGTAATCCATGGCTTCTTTTTCATTGGTAGCCTTGGTTAAACGATCATTTAAAAGCTCTCTTTTTAATTGATAGTTGGTAAAAATAGCACGCATTAATAATTTCTCAGCTACTTCATACTCTATCTCATCTTCTTTATCCTGATAACTAGCAAATTGATTTTCTACCGATCTGGTTTTTATCCACTGCATTGTTTTTCCTACCATCTCATCATAAGACTTATTTATCAAATTAGAAGGACGTCCAACATCATTCCAATTAACCACCGCTGTATTTTGTTCAGGCAGGCTTTTATGTTTAGGAATAGAGGTATAAACAGATCTTGGCTTTTTTAACTCAACACTGTTAGTATGCAACTCAAGGCTGCTAGGAACTTTTATATATACAAAGGAGACCTTTGGCTGCACCTTGCTTACCAACTTAGATGGGGTATTATAAAATGGAATAAAAAACAATAAACTAGCTACGAAAGTTGCTAAGATAATTTGTGCAGAATGAATAAAATTAAATCGCTTGGTTTTAGTCAAAGTTTTTACCCTGTATAAAAGTTCATTAGGTATGTTTAATATACCCATTGACCAGCTATTTTGAATAGGAGCCTTCTTATGCGCAATTCCTGTAGCTATTTTATAAATCGCATTTAAGTAATCTAGCTTTTCAACGCTTGTCTTCATTACAAAGTTATCGCAGGCTATTTCTCTTTGAAGACTTATTTCTTTATTCAATAAATAGGAGAAGGGATTAAAGAAAAGTATTACTTGAACAAGACTAGTTATTATATTAATAAGATAGTCGTTTCTAAGTATATGTGCCCACTCATGTAAAATAATACTCTCTATTTCTTTCACCGTTAATTGATTCACCAGGGCAATAGGCAAGAGTATAATGGGTTCTATCCATCCAAAGCTAATAGGAGAGTCTATTGTTGGGGAGATACCTATTTTTACTTTTTTACCTTTTGTTTCATGAGGTAAACTATAAATGAAAGAAGAATACTTAGATGATTCAGAAAAATTAGAAGTTTTTACTAAAGCAGTTAATTGATAAAATTGAATAGCCGTTTTAATAATTAAACCAGCTAATACTATACAATAAACAAACCCAATAAATGAAAGCCAACCAATAGGAGCCTGAGGTGCCTGCATGATTAAAGAAGATATACCCTCATTCAACAGATTAAAACTATCTCTTTCGAATGCCAGTCCCCACTGAGGATAAAATAGTAAAGCTAAAAATTGAACCAAGCCCAAGCATTGAAAAATACTTGCCATACTAAATAAATGCGCCGCTTTAATAGAAAGTATTTCTTTTTCTTGTAATGTTTTAATCACCAGGTATACCAAAAATAATATAGCACTAAAGCCTATATTATTGATTATTGAAAATGGTATATTGGTTATAACTGACATTACTATTTATAAATATTATTTACGCTCTAGTTTTTGAATCATGGATTTAATTTCAGCCAAATCACTATCCGATGGTTTTTGTCTACCTAAAGCTTGTAGCACTAATTGAGAAGTGCTACCACTAAATAAGGTTTGTATCATTTTGCCTACAAATTGTTCCTGTGCTTTTTCTCTTGTTAAAGTAGGAGTATAGATATGCGTTTTAGAGCTAACATTTCTAATGACTAAGCCTTTCTCGTTCATTATTTGCATAAGTTTTAGGGTAGTGGTATAACCCACATCCTTTGTTTTTTGCACTACTTCATGTACTTCTCTTACAGTGGCGCTGTCTTTTTCCCATAAAATACTAAGGATATCTAATTCACTTTCTGTAGGTCTAATAGTCTTATTCATAATGATACGATTGTATTCGTAAGCAATCTACGAAATTATAGGAACTTACAAAAAAATCCCCCCGAAAATATCGGAGGGATTTTGTTAATTTTTTATAAAAACTGGCTCAGTTAAATGAGCTATAACTAATACTCAATAAGTTAAATAAACAACTAGTCTTTCTTAAGGTAAGAAGAGAATTTAGCATTCTGCTCCTCTGTTAAGGCCTTGCCATTCACAGTAATCTTACCATTGTTAATTTGAATCTTAACATTATCAATAGGAGCAATACCTTCTTCTTGTAAAGCCTGTAATAATGTTTTAGTATTCGCAGTAATAGTTACCGTTTTTGCTGTATCGTTTACAATCTTAGCACCCATTGCAGTATCTGTATTAATTACAGAAATTTCAACAGTTTGAGATTTAGTCGTAACAGCAGCATTGGTCTTATGCATACTCGCTAAAGTAGGTGCAATAACTAATGAAACAATAGACATTAATTTAATTAAGATATTCATTGAAGGACCAGATGTATCTTTAAAAGGATCTCCCACTGTGTCTCCTGTTACAGAAGCCTTATGTGGTTCAGATTTTTTATAGAACATCTCACCATTTATTTCAACACCTTTCTCAAAAGATTTTTTAGCGTTATCCCAAGCACCACCTGCATTGTTTTGAAATATACCCATTAACACACCACTTACAGTTGCACCTGCTAAGAAACCACCTAAGGCTTCAGGACCCATTGTAAATCCAATTAAAATAGGAGAGATGATGGTGATAGCACCTGGTAACATCATCTTCTTTAAAGAAGCTTCTGTTGAGATAGCTACACATTTTTCATATTCAGGCTTACCAGTACCTTCCATAATTCCAGGAATAGTACGGAACTGACGACGAACCTCTTCAACCATGGCCATTGCCGCTTCACCCACCGCACGAATAGCTAATGAAGAAAATATAAATGGAATCATTCCACCTACAAATAATGCAGCTAATACATCTGCTTTATAAATATCAATATGTTGATTGTTTGGCATGGCCACACCTACGAAGGCAGCAAACAATGCTAAAGAAGTTAAGGCAGCAGAAGCAATGGCAAAACCTTTACCGCTTGCAGCTGTAGTGTTACCCACCGCATCTAAAATATCTGTTTTCTCACGCACTTCAGCAGGTAGTTCACTCATCTCCGCAATACCACCTGCATTATCTGCGATAGGACCAAAGGCATCAATAGCTAATTGCATAGCTGTTGTAGCCATCATACCTGCAGCAGCAATTGCTACTCCATATAAACCTGCGCAATAAGAAGCTCCGAATATACCTGCAGCTAAAACAATAATAGGCATGAAAGTAGATTCCATACCAATCGCTAAACCACCAATAATATTTGTTGCGTGTCCAGTGCTAGATTGTTTAATAATGCTCATTACTGGACGCTTACCCATTGCTGTATAATATTCAGTAATAATACTCATTAAAGTACCTACTATTAAACCAACTGCGATAGCACCAATAACACCATTTCTTGTAAATTCAATACCACGTAATTCCATTGTTTCAGGAAGAATATAACCCACTAAAAAATAACAAGCAATAGCCGTTAAAATCATAGAACCATAGTTACCCATGTTCAATGCTTTTTGAACAGTAGCTGTATTTAAACCAGCGTTCTCACTAATTCTTACAAATAAAGTTCCTACGATAGATAATAATATACCTACACCTGCAATCATCATTGGTAATAAAATAGGAGATAAACCACCAAAGGCATCTACTAATTTTCCACCACCTACTGCAGTTACTTCTTGTCCTAATACCATAGTAGCTAAAACGGTAGCCACATAAGATCCAAATAAATCGGCACCCATACCAGCCACATCACCCACATTATCACCTACGTTATCTGCAATAGTTGCAGGGTTACGAGGATCATCTTCTGGAATACCAGCTTCTACTTTTCCTACTAAGTCGGCGCCTACATCGGCAGCCTTTGTGTAAATACCACCGCCAACACGTGCAAATAATGCAATCGATTCAGCGCCTAAAGAAAATCCAGTAAGCACTTCAATGGTTCTTAACATTTCAGAAGGGTCACCATTAACATAGAACATTTGTTTTAGCACTAAGAACAAACCTCCTAATCCTAATACTGCTAAACCTGATACGCCTAAGCCCATCACAGATCCTCCAGTAAATGATACTTTTAATGCTTGCGCTAAACTTGTTTTAGCTGCTTGAGCAGTTCTTACATTTGCTTTGGTTGCTACTTTCATTCCAATATAACCAGCGGTTGCACTAAATACAGCACCAATTACAAATGAGATTGCAATACTCCAATGACTTTCTGCATTTTTAGTAGCCATAAACCCTAATAAAAGGGCTACAATTACCACAAAATAGCCTAGGATTTTCCACTCAGCTTTTAGGAAAGCCATTGCACCTTCAGCGATGTAAGTGCTAATTTCTTTCATACGGTCATTACCTGCGTCTTGTTTAGATACCCAATTGAATTTCAAGAGTGTATACAATAAACCCACAATACCCATTGCCGGAACGGCATAAAATAGAAGATCTTTCATAGCAATAATTATTCTTTTGTTTTCTGTTTAGATTCGTTTAGGGTCTGCAAAAATAGGGGGTAAAAGTCAAAAAAGGGCAAAAAAGGGCAACTTTACTCCACCAAGGCAGTGGTATCCACCTTACCAGTAAAAACTGAGGCAATTTCCTTGCCTTTATAGATAGATTTATTGAACTTATTGCCTAAAATAATGATGGTTGCCGATTCGCTAATTAAGCGGGTAAAGACAGTATTATTCCCATGCCACCATCCATTGTGATAAACCAACCTTTCTTCATTGGGTTTAGTTAAAATACGCCAGCCTAAGCCGTAGTTATGATAATATTTATTGGTAGGGCTTTGAGGTTGATAAGCCATTTCTAATGTGCTTTGTTTTACATAACTACCTTCCGTTAAAGCCTTATCCCATAAATACATATCTCTTGCGGTACTATAAACATTTTTGTCGCCATAAATGCAATCGTACTTTTCAATTTTATAAGGAACCATACGCGCATTATAAGAAGGCGTATACTTATCAATACTCTTGGCACTAAACACAAAAGTATTTTCCATTTTCAATGGCTTAAAAATAGTTTCTGCCATATAAGTAGGGAAGTCTTGTCCTGTAATTTTTTCAATAATAAGGGCCAACATTACAAAGTTGGTATTGCAATATTTAAATACTCTATTGGGCATTGCAGCTGGTGCTGGTCGCTTTGTCACCATATAGTCTAGCACATCTTGATTATTATACAAGCCTTGTCTAAAAGGGCTTTCAGCCTTTAATAATTTTAATTTCTTCACCCAACGGCCTCTTCTATTTTTTACTTTGACAGTAGTATAATTATTTGATTCCATGAAATAAGTATAATCGGGAAGACCACTTCTATGAGAAAGTAATTGTTCTATAGTAACACTGGAATAAGGAAAGTTCGAAATATATTTAGTAACTGGTGCTTTAAGATCCAATTTATCTTCTTCCCATAATTTCAATGCTGCCATTCCCGTAAATGTTTTTGAAATAGATGCTAAATGAATAGGGGTTTCAGGAACTATCGCAGTTTTATCAGAAAAATTAGAGAAGCCTTTATAATCTTCGAAAATAACTTCCCCGTTTTTAGCAATTAAGATCTCACCACTAAATCCTTTATTACCCAGTAGGGTTTCATATTTAGCCTTTACCTCAGCTATTAAACGCTCTTTTTCCTCATTACTAAGTATAGTTGTATGTGTAATATCTAAAAAACGAGGGCCTTGACCAGTGCCACAGGCAATACTTAAAAAGAAAAATCCAAGTAAAAGGGTGAATCGAATGAACATCTGTTAGTTTTATAAGGTGGCCATAACCATTTATAGCTACAAAAATAACGATAGAATTACACAATTTATTGTTAATGAATACTAAACAGTTAATTTTTTTTAACTTTGTGCTATGAGTAATTTTGATGCCACCAGCTATCCTAAGGATAAAATAAAAGTCTTATTCCTTGAAAATATAAGTGATAAGGCTGTTCAATATTTTAAAGACCAAGGATATACAGATGTTAAAAAGGTATCAGGGGCATTGAGTGAGGAGGAATTAATCAAGATTATTAAAGACGTGCATATATTAGGCATTCGTTCAAAAACATTTATTTCTAAAAAGGTATTAGATAACGCAAAGAAATTACAGGCCATTGGCTGTTTTTGTATTGGTATTAATCAAGTGGATTTAAAAGCTTGTAAACAAAAAGGTGTAGCCGTTTTCAATGCACCTTATAGTAATACAAGATCTGTGGCCGAATTAGTCATTGGTGCATCTATTATGCTTATTCGTAAAATTGTAGATAAAAATATTGCAGCTCATAAAGGCATTTGGAATAAAGAAGCCAAAGGAAGTTTTGAACTAAGAGGAAAAACTTTAGGCATTATTGGGTACGGTAATATTGGTACGCAATTAAGTATTATGGCAGAAGCCATGGGTATGAAAATTCAATTTTATGATATTGAAACTAAACTGCCTTTAGGAAATGCAAAACCTGCAAAAACCATTAAGGATATTGTAAGTAGTTCTGATATTATTTCCTTGCATGTTCCTGAAACCAGTCAAACAAAAAATTTAATTAGTAAGTCGGTTATAAGTCAATTTAAACAAGGATCTATTTTAATAAATTATGCACGTGGAGAAGTAGTAGACCTTGAAGCTTTAAGCAAGGCTATTGTTGATAAAAAAATAGGAGGGGCTGCTATTGATGTATTTCCTGTAGAGCCTGAAAAGAATGGAGATGTTTTTACCACTCCGCTACAAGGCTTAGCCAACGTGATTCTTACACCTCATATTGGTGGTTCTACTGAAGAAGCACAAGAAAATATTGGAGAAGATGTAAGTATTAAATTATATCAATATTTAGAGCGTGGCGTTTCTTATGGCTCACATACCATACCTTCCATTAGTTTACCTCCAGTTGAAAACGCACATCGTATTTTACATATTCACAATAATGTACCGGGTGTATTGAGCGCTATTAATACAGTGATGTCTAAAAATAAAATAAATATTGTGGGGCAATATTTGAAAACCAATGATGAAATTGGCTATGTGGTATTAGATGTCGATTCTAAATTATCTAAAACGGCTATTGCACTATTAAAAGAAGTGAAGCATACTATTAGAGCGCGTATGTTGTATTAGTAGATCTTAATTTAGGATTGTAATTGTTCTAGCATTTTTTTAATCTCTTCTGCGTCTACTCCGGTAGCTTGCATATTTTCATTCATCGAATCTTTTGTATACGACATTTTACTTGCTTGCATTTGACGCGCACTACTGTGCATTTCTTTAGCACCAGTTGCCTGCATAATTTCTTTGATATTATTAGAACGCACACCAGAGCCTGGCATTATTATAATTCTATCACCCGCTTGTTCTATTAATTTTTTTAATAGGGGCATTGCATCTGCTGCATTAGGCACTTGACCACTTGTTAAAATTCTTTTACAGCCTGTTGCAATAATTTCTTCTAATGCAATGTATGGGTCTTTGCATCTATCAAAGGCTCTATGAAAACTAATTTGCATAGTAGGCCCTGCTATATCTACTAGTTCTTTGGTTCTTTTAGTATCAATGCTTCCATCTGCATTCAATAATCCTATAACGGCTCCTAAATAGCCTAGTTCTTTAATAATTTGTAAATCGGTCTTCATTACTTCAAACTCCGATCTTGAATATAAAAAATCACCTCCTCTAGGACGTATAATAGGAAATACCGGTTGAGTTGTATAAGACCTTAGCGTTTTTAAACTTCCATAAGAGGGGGTAGTGCCGCCTTCTTGAGGGTTTTCACAAAATTCAATTCTATGCGCACCTGCTTTTAAAGCAGTCACTGCAGCTTCTACTGAAAATACAGCTATCTCAAGTATTGTAGACATAATTAATCTAATGAAGAAGATTCAAATAATTTATTTCCATCCTTGGTATGCACTGCATAATTAAATCCTTTATGTAATGCGTAAGCACCTGCTTCGCCTTTTCTATTCAGTGCAATAAAACAAACTTGAATATCCTTTGCTTTTTCTTTTTTAATTCTTCTTATTCTTTCCACCACAAATTTGCAAGCTTCCGCTGGTGACTTACCTTGTCTCATTTGCTCCACTACAGCACTTGCACCTGCAACACGAATCACATCTTCTCCTTGTCCAGTGGCTACCACAGCGCCCACTTCATTGTCTACATATAAACCAGCTCCAATAATAGGAGAGTCGCCTAAACGGCCTCTCATTTTAAAACCCGCACCACTGGTAGTACAACTTCCAGATAAGTTTCCAAAACTATCTAAGGCAATCATTCCAATAGTATCATGGTTCCAGTCTCCATTGCTTAGTTTATGTGGCGCCATTAAAGAAGGATCTAATTGACTGGTAGCCTGTTTTCTTTCAATATTTATAACTGGTTTGTACTCCGATTTTTTTAACCAATTTTCATAAGATTTTTTAGCATCCTCCGAAAGTGTATCAGGCTCTAAGGTAAAGCCTTCCGAAATTGCAAATTGTTGCGCTCCTTCACCCACAAGCATTACATGAGGTGTTTTTTCCATCACTCTTCTAGCCACCGATATAGGATGTTTAATACGTTCTAAAAAAGCAACGCTACCGCAATTGAATTCATGATCCATAATAGAGGCATCTAAAGTCACATGGCCATCTCTATCTGGGTTACCACTTAAACCTACACAACAGTTAATTTCATCTTCAGTTACTTTCACACCATTTTCAACCGCATCTAAAGCCTTTCCACCCACACCAATTACTTTCCAAGCCGCAAGGTTAGCTGCTAAACCCGCGTCCCATGTAGAAACTACTACAGGATTCACCAATGGATTTAAATTGCTAATTGTATTCGATCCGTCAGTAATATCTTGTACCGTTTTAGGAATAAAGCCAGTAATGGTAAAACTTGAAATACCTAAACCACTTAGGTTCAAAAATTTTCTTCTATCCATGCTCATAACTATTCAATTTATATTGAAATCAAGGTACGAACAATGCGCATATTTTTAGTACTTTTAAGTATAAAATTTTATGCAAGCAGTTTTTAATTTATATGGTTGGGAAGTAATAAGTTATGAACCTATACACCAAGGTTTAATTAATAGCACTTATTCTATTCAAACAAGCAATGGCAAGTTTATTTTGCAATCCATTAACCATCGTATTTTCAAAAGTCCTTCCGCTATTGATGATAATATCAATGCTATTTCAAAGTACTTGCAAAAGCATCATCCCAATTATTTATTCACCCATTTAGTCCCAACATTAAATGGCAATACCTTAGTGAACTGGGAGGGTGCTTATTATAGAGCCTTTCATAAAATAGAGGGTTATGCATTAAGTGTTTTAGAAAATGAAAACCAAGTGGAGCAGGCGGCTATGCAATTTGCGGGCTTTACCCATATTTTAAAAAACTTTGAGGTAAATCAATTAAAAGACACGCTTCCCGATTTTCATAATTTAAATTTAAGGTACCATCAATTTTCAGAGGCCTTAATAAAAGGCAATGCACAAAGAATTGCAGATACCCAAGACGCTATTAGTTTTTTAGCCTCTCATAAAAAATATGTAGATATATATTCTAAGTTTATTGAACATGCTGATGTGAAAAAACGTGTTACCCATCATGACACCAAAATAAGTAATGTGCTATTTCAAAAAAAAGAAGGCATAGAAAAAGCCATTTGTGTCATTGATTTAGATACCGTAATGGCAGGTTATTTTATAAGCGATGTAGGAGATAGTTGCCGCACTTGTTTATGCGCGGTTTCAGAAGAGGAAAAAGATTTAAATAAAGTAGTGGTAGATCCCGCGAAATGGAAGGCGCTAGAAAAGGGTTACTTGCATTTAATGAAAGATGAATTATCGTCTTTCGAGAGGGACCATTTTTTCTTTGCAGGACAATTTATGATATACATGCAAGCGCTTAGGTTTTTAAGCGACCATTTAAACAATGATATATACTATGGCGCCAAGTATGAAGGTCAGAACTTAGTGCGTACGCTGAATCAAATAAGATTATTAGAACAGTATAATAAACTGAATTAGAAAAGTTCTATTTAATTATCTCTATAATTTAAAGCAGGAGGGCGGTCTCCCAATAAAGCCTGGTATTTATAATCTCCTTTTTGCTTTATAAATTCTTCTTTAGCTTTTTGAATAGTAGCAGGGCTATTATAAAAATCAATCGCAGTCATGGCCATTACTTTCGCAGCATTGATCATTCCTTTAGCAGCGATTTCTGTAGTGCCACAAGAAACTGCCTGCCAACTATGAGCAGGTGTGCCAGGTACCCAAGTTGCTGTGCTTAAACCCACAGTAGGAATCGTATAACTTACATCACCTACATCGGTAGAACCACCGCCAGCAGTAAAATCAACTTTCATGGGAAAAACTTTCTGTGCATCTTCAATAGGAGGAATAGTCCCTAGAAAACTTTTTTGCAAGTTCTTTGCAAATTCTTTTTCAGCTTCTGTATAAGGAATACCCCCAACGGCTTCTAAATTTAATTGCATAACATCGGCCAAGGTTTTATTCAATAATAAATCATGGGTACCGTCAATAACTTCATATTTCATCGTAGTGCCTGTACCTATGGCAGCGCCTTCTGCAGCCTTGGTGACTCTATTAAAAATTTCTACTACTTTATCTCTTTTAGGATGTCTTACATAATAAAATACTTCTGCAAAATCAGGTACTACATTGGGTGCCTTACCACCACTTGTAATCACATAATGTATTCTTGTTTCTTGTGGAATATGTTCTCGCATCATGTTCACCATATTATCCATGGCTTCAACTCCATCTAATGCAGATCGGCCTAGTTCTGGCGAACCTGCAGCATGCGCAGAAATACCATAAAATCTGAACTTCGCCGACTTATAGGCTAAAGCACTTTTCATAGTCACTTCATTTTTATTACCTGGATGCCAATGAATGGCTACATCTAAATCGTCCATCACACCCGATCTTACTAAATATACTTTACCGCCACCGCCTTCTTCTGCAGGGCTACCATAGACACGAATAGTTCCTTTAATTTTTCCTGACTCAATTAATTTTTTAATAGCAATGCCTGCAGAAACAGAAGCTGTTCCAAAAATATCATGACCACAACCATGCCCTGCATTTTTATTTGCTATAATAGCTTTTTCTGAATTACCACCTTCTTGTGCCAATCCTGGAAGTGCATCGTACTCTGCTAAAATTCCAATGATGGGTTTACCTGAACCATAACTTGCCATAAATGCAGTAGGCATATCACCCACACCTGTAGTTACTTTAAATCCTGCCTCTTGTAAATGTTGCACATGTAAAGCAGCACTTTTAGATTCTTTAAAACCTACTTCAGCATATTCCCATAACTGTCTAGTCGTTTTTTTATCTTGCTCATAAGCATTATTCAAAATAGTTTTTACTTCTTCTTTGGCTTTTAGCACAGAAGGGTCTTGTGCTTGCACAGAAAAAGAGTATAAACAAATGCTTAAAATAGATAGGAGGGAAGAAGGTCGAATCATATTATTATATTTAATAAAACTAATTTGAATAGAGTAGGGTTAGATTAATAATCTTCATTCATTGCAAAATTGTTCTTTCTGTTTTTCCATTTGCCTCTAGTGAAATCAGGTATTAATTGAACCTGCCCATTTTCAGCAATCGATTTTTCAGAAAGCGGCGTAATAGCATACCAAGTGGCTAAGTCATATACATCTAACTGGAATGGCACCTTTCTTTTAATACACTCTACAAATGCATTGTCTACAAAAAAGTCCATACCGCCATGTCCAGCACCTACGGCATCGGCCTCATATTTCTTCCATAATGGATGATCATGCTGCTTTAAGTAAGCCTCTGGGTTTTCCCATTGGTGTGCTTTGGGAGAAATGCCTTCTATATATATATGACCTGCATTGAATTGTCCTGAACTAAAATCCTGCCATAAACCCTGAACGCCTTGAACCCTGAACCCTAAATTATAAGGACGAGGTGAATTGGTGTCGTGGGTAAGTAACATCGTCTCCCCATTAGCTGCTTGTAAAGTAGTGGTTACAATGTCTCCTAACTTAAATTTTAATTTCGCATTAGGGTGATTATCACCACCTTTAGGGTGCTCAACTATATATTTATGTAAACCTCTAGCTTTTGTTGCTACCGATGATAATCTAGTTAATAAATTACCTTTATTGATGTCAGCCATCATGGCTATAGGGCCTAAACCATGGGTTGGGTATAACTCGCCATTCCTATATAAGGAGTGGTTGGTACGCCAAGCAGCTTCACTGAAGCCTTTTCCTGCTCCAAACTCAACACCAGAAGCACTATCAGCAGAATTAGGGCTATTGAATTTTACCCCTCTTAAATCGTGCTCATAGCCTCCTTGTAAGTGTAATAATTCACCAAATAGTCCTTTTTTAACCATATTATAGACCGCAAGTACATCTCTACGGTAACATACATTCTCTAAACACATAACTGGAATGCCTGCTTTTTCACTGGCATTGACAATATCCCAGCAATCGGATAGCTTAATGGCTCCGCAAACCTCTACACCTGGAATAACCCCATTTTTAATAGACTCTAAGGCTTGAGGAATATGCCACTCCCAGGGTGTGGCAATGATAACTGCATCAATATCATGTCTTTGTAATAGGTTTTTATAGTCTTCATTACCATTTTTGAACTCAACGGCAGCAGGTCGGCCGGCTTCTTTAAGTATCTTTTGAGCATCGGCTAGCATTCTAGGGTCTGGATCGGCAAAAGAAACTATAATGGTGTCATTGCGCTGGCAAAGCATCTCTAGATGACTTTGTCCCCTGAAACCAGTACCAATAATTCCTATGCGAACTTTATCCATTTTTGCATTGGATTGCGCCTTAATAAACTGAGGTGAAAGTCCTAAAGCAATCGAGGATAAACCTGCATTTTGTACAAACTTTCTACGACTTACATTCTTTGTCATTGTATTTTGAATTAGATGTTAGAATTAGATAATTAATGATATACAAAATACTAATTTATGCTGAATATATACCCATATTTATTGCTAGATTATTCATAGTTTCTTACTTGGTGGCTAGTGATAAATACGATAAATATTGTATCATAACATATAACTAGAGTATAACTTAGGTATAAATTAGTCATACCTTACTATATCGAATACTATTGATTTTCAGCTTATTGACCCATTTAAACCTATATTTTATGCTTATAATTAACATTATGTTAAATAAACTATTATAAGTAAACCCCCGATTGCTCGAGGGTTAAAAAGTTCCTACTGATACTTGTCGTGTAGTTTATCGTAGATATTAAATTTAGCATCGAATTCATCAGAAGCTTTTTGATCCTTGCCCCTAGCTTTATCTCTTTTATAAGCGTACAATGTGGCTAAGAAATCTACCGATCTTGCAGCTACATTCTTTTCACCTCTTTCTAATTTTTCCTTGTCTTTAATAACATTATAGGCTTTATCTATCCACTCAATGGCTGCATCCACTTTCTCTTTTATGGGTGCATCAAGGCTTGCATTAATTTTTCTTACAGAATCTAACTGTGCTTTGTAAAAAGCATCAAAAGCCGCTTTCTTTTTAGGGTCCTTAGGTGCCACTGGCTTATTGGTGTTAATAGTTTGTAAGGCCTTTATATTATCAGATACTTTCTCATCTAATACAGTAAACTGATTATAGTAACTAATACCTGCGTTAAATGCAGCAGCAAAATTCTTATTGTTCATCGTATATGCCTTTTTATAAGCTTCTGCAGCTTTAGCAGTGTATTTATCTGCATTCTCTTGACTAACACCTTCTGTGCTCTTACCAGACATAAACATATCTCCAAACATTTGACACTCTAATTCTGATATAGAACCACTCGCTATTAATTTATCAAACATAGCCACTTTCTCTTCAATGCTTAAGTTCTTGTCTATATAGTCTGTACCATACTCTACCCAGCTTTCATTTGGATAAGCAGCTGCTGACATTGCTAAATATGTATCGAATTGTTCTTTGTCTTTTTTATTAATTAATTGAATTAATAAGTATCTGTATACATCTACTAATTCAGCAGTAGCCACTTTATTGTCTACTAATCTTTTATAAAAAGAAATAGTTTCGTCTAAATTGCCAGCATTTTGATTAGAATAACCTGCATATATTAAGGCAGTCGTATCAAATTTTTGTTTAGAAGAAGCCCAACCTTGAGCAAATATGATATCACTATATTTTACTGCATTTACAAAATGAGCTGCTGCACCCTTCCAACTTTTTACGTTGAAACTATCTACCCCACCTTTAAAACTTCTAATATAAACATCAAAGAAAGGCTCTTGTCCATTGTCTTTGGCTAATTGCAAACTAGCATCGGCCTTGATATACTCATCTAATGCAGTTTTTACTTCATTATAAGCATTTGGATTTTTAGCAGCATCCTTGTGGTAAGCACTATATATTTTAGACTTCCAATAATAAGCAGCAGCGGTTCCTGCTAAGCTTGCTTTTTTTGTGATTATTTTATCATAATCGGCTTTTGCATCGTCGGTTTTGCCTAATAAAAGATTTGTTTTTACTTTTTCAAAATCCTGTGCATGCAAAGTTTGCATTGCTAACAAAATGGTTAAAACTCCCATTAATTTTTTCATAGTGCTTTTTTTATTATGAATGATTGCCTGCTAAAGTTATAGTTAAAATTTAATTTATTCTAGCTATTTGTGTTGATTGGTTTTCTGTTTTAATTACGATTCAATTATTCAACTACGGGTGTTTCAGGTTCATCTGTTGCATCAGTGGCTTCAGTATTTTCAGCTCCCTCAGCACTTGCTGTTGGCTCTGTACCTTCTTCCATATCTGCAGCAGATTCCTCTTGTTCTTCAATCTTAGAAGTGGCAGCAATTTCATCGCCCTCGTCTAATCTTATTAAAGTAACCCCTTGAGTAGCACGACCCGCTTCACGAATGTCTGTAATTCTAGTTCGAATAGTAACACCGGACTTACATGTAATAATTAAATCTTCTTTTTCTTTTACATCCATGATACCTACTAGACTACCAGTTTTCTCAGTTACGTTAATAGTTTTAACACCCTTACCACCACGGTTGGTAATTCTATATTCTTCAATGGCTGTTCTCTTTCCAAAACCTTGTTGACTTACTACAAGTATGGTACGCTCTTTATCGTCTTTATGCACACAAACTAAACCAACCACTTCGTCATTTTCATTGTCTACTTCAATACCCGCAACCCCTATTGCACCACGACCTGTTGGACGTACTTTCTCTTCTGGGAAACGAATGGCTCTTCCCGATTTCACGGCCATCATCACTTCATTATTACCATCGGTTAAACGTGCTGCTAATAATTCATCGCCTTCATTAATAGTAATCGCATTTACACCACTTACTCTAGGACGACTGAAATCTTCTAAACATGTTTTCTTAATAATACCTCGCTTAGTACAAAGAATAATGAAATGATTTTGTACATATTCTTTATCATCCAACTTACGCACTTCAATGATAGCTTTTACTTTATCATCCGGTGGTATTTGAATTAAGTTTTGTACTGCTCTACCCTTACTTGTTTTTTCACCTTCTGGAATTTCATATACACGCAACCAGAAACATCTTCCTTTTTCTGTGAAGAACAACATAGTATCATGTGTAGAGGCTATAAACAAATGCTCTACAAAATCTTCGTCTCTTGTTTTAGTACCCATTGCACCACGTCCACCTCTTTTTTGTTGACGGTACTCAGATACTGCAGTTCTTTTAATATAACCTAAATGTGAAATAGTAATAACCACATCTTCTTCTTCAATTAAATCTTCCAACTTCATTTCATCTGCTAAATATTGGATCTCAGTTTTACGGGCATCACCAAACTTTTCTTTTACTTCTAGTAATTCTGTTTTGATAAGTTCAAAACGTAAATGCTCGCTACCCAATAATTCATTTAATGATTTTATAATTTGCATTAAATGTTCAAATTCTTCTTTAATCTTCTCACGCTCCATGCCTGTTAAACGTTGCAATCTCAATTCCAATATAGCTTTCGCTTGAATATCAGAAATACCCCAACCAGCATTCATTAAACTTTCCTTAGCCGCTTCTGGATTGGCTGAACTACGAATTAAACGAATCACTTCATCTAAATGATCTAAGGCAATTAAATAACCTTCTAATATATGTGCGCGCTCTTGTGCTTTTCTTAATTCAAATTTCGCACGACGAATAACCACTTCCATTCTAAACTCAATAAACTCGCTTGTTAAATCAAGTAAGTTTAAAATTTTAGGACGGCCCTTACTTAAAGCCACATTATTAATACCGTAGCTAGTTTGTAATTCAGTAAACTTGAATAACTGATTAATGATTACTTGAGCTACTGCATCCTTGCGAAGTTCAATTACAATACGAGTTCCTTCACGCTTATTACTTTCGTTGTTTACGTGCGTAATGCCATCGATAGTTTTATCTACAACTAATTGTCCAATACGATCTGTTAAATTATCTCTATTAACCTGGTAAGGAATTTCATTGATAACAATTAATTCACGACCATTGGCTTTTGTTTCAACATTGCATTTTCCACGAAGTACCACTCTACCACGACCTGTCATTAAACCTTGCTTCACGCCTTCCATTCCGTATATCACACCGCCTGTTGGAAAATCGGGTGCTTTTACAAACTGCATTAATTCTTCTACTGTAATATCCCTGTTGTCAATGTAGGCTATACAACCATCCACTACTTCTCCTAAATTATGAGGAAGCATGTTGGTAGCCATACCCACCGCAATACCTGAAGAACCATTGACAAGTAATTGAGGAATACGTGATGGTAATACAGAAGGCTCAGATAAACTATCGTCAAAATTTAATTGAAAATCGACAGTGTCTTTTTCCAAATCGTCCAACATGGCTTCTGAAATTTTCTGCAATCTTGCCTCGGTATAACGCATAGCTGCTGGTGGGTCACCATCTTGGTTACCAAAGTTACCCTGACCGTCCACTAAAGTGTAACGCATGGTCCACTCCTGTGCCATACGAACCAGTGTATCATAAATAGCAGTATCACCATGAGGGTGAAACTTACCCATTACTTCTCCCACTATACGAGCCGATTTCTTATATGCCTTATTGCTATTGTTACCCAATTCACTCATCGCATATAAAACCCTGCGGTGAACCGGTTTAAACCCATCTCTCACATCAGGTAATGCACGACCTACTATCACCGACATAGAATAATCGATGTAAGAGGTTTTCATTTGCTCTTCGATATTGATCCTTATAACACGGTCATTATCTTGGGTGGCTTCTGTAC
>Ga0214919_10004152_pt1 | contig 21307 bp, 13 predicted proteins | sample LL1503_MetaG_FD_177994 | JGI IMG/M metagenome (GOLD analysis project Ga0214919, IMG submission 177994) | Freshwater microbial communities from Lake Lanier, Atlanta, Georgia, United States - LL-1503 | ecosystem: Environmental > Aquatic > Freshwater > Lake | place: USA: Georgia | collected... | reverse complement strand
AGGGGGTGAGCGGGTGCCCCAATCCCCAATCCCCAATCCCCAATCCCCAATCCCTATTGCTCAGAGCCCGAATCGGCTGAAATCCCGCTGGGCTCGCCCGGTAAGGCCACGGACGTGGACCTGGAGGTCACGCTTGCGCGCGGCGGCCATGAGCTCGCGAAGGGATTGCGCGTAGGAGGCGTCGAGGAAGAGGGCGTGCTCGAAGTCGAGGGTCAGGTGCCGGGTGCTGGCGTTGATGCGCGTCTCGGCGGCGCGGGGTTCCGCGGCGCGACCGAAATGCAGGTGGCCGGACAGGGTGACGAGCACTTCATCGGAGGCCTCCCTGATCTCGACGGTCTCGGGGGCGGGCCGCTCGGGATGGCTGCGCTTGCGGATCACGAGGAAGACGACGGCGGCGAGCACGCCCAGGCCGACGGCCCAGATCAGATCCACGAAAACCGTGACGAGGCACGCGAGCACGAGCAGGATGACGTCCGAGCCGCCGGAGCGGAAGAGGCGCGGCCAGAGCGGCAGTTCGGCCATGTACCAGCAGACTGAGAGCAGGACGCCGGCCAGCGAGGCCAGCGGGACGAGCTTCACGAGCGGCGCGAGCACGAGGAGGATGGCGAGCACCGTCAGCGCGTGCACGAGGCTCGAGACGGGCGTCCGGGCGCCGGCGCGCGCGTTGGTGCTGGTGCGGGCGATGACCCCGGTGACGGGAAGTCCGAGGAAGCAGGCCGAGGCGATATTGGCGAAGCCCTGGGCGGCGAGCTCGGTGTCGGAGTCATGACGGTCCCCCGACATGCCGTCGGCGACGACGGCGCAGAGGAGGGATTCGATGCCGACGAGCACCGCGATGCCGAAGGCGAGGCCGACGACCTCGCCGGCCTTGGTGAGCCAGGCGGCGCGGTCCGGCAACTCGGCGGCCCAGCCGGTGGGCTGGAAGCCGGCGCTGATTTCCTGGAATTTCGAACCGATCGTGGGCACGGCTTCCGCGGTGATGCCGGCGAGGGCGACGACCGCGGCGCCCAGGACGACGGCGATCAGCGCGCCCGGGATCTTGAGCGAGACCTTGCGCAGGCCGACGATCAGGACCAGGGTGCCGGCCGCGAGGAGGATGCAGCCGACCTTGGCTTGCGGGAGGCCGGCCCACAGGTGCGCCATGCGGCCGAGGAAACCGGGGATGGCCTTCGCGGGGTCGGCGATCCCGAGCGCGGGGCCGAGCTGGGTGCTGCCGATGATGAGGGCGATGCCCGTGGTGAAACCGATGACGACAGGGTAGGGGATGTAGCCGATGGTCTTGCCAAGGCGCAAGGCGGCGAAGATCAGGAGGAAGCCGCCCGCCATCAGGGTCGCCAAGGCGAGGCCGAGGTAGCCGTGGGTGGCCACGCCGGCGGCGCAGATGCCGACGAAGGCGCCGGCCGGGCCGGCGACCTGAACACGCGACCCGCCGAGCAGGGCGACCAGCAGGCCGCCGATGATGGCGGTGAAGAGGCCTTGCTCCGGCTTGACCCCGGAGGCGATCGCCAGGCCCATCGAGAGGGGGAGCGCCACGACGCCGACGAGCAGGCCGGCCGCGAGGTCGGCCAGGAAATCATCCTTCCCGTAGCCTGCGCGCAGGGAGCGCGCGAGGGCCGGCTTGAACCAGGGGACGAGGGCCATGCCGGCAAGGTGGGAACGCGCCGAGGTGGCGCAAGGATGAAGAGGCGGGCCGTGGTGGGGAATAGGTGGTAGGGAATAGGGAGTAGGGAATAGGGAATAGGTAATAGGGAATAGGAGGGGGTGAGCGGGTGCCCCAATCCCCAATCCCCAATCCCCAAAACCCAAAACCCAATACCTACTCCCGACCACCTACTCCCCTCTCCCTGCTCGCTGTCGCCTAAAAACAAAAACCCGGCTCGCTTGAGCCGGGTTCGTCGGAGGGCTGGTTCAGTTCTTACACCAGCTCGGTCTTGCCCATCAGGAAGCGGTCGCACTCGCGGGCGACGCCCCGGCCTTCATTGAAGGCCCAGACGACCAAGGACTGGCCGCGACGGCAATCGCCCGCGGCGAAGACGCCGGGGAGGTTGGTCACGTATTTCTCGTGGTCGGCCTTGATGTTGGTGCGGGCGTCGCGCTCGAGGCCGAAGGCGTCGAGGAGCGGCTGCTCGGGCCCGAGGAAGCCCATGGCGAGCAGCACGAGCTGCGCGGGGCGGACCTTCTCGGTGCCGGGGACGTGCGTCGGGACGAACTGACCCTTATCGTTCTTCTCCCACTTCACCTCGACGGTGTGGACTTCCTTGAGGTTGCCCTGCTCGTCGGCGACGAACTTGGTCGCGGTGGTCAGGTAGACGCGGGGATCGGAGCCGAACTTGGCGGCGGCTTCTTCCTGGCCGTAGTCGACCTTGTAGGTCTTCGGCCATTCCGGCCAGGGGTTGTCCTTGCCGCGGGTCAGCGGGGCCTTGGCCATGATTTCCAGCTGGATGACGGACTTGCAGCCGTGGCGGAGCGAGGTGCCCACGCAGTCGGTGCCGGTGTCGCCGCCGCCGATGATCACGACGTCCTTGCCCTTGGCGCTGATGGTCGCGTCGGGGGCCTTGCCGTCCAGGAGGTTCTTGGTGTTGGCGTGGAGGAACTCCATCGCGAGGTGGATACCCTTGGCCTCGCGGCCCGGGAGCGGGAGGTCGCGGCCCTTGGTCGCGCCCACGCAGAGGATGACGGCGTCGTAGTCCTTGCGGAGCTGCTCGACGGTGACGTCCGCGCCGACGTTCACGCCGCACTTGAAGGTCACGCCTTCGTCCTCGAGGAGCCGGATGCGGCGGAGGACGACCTCCTTCTTCTCGAGCTTCATGTTCGGGATGCCGTACATGAGGAGGCCGCCCGGGCGGTCCGAGCGCTCGAGCACGGTGACGTTATGGCCGGCGTAGTTGAGCTGGGCGGCGGCGGAGAGGCCGGCGGGGCCCGAGCCGATGATGGCGACCTTCTTGCCGGTACGCTTCACGGGCGGGCGGGGGATGACCCAGCCGTTCTCCCAGCCCTTGTCGACGATCGAGACCTCGATGTTCTTGATGGTGACGGCGGGGCGGTTCATGCCGAGCACGCAGGAGCCTTCGCACGGGGCGGGGCAGACGCGGCCGGTGAACTCCGGGAAGTTGTTCGTCTTGTGCAGGCGCTCCAGCGCCTCGCGCCAAAGACCCTTGTAGACGAGGTCGTTCCACTCGGGGATCAGGTTGTTGATCGGGCAGCCCGCGGCCATCCCGCTGATGAGCTTGCCCGTGTGGCAGAAGGGCACGCCGCAGTCCATGCAGCGCGCGCCCTGGGTGCGGAGCTTCTCGTCGGAATGGTGGTGGTGGATCTCCTTCCAGTCGCCGATGCGGACGAGCGGTTCGCGGTCCGCGGGGAGCTCGCGCTGGAATTCGAAGAAGCCGGTAGGTTTTCCCATGTTTGCGAAGGTGTGGTGTCTGGTGGGGTGGGGACTCAGCCGCCGCCGACGCGGGCTTCGTCGCGCGCGTTGATCTCGAACGCCTCCTGGAGGGCGGCGTCGCCGGAGAGGCCCTTGGCCTGCGCGGCGGCGATGGCCTGCAGCACGCGCTTGTAATCCTTGGGCATGACCTTGACGAACTTGGCGACGGCCGCGTCCCAGTTCGCCAGGAGGGCCTTGGCCTTGTGGCTGCCGGTGAGGTCGGCGTGGCGCTGCACGAGCGCGCGGAGCTCCGCGGCTTCGGCGCCTTCGACCTTCTCGAGCCCCACCATCTGCTTGTTGCAGCGGGTGGCGAAGTCGCCCTTCTCGTCGAGGATGTAGGCGACGCCGCCGGACATGCCCGCGGCGAAGTTGCGGCCGGTGGCGCCGAGGACGACGACCTTGCCGCCCGTCATGTATTCGCAGCCGTGGTCGCCGACGCCTTCGACGACGGTGGTGACGCCGGAGTTGCGGACGCAGAAGCGCTCGCCGGCGACGCCGCGGAAGAAGGCCTCGCCGGAGGTGGCGCCGTAGAGGGCGACGTTGCCGAGGAGGATGTTGTCCTCCGCCTTGAAGGTCGCCTGGGCGTCGGGGTAGACGAGGATGCGGCCGCCGGAGAGACCCTTGCCGACGTAGTCGTTGGCGTCGCCTTCGAGCTCGATGGTCACGCCCGCGGGGATGAAGGCGCCGAGGGACTGGCCCGCGCTGCCCTTGAACTTCAGGTGGATGGTGCCGTCCGGCAGGCCGTGCCAGTGCTTCTTGGTGATCTCGTTGCCGAGGATCGTGCCGACGACGCGATGCGTGTTCTTGATCTCGCCCTCGTAGCGGACCTTCTCGCCCTTCTCGATGGCCGGGCGGCACTTCTCGAGGAGGACGGATAGGTCGAGGCCCTTCTCGAGGCCATGGTCCTGCTTCTCGGTGCAGAAGCGGCCGACCTCGGGGCCGACCTTCGGCGAGTAGAGGAGCTTGGAGAGGTCGATGCCCTTGGCCTTCCAGTGGTCCACGGCGTGGCGCGCCTCGAGGACGTCGGTCCGGCCGACCATCTCGTTGAGGGTGCGGAAACCGAGGGAGGCCATGATCTCGCGGACTTCCTGCGCGATGAAGCGCATGAAGTTGACCGCGTCGTTGGGGTCGCCCTGGAAGTTCTTGCGGAGCTCGGGATCCTGGGTGGCGACGCCGACCGGGCAGGTGTTGAGGTGGCAGACGCGCATCATGATGCAGCCGAGCGACACGAGGGGCGCGGTGGCGAAGCCGAACTCCTCGGCGCCGAGGAGGGCGGCGACGACGACGTCGCGGCCGGTCTTCAGCTGGCCGTCGGTCTCGACGACGATGCGGGAGCGCAGGTTGTTGAGGACGAGGGTCTGGTGGGTCTCGGCGAGGCCGAGCTCCCAGGGCAGGCCGGCGTGCTTGATGGAGGTCTGGGGCGAGGCGCCCGTGCCGCCGTCGAAGCCGGAGATGAGCACGACGTCCGCGTGCGCCTTGGCGACGCCGGTGGCGATGGTGCCGACGCCGACCTCGGAGACGAGCTTCACGCTGACGCGCGCGGCGCGGTTCGCGTTCTTCAGGTCATGGATGAGCTCGGAAAGGTCCTCGATCGAGTAGATGTCGTGGTGCGGGGGCGGGGAGATGAGGCCGACGCCGGTGGTCGAGTGGCGGACCTTGGCGATCCACGGGTAGACCTTGCCGCCGGGGAGCTGGCCGCCTTCGCCGGGCTTCGCGCCCTGGGCCATCTTGATCTGCACCTCCTTGGCCTGCGTGAGGTAGAGGCTGGTGACGCCGAAGCGGCCGGAGGCGACCTGCTTGATGGCGGAGTTCTTGGAGTCGCCCTGGGCGTTGGTCCAGGTGTAGCGTTCCGGATCCTCGCCGCCTTCGCCGGTGTTGGACTTGCCGCCGATGCGGTTCATCGCGATGGCGAGGCTTTCGTGGGCTTCCTTGGAGATGGAGCCGTAGCTCATCGCGCCGGACTTGAAGCGCTTGAGGATGGCCTCGACGGACTCGACCTCCTCGAGCGGCACCGCGGCGCGGGGCTTGAACCGGAGCAGGCCGCGCAGCGTGAAGATCTGCTGCATCTGGTCGTTCACCAGGCCGGTGTAGACCTTGAAGGTCTCGTAATTGCCGGTGCGTACGGCCTTCTGGAGGTTGTGGATGACCTGCGGGCTGAAGAGGTGGGCCTCGCCTTCGTTGCGCCACTGGTAGTCGCCGCCGACGGTGAGGGTCGCGGCGGTCTCGACGCGCTCGGTGTAGGCGAGGCGGTGGCGGGCGAGGGTTTCCTCGGCGATGGCCGCGAGGTCCGCGCCCTCGATGCGGGTGGCGGTGCCGGTGAAATACTGGTCGACGACCTTCTGCTGCAGGCCGACGCACTCGAAGATCTGGGCGCCGAGGTAGCTCTGGATGGTCGAGATGCCGATCTTGGACGCGACCTTGACGATGCCCTTGGTGGCGGCCTTCACGTAGTTCTTGCAGGCCGTGTAATGGTCGACGCCGACGAGCAGCCCCTGGCGGATCATGTCGTCGAGGGTCTCGAACGCGAGGTACGGGTTGATGGCGGCGCAACCGTAGCCGATGAGCGTGCAGAAGTGGTGGACTTCGCGCGGTTCGCCGGACTCGAGGATGAGGCCGACCTTGGTGCGCTTGCCTTCGCGGATCAGGTGATGGTGCAGGCCGGAGACGGCGAGCAGGGGCGGGATGGCGGCGTTGTTACGGTCGACGCCGCGGTCGCTCAGGATGATGAGGTTGATGCCGGCGTCGATGTGCAGGCCGGCCTGGCGGCAGACCTCGGCCATCGCCTTCTCGAGGCCCTTGGCGCCGTCGCGCGGGTCGAAGAGCGTGGGGATGGTGACGGAGCGGAACTGGCCCTGGGCGACGTGGCGGAGCTTGGCGAGTTCCTCGTTGGTCAGGATCGGCGTGGGCAGCTCGATGAGGTGGGCGCTCGCCGGGTTCGGGTCGAGGAGGTTGCGCTCCGGCCCGATGGTGGTGACGGAGGAGGTGACGATCTCCTCGCGGATGCAGTCGATCGGCGGGTTGGTGACCTGCGCGAAGAGCTGTTTGAAGTAGTCGTACAGGAGCTTCGACTTGTTCGAGAGGACGGCCAGGGGGATGTCGGTGCCCATGGAGCCGGTGGCCTCGACGCCGTCCTTGCCCATCGGGACGAGGAGCTTGCGCTGGTCCTCGAAGGTGTAGCCGAAGGCGAGCTGGCGCTGGACGACGGTCGAGTGGTCGGCGGTCGGGACCTCGGGGGCCTCGGCGATGTCGGCAAGCTTGATGAGGTTCTGTTTCAGCCAGTCGCGGTAGGGCTTCTGGGCGGCGATCTGCTGCTTGATCTCCTCGTCGGGGACGATGCGGCCTTCCTCCATGTTCACGATGAACATGCGGCCCGGCTGCAGGCGTCCCTTGGCGGCCACGTTGGCGGGGTCGATCGGCAGCACGCCGGCCTCGGAACCCATGATCACGTAGTCGTCCTTGGTGACGTAGTAGCGGGAGGGGCGCAGGCCGTTGCGGTCCAAGGTGGCGCCGATCATGGTGCCATCGGTGAAGACGACGGACGCGGGGCCGTCCCACGGTTCCATCAGGCAGGACTGGTATTCGTAGAAGGCCTTCTTCTCCGCGCTCATGGACTCGTGGCCGTTCCAGGGCTCGGGGATCATCATCATCATGGCCTCGGGCAACGAGCGGCCGCCCATGACCATGAGCTCGAGGACGTTGTCGAACATCGCGGAGTCGGAACCGTTCGGGTTCACGACCGGGACGATCTTCCTGATGTCGGCGCCGAAGAGCGGGGAGGCCAGCAGGGGCTCGCGGGCCTTCATCCAGTTCACGTTGCCGCGCAGGGTGTTGATCTCGCCGTTGTGGGCGATGAAGTGGTAGGGGTGCGCGCGTTCCCAGCTCGGGAAGGTGTTGGTCGAGAAGCGCGAGTGGACCAGCGCCAGGGCGGTGTCCATCGCGGGGTCGGCCAGGTCCTTGAAGTACTTGCCCACCTGCTCGGGCATCAGCATGCCCTTGTAGATGAGGGTGCGGCAGGAGAGGGAGCTGGCGTAGTAGAACTCATCCTTGCCGGAGACGCGCAGCTGGTAGTGGGCCTGCTTGGAGACGATGAAGAGCTTGCGCTCGAAGTCCTGGTCGGTCGCGAGGGCGGCCGGGCGGCCGATGAAGGCCTGGCGGACGCGGGGCTCGCTCTTCTGGGCGGTCGCGCCGAGGGACGAGTTGTCGGTCGGCACATCGCGCCAGCCGAGGAAGGTCAGGCCTTCGGCCTTCACGATGGCCTCGAAGGTCTTCTCGCTTTCGGCGCGGATCTTGGCGTCGGGGGAGACGTAGAGCATGCCGACCCCGTAGTGCCCGGGCTTGGGCAGGCCGGCCGGGCCGTGCTTGGCGAAGAAACCGTGGGGTAACTGGATCAGGATGCCGGCGCCGTCGCCGGTGTTCGTCTCGCAGCCGCAGGCCCCGCGGTGGTCCAGGTTGACCAAGATGGTCAAGGCCTGCTGGATGATGTCATGCGAGCGCTTGCCCTTCATCTGGCAAACGAAGCCGACGCCGCAGGCGTCATGCTCGAACTGGGGGTCGTAGAGACCCTGTTTCTCGGGGAGGCCGGGATTCTTCATTGCTTGGTGTGGGCGGAAAAGAGTGGCGAAAGGTGGCCTCGGGAGCCGGTGCCCTTGGGAAGTCCGCAAGGTCGTGAAATCTAGTGGGCAATAATCCCCCCCTGTCAAAGGCAACTTGCAGGTTGCCCGGACCCCTGCAGGGACCCGTTTCGCCCCCTCGCTGTCGGCTTTTTCCCATTTGCCTAATTTTGCTAGGAAAAGTGGCGAACGATGGGCAGGAGGGCTCGAGGATCGGAGGTAACGGGCCAAAGGGTAGGGCTGACCGTCCCCGCTCGTCCCTGCCGAGGGGAGAATGCAGATTGTCGGCCAGAGCCAGGGTCAGGGGCAGGTGCCAGGGATAAAAGATTCCGTGGCAAGCGCTGCGCCTCTGGCCAACCTATCAACCGATCAACGGGTCAACCCTGCTTCAGTTGGCGCTGACCGTCCTTGGTCGGCCGTATGCCCTCGTGCCCTCGCTGCCCGCCCCATCCTTGACATCCGCTCCCCCCGCTCCGACTGACTTATCCATGAAAGCCGACAATGAGCTCTACCGCCAGCTGCGCGAATTATCGCCGCAGCAGCTCTGGACGGAGGAAGTGCCCAAGTTCGATCGGCTCAGCCCTAAGGAACGCAATCAACAGGTGGCGCTGGTCCGCGCGGTGGGCGTCGTCTTCTCGACTTCCCGCAATCCTGAGATGAAGGCGGCCGTCAAGGCCTGGATGGTGGGGTTGCTCCAGGATCCCAACGAGAAGATCCGTCGTTACGCGACGGCGGCGATCCCGAAGCTCGGCGGCGACGAGTCCTCCGAGAAGAAGCTGCTGGATATCCTCCAGACGACCCAGGTCGACCGGGAGAAGCGCAAGGTCGCCGAGGCCTTGGAGAAGATCGGCGGTGCCGAGACGCTCAAGGTGGTCGCCGGCAAGGGCGACGCGCTCATCTCGGAGCAGAAGCTACGCGCCAGCGTGGCCCGCCAGGAGAGTCCCGGCGTGGTCCGGCTCGAGGCGGTCCTGCCCAAGCAGGACGGGCTCAAGCTCCACCTGCGCTGTCGCGCGGGCCTGGAGTCCATCGTGGCCGACGAGGTCCGCGAGGCCGAGGCCCGCCAGGGCAAGTTCCGGGTGGTCGAGGTCCGCGGCACGTGCGTGGTGGTCGAGCCGAAGGGCCCGTTCGCGCTCGCCGACCTTTACCGCTTCCGCTGTTTCGACACGGCGAGTTTCGTGCTCGGCCTGGTCCGGAACCCGCGGTCGCCCGCGGCCATCGGCGAACTGGCCAAGCTGATCGCCTCGCCCCGGACGGAGTTCCTCATGAAGACCCTGACGGAAGGCGCCCTGCGTTATCGCCTGAGCATGCTCGCGGAGGGCAACCATGACGCCGCGGTCGCCCAGGTCACGGCGGAGGCCTTCCGGCTCAATCCGCGCATCCTCAATGACGCCCGCGAGTCCCCGTGGTCGGTCGACGTGCTCTTCAACGAGCTCAGCGCCTCGGTCGAGCTGCGTCCCCGTCTCAGCCCCAATCCGCGCCTTTATTACCGCACCGACGCCATCAACGCGGCCTCGCACCCCCCGCTCGCGGCCTGCCTGGCCCGCCTGGCCGGCAAGCAGGCCGATGAGTTGGTCTGGGATCCGTTCTGCGGTTCCGGGCTCGAGTTGGTGGAGGCCGCCTTGTTCGGCGAGGTGGCCCAGGTGGTCGGTACGGACCTCGACCCGGCGGCGATCGCGATCGCGCAGGCGAACTTCGCCGCGGCCAAGTTGCCGCGGACGAAAGGCGCCTTCCATGCTTGCGACTTCCGCGACGTCACCAAGGTCCCGCAACTGGACCGCGGCAAGGTCTCGCTGGTCATCTCCAACCCGCCGCTCGGTCGTCGCGTCCGCGTGCCGAACATGCACGGGCTCTTCGCCGACCTCTTCCGGCTCTCGTCCGAGGTCCTGCGCCCGGGCGGTCGGCTGGTCTTCGTGAACCCTTTGCGGCTGGAATCCGTGGACCCGACCTTGCGCCTCGAGTCTCGTCGTCCCGTCGACCTCGGCGGTTACGAGTGCCGCGTGGAGGTCTATCGCAAACGGTAGGGGCGGGCTCCGCCTGAGGGCGTCCCTGATTTACCTCATCCGTTTTCACCGGTTCCGCGGAGTGGACGCCGTGACGGCGGGCGGGACGAACTTGGGTCGAGGGCGGGGAAGCCCTTGTCTTCACGATGCCCAACGGCTCTCGCCATCCGTCGGCCGGCGCAGGACGGGCGGCCCGGGAACACCCTAGGTCTTTTATTCTTATTTTCTTATAAAAATCCTCGGGTTTGACGGCGGGCCGGCCGCCTTCCTTCGATGCCTTTGCCATGCGTACCTACCCGATCCTGCCTCTCCTCCTCGCCGCCGTTGTTTCCGCCGCGCCGTCGAACCTCCCCGCGGAACTCAAGTATGACCGCTTGTCGGTCGACTACGCCCGAGGGGGTGACGATCGCGTCTACGGCGTCAACGGCCGGGCGTTGCTCGGAGGGTGTATCCTCCTCGGCGGTGGCGTCAGCGAGAACCGTTTCAAGTCCTTGGGCACCACGGCCGGGCGCGGCACCGATCTGGTCCTGGGCTATGTCTTCGCCTTGCCGAAAGGGGATCTCATCGCCTCCGCCGGCTACGGTCAGGTCCAGGCCAATGGTCTCGCCGGGACGAGGACCATCGCCTTGCAGGGCGATGCCACGACCTACGGCCTCGCCTGGCGTCAGCGGCTCGGCGAGTCCTGCGAATTCAGCCTCGGCTATGCCTACACCGCCGATCGCCGGACCCTCCGCTCGACCGTCGGCACGACCGTGACCACGGCGACCGCCAAGGACCATGAGGGCGCCGTCAACCTCGGCCTGCGCTATGACGTCGACGCCCACGTCGACGTCACCTTCGGTTATGGCATCGTTTCCGGCTCGAACATCTGGTCGGTCTCCACCGGCTACAACTTCTGATCATCGCCGGCGGTTCAGACCTGGTCACGGGCCGGTCGGAAGGCCGGCCCGTTCCTTTCGCCCGGGGCGGTCAGCCGACCTCCCGCCTTCCGGTTGATGCCGGTGCCCCTATTCCGCGACGACGAGCGCGGCGGAAGCGGGCGGCAGGGTGATGGTGGTCTTGCCGTCGGCGAGCGTCAGGGGTTCGGTCGCGCGGGGGCTCCACTTGCCTTCGGTGGTCACGGCGGCTCCGGCGAAGGTCACTCCGTCGGTCGCGTCGACGCCGGGGGCGGCGAGACGGAGCGCATGGGCGACCTTGAAGGCCGCGCCGAGTTCGAGCCGGGCTTCCACCGGCTGGGCGAGGTCCTTGTTGAGCAAGGTCACCCGCAGCTTGCCGTCCGCGCCGCGCACGGCGTGGACGACGAAGTTGGCGGCGCATCGGCTTTCGGCGGGCACGAGGCGGCCTTGCGCGGCCTGGCTGAAGAAGAGCAGGCCGTAGTAGAGCGGGGCTGGTCCGTAAGTCCCGGCCTGTTTGTCGTAGACGATCGGCGAGTAGTTGTTGGCCGTGAAGCTGCCGTGCAGGTTGACGCCTTGGCCGCCGCGCGTCGCGACGTCGAAGAGGAAGTCGATCGCCCAGAGCGCCGAGGCGAAGGCGTTGCTCACGCCGCGCTTGCCTCCGCCCGACGCCGTGTTGCACTCGCCCACGCGGTAGGGCACGCCGGCCGCCTGGGCGTCGGTCAACTTGATCGCCCAGTCATCCGGATGCTTCTCGCCGAGCAGTTTCTCGATCGACGTGAAGCGCTGGGCCTGCGGGTCGGCCTCGGGGGCCGAGAGCGGGTAGACGTGGGACGTCGCCAGCACGATCCGGCCCTTGAAGTCGGCCATGAACAGCGGCATCCATTTCGTGCTCTTGGTCACCGCCGGGCCCGTCAGCGGGGCCTGCGGCCGTTTCGCGACGATCGCGTCGGCGGTCGCGGCGAACTCGGCCTTGTATTGCGGGTAACCCCAGTTGCCCGGGCGGATGCCCTCGCGCTTGGGCCCTTTCGGGTAGAGGTTCGGTTCGTTGCCGATCTCGATGGCGAGGATCTCCTTCGCGCCGACCTCGAGGGCGTAGTCGGCCTCGTCGGCCGCCATCGCGGGGTTGTTGGCGCCGAGGTTGACGCCATAGATCACCTTCCAGCCCGTGGCCCGGGCGAAGGCGAAGAACTCATCGACCGACTCGCGGCCGATCGTGCGCGGGTCGGTCACGTAGCGGTTGTCCTTCATCGATTCGCGCGGCGGGTGCCCGTCCCGCTGGAAGAAGGTCGAGTCCACGTTGTTCGCGCCGATGCGCAGCACTCCGGGGCCGAGCGTGCGGCACAGGTTGACCAGCGTCGTGTTCTTCACGTGGAAGCAATCGCGTACCATCAGCTTCTTCTCGGTGCTCAGGCCGACGAAGTCGGCCGGCAGGGTCAGGCCCGGCTGATCGGCATGGACGGTCACGGTCGCCGGTGTCGGCTGGGCGGCGGCGAGGGTGGCGGCGAGCAGGAGTTGCAGCATGGGGCCGACATTGGCCCGGCGACCGGAGGTGGGGAAGGGAAAAGCGGCGTGCGGAGCCCGCGGGGGCTTGCCTCGCCCGCGCCGGCGGGGTAGGAGCTTCTCATGAGACACCCCCTCGTCCTGCTCGCGTTTTGCGCGGCCGCCGCCGCCGCTCCGACGAAGGTCTTCATCCTGGTCGGTCAATCCAACATGGAAGGGCATGCCCGGGTCGAGACCATCGACTACATCGGCGACGACCCGGCCACGGCGCCGTTGCTCAAGCGGATGCAGGGCGCGGATGGCAAGCCGGCCGTCGCCGAGGGCGCATGGATCTCCTACCACACCGGCAGCGGCGCCAACAATGGGGAAGGTTTCGGCAAGCTGACCACGGGTTACGGCTCGCGCCAGGATCCGGCCAAGGACGGCGGCAAGATCGGTCCGGAGTATACCTTCGGCCTCGCGATGGACCGCGCGTTCACGGAGCCGGTGCTGCTCATCAAGGCCGCCTGGGGCGGCAAGTCCCTGAACTATGATTTCCGCTCGCCGAGCGCGGGTCCGTACCCCCGGACCCCTGCCGACCTCGAGAAGAACCGGAACCCTCAGGAGAACGCCGGCCACTACTACCGCCTCATGGTGGCGCACGTGAAGAAAGTCCTGGCCGACCCCGCCCGCGTCTGCCCCGCCTACGATCCCAAGGAGGGTTACGAGATCGCCGGGTTCATCTGGCTCCAAGGCTTCAATGACATGGTCGACGGCAACTTCTATCCCAAGCAGCCCAAGGGGGCCCCGGGTAACCGCTTCGCCAAGTATTCCGAATGCATGGCGGCTTTCATCCGCGACGTCCGCCGGGAGTTCGGCGCCCCGAAGATGCCGTTCGTCATCGGCGTCATGGGCGTCGGCGGCAAGGATCCCGGCGACGACAACCTCGCTTTCCGCGAGGCCATGGCCGCGCCGGCCGACCTCCCTGAATTCAAGGGCAACGTGGCCGCGGTGCGCACGGCGCCGTTCTGGGACGAGCAGCTCGGCGCCATCCAGGCGAAGAAGGAGAAGGTCCGCCAGATGGCGTTCGAGCTGCGCAACAAGGGTAAACGTTCGGCCAACGCCGACGGTAAGATGACGGAGGAGCAGCAGCGCGAATTCCTCAAGGACTACGAGGCCAAGCTGATCACGCCGGCGGAAGCGGCCCAGCTAAAGCGCGGCGCCTCGAACGCCGGCTATCACTACCTGGGCTGCGCCAAGACCTTCGCCCTGATGGGTGAGGCCTTCGCCGAGGCCAACCTGCAGATGCGCGCAGCGGCGAAGTGAGGACGCTCGTCTGGCTCTTGTGCCTGGGTGGTCTCGCCGCCCGGGCCGCGGCGCCCCTCGAGGTTCCCTTGCTGACGATCCCGGTCCGGTTTCATGTGACCCAAGGGGCGATCATGACGGTGAAGGAGGTTCCGATGGAGGTCTGGGTGACGCCGGCGCAGCTGGCCGGGCCGGTGCTGGCGGAGGTGAACCGAATCTGGGCCCCGGCCAACATCCGTTTCGTCGCCGAGCGCGCCGAGGTCGAACCGTTGCTCCGTCCGCCGGGTTTCGCCGACCTGGTCCGGCGCGTGGAGCAATCCGCGCGGGGTGAGGAGGAGACCCGTGGTTCGGGTCGGACCGCCGCCATCGCCCAACTGCTCGACCCGGCCCGGCGCCATCCGACCGCGCACAACGTCTACCTGCTGCCGTACCTCGGGTCCACCTACCAAGGCTATGCCCAGCTCGGGGGCAAGCAGGTGGTGGTCGGCGTCTGGACCGACAAGCCTTCGGGTGGCAGACAGCCGCCCGTCAAGGCCTTGCTGGTCGAACCGGAGCCGATGCGCGTGGGTTCGTTGGCGCGGACCATCGCCCATGAACTCGGGCACAACCTGGGTCTCACACACCCGGACAAGGCCGAGGCGGGCGCGGTCGGCCGGCTCATGGGCGGAGGTAAGCAGGGCTACGGGCTGACGGCGGCGGAGATCGCGATCGCACGAGCGACCGCGTCAGCCAAATAGCCAGGTCGGCTCAGAAAAGGTGGCGGACCGCCGGCTTGGTCACCTTGCCCATGGCGTTCCGCGGCAGCTCGCGGACGACCACCAGGCGTTGCGGGACCTTGTAGACCGAGAGGCGTGATTTGCACCATTCGCGTAGCTCCGGCAACGCCATCGCCGCCCCGTTCCTCGTCACGACCGCGGCGCTGACCGCCTCGCCCCAGGTGTCGTCGGGCAGGCCGATGACGGCGCACTCGGCGATCGCCGGGTGCGCCAGCAGGGCGGCCTCGATCTCCAGCGCCGAGAGCTTGTAGCCTCCGCTCTTGATGATGTCGACGGAGAGCCGTCCCATGATGCGGTAGTAGCCGGTCTCGCGTACCGCCATGTCGCCGGTGCGGTACCAGCCGCCGGGCTCGAACGATTCGGCGGTGGCGGCGGGCCGGCCCCAGTACTCGGTGAAGACGTTTGGTCCGCGCACCTGGATCTCGCCCGGCGTGTCCTCCTCCGTGATGATCGCCCCGTTTTCCGCCCTGAGGCGGACCTCGACGCCGGGCAGGGCCTGGCCGACCGCGCCAGGCCGGCGTTCGCCGCGCAAGGGGTTGGAGATCGCCATGCCGATCTCGGTCATGCCGTAGCGTTCGAGCAGTTTTTGGCCGGTGAGCTCGGTCCAGCGTTCGTGCACGGTCGCCGGCAACGCCGCGGAACCCGAGACCATGAGTCGCATGCGCCGGAAGCCGGCGACGACCCCGGCTCGCTCGACGGGGTCGGCCGCCTCGAGCGCCTGGATGAGTTTCACGTAGATGGTCGGCACCGCCATGAAGAGCGAGTAGGCCCCGGCCCGGACGCGGGCGAGGATCGCGGGTTGGTCGAACTTCGCGAAAGGCTCGATGGTCGCCCCCGCCCAGAGCGCGCAGCCGGCGACGTTGATGATCCCATGGATATGGTGCATCGGGAGGAACAGCGGGATGCGGTCCGTCGCCTGCCACTCCCAGGCCTCGATGAGGCTCCCGATCTGCGCGGCGATATGCGCATGGGTGGTCACGACGCCCTTCGGTTGGCTGGTCGTGCCGCTGGTGTAAAGGATCATGGCGCGCCGGGACGGCGTGAGCTCGGGCAGGCGGCCGGCGGGGCCGCTGGGGGCGTCGATGTCGATCAGGCGCAGGCCTAGGCGGGCGCAGAGCGGCGCGATCTTGGGGGCGCTGGCCCCATCGGCGAGGACGGCGGTGGCGCCGCTGTCGGTGAGCGCGTATTCCCATTCGGGTTCGGTGGCCGTCAGGCAGATCGGTACCTTCACCGCGCCCGCGCGCCAAAGACCCCACTGGGCGGCGACGTAGCCGGGTCCGGCGGGAGCGAGCAAGGCCACGCGCGCTTCCGCGAGGTCCGGGGCGCCGGCGAGGAGGACCGTCGCGAGGGCCGCCGACCGGTCGAGCAGTTCCTGATAGGTCGTCTCCCTTAGGCCATCGCGGAAGGCGACCGCGTGGGCGTGGGCGCGCGCGCGCGCGATCGGCGGTAGGTCGGGCATGGTCAGGCGTGGGTGGGGAAGAGGGCGCGGATGGCGAGGTAGAGCAAGGAAGGGCAGAGCAGGCAGCCCAATCCCGTGTGGAAGGTCGCGACCAGCGCGCCGTAGGGCACCAGCTTGCGGTCCGTCGCGGCGAGGCCCGCGGAGACCCCGCTGACCGTGCCGGCGAGACCGCCGAAGACCATCGCCGAGCGCGGCGTGCCCAAGCGCATGAATTTCGCCAGCATCGGCGTGGTCACCATCACCAGGATGGCCTTGAACACGCCGACCGCGATGGCGAGCGTGATGACCTCGGACGACGCGCCGATGGCGGTGCCGGTGACCGGGCCGACGATGTAGGTGACCGTCCCCGCCCCGATGGTCGTCAGGCTCACCGCGTCGCGATAACCGAAGGCGTAGGCGATGGCCACGCCGATGATGAAAGGCAGGAAAGTGCCGATCAACAAGGCCCCGGCGCCGATCCAGCCGGCGCGCCTGGCTTCGGCTGGCTGGACCTCGAAGGCCGTCGCCACGATCGCGAAGTCGCGCAGCATGTTGCCGCCCATCAAGGCCAGGCCGCCGAAATAGGTCACGTCGGCGAGTCCCTTGTTGCCGCCGGTCAGCCGTCCGCCGACATAGGCGAGGCCGAGGCCCAGGAGAATCGCGATGGCCGACCCTTGGATGCGGCCGACCGTGAGCCAGCGCGAGAGCGCGCCCGAGCAGAGGACGATGGCGCCGACGACCGCGAAGGAGAGCACGAGGCCGTTCTCGACGGCCAGTTTCTGCAGCAGGGATTCCATGCTCGGTCAGTCCGCGGGTGGCTCCGTCGGGGGGGGCGGCTCGCGCCGGTTGAGCAAAGCGACGCAGCCCGCGCCGGCGGCGACGGCGGTGAGCGCGGCCAGGAGGGCCATCGGGCCTCCGCTGAGCGCCTTGACGACGTTCTGCTGCATGGCCATCGCGATGACCACGGGAATGTAAAGCGCCGCCCAGTAGTTGACGCCTTCCTCGGTCTTCACGTCCAGCCAGCCGCGGCGATGTCCAACGAGGCGCGCCGAGATCAGCAGCAGCATCGCGATGCCGACGCCGCCGACGTTGGCCTGGACGCCGAGGGCCCGGCCGAGCAGTTCGCCGAGGAAGATGCCAAGAAGGTGGCAAACCGCGAGCAGGGCAGTGCCGTAGAGAGTCATGGGGTGACCTTAGACAATCCCGGACGCTGCCCGTGTAAAGCAGGGTCGTCGGCCGATCTGACGCAAAAAAGACGACCTCGGGGGAGGTCGTCTTTGAAGTGGTGCCAGAGCGATAGCTACCGCGCTCTGGGGTCGGTGACGGGGAATATTATCTTCTTACCGTTAGTCGCCCTCGCGACTTATGCATCCTTTATGAGGGACGCGCCTTCCGAGTTAAAGTGAACTGTGGTTAGATATGCCCCTCCGATCCGGTAATGTCAAGGCGTGGGCGGGGGAGCCGGCTGGCCGCGACCGGACCGGGGAGGGGATGGGCTTGGCTGGCAAGGGGTTAGGTCGACCTCAAAATTCTTCATCTCCGCGGAAATAGCCCCGATTGACCTCGGAAACCGGAAGGTCGATAGTTCCTGGGCGATGAAGCATGGCGATTTTCTCACCGGGTTCCTGGCGGCTTGCCTGCTGCTGGGATGCTCAGCGGAAGGCCCGGAGGTCCTCCAAGGCCGGGCGCATCTCGAGGAACTGCGGCGCGTCGGCCTGCTCGCGAGCCCGCGCACCGCGGTCAAGTTGGCGGAAGTTCGCCGCATCGTGCCGGTCGCGACGCGTTGGTCGGCGGCGGGTGAGCCTTTCTGGTGGGCTGAGCTGACCGGGCCGGAAGGTGCGTCCGGTTACCTCGCCTGGCGGGAGGGCGGTGACCATGAGCTCGTCGACTTCGCCCTCGAGGGACTCGTCGCGCTCGAGCGGCCGCACGCCCGGGCCTTGCGCGGCGTGCCGCCGATCCAGCAGTTCCCGGTCCGCGGCGCCGACGGCGCACCGGTCGCCTCCGGTTGCGTGCCCACCGCCGCCGCGAGCCTCATCGCCTACTGGTCGAATCGCGGTACGTTCGACTGGCAGGCGGACGATAGCCATGAGGGCTTGGTGCGGCGTGTCCGCGATCGCCTGCCGATGTCGGTCATCGCCGACGAGGAAGGTTATGCCGACGGCAAGATGGCCTTGGCGGGTTGCTTCCCCGGAGCCCTCGCCGTCGGCCTGCGGGAAGATGCCGACCAATACCGGATTCCGGTGCGGGTCGCGCTGGTCCCGTTCGCCCGCGAGACGTTGGCTCGCGAACTAGCCGATGGGCACCCGACGCTCGTGTCTTGCGTCGTGCTGGTGCCGCGCAAGCCGCAGCTGACCTGGGGGCATGAAGTCGTCGCCGTCGGCCAGGCCGAGGTGGCCGGGCGCCACTACGTCGGCGTCATCGATAATTATCTCGCGACGCGCGTCCCCGGGACCGTGCGCTGGATCGGCGAGGAGAGATGCCAATCGTTGCTCTTGGTCCAGCCGGCGAAGTAGGCGCACGCGACCGCGGCCCACGACCGGGTGGCCGTGGGCGGGGAACTTCTCGAATGGTGGAGGTGGCGGGAGTCGAACCCGCGTCTTCCGACCCTTACGTCGTAACATCTACATGCGTAGCTTCATCATTGATCTCGATCGCGTTTGGGGATGGGCACCCGTGCGACCTATTCGTCTTCTCGCTTACCCCGGAGATAACGACTAGAGGAGGGGATCGCCTGCGTTAACCGAGCTGATCCAGGGATACAGGCGGTCCCTGGGGCTCGTCGCTGTACTTAGGCAGCGAGCGCGAGAACGTTGTCGTTCTCGAACGTGATGGTGTTTTTAGCAGTTATATGCTGCCAACTGGATTTAGGAGGGAGCTGACATCCTCCGCATGCCGTCGCGATATCTTGGTTGGAATCGAATCCGGAACACCCCCGAAAATGGTGAGTCGGTCATTTATCGGGTCCGACTGAGAAGGAACGTCATCCACCATGCCGGGAAGCGGCGGGAAGTCAAGGGGAGGGCAGGGGAGAGGGATTAGGAATTAGGGTATAGGAATTAGGGTGTAGGAATTGGGGAATAGGTGACAGGGAGTAGGTTTTACGGAGTGTGTGGTGGGTAGCACGTTCCTAGCCCCTGATTCCTGATTCTTAATCCCTGTGACCTATTCCCTAACACCGAGTGACCTTCCTTTCCTTGCCCTTTCGGCCTCCGGTCTACCATAGTCGGGCGGTCCATGAACGTCTTCACCGCCGACCTGGCCCTCGTGATCACCCGCCTCGCCCTGCTGCTCGGCCTGGGGTGGTTCCTCGCCCGTCAGGGCTGGGTCGCGCCTGCCTCCCGGCAATCGTTGATGCGGCTGGTCATCTGGGTCTTCTTCCCGGCGATGATCTTCGACCGCGTCTGCGGCAACCCGCTCATCCATTCGGGCGGGACCGCGCTGCTTTACCTCGGCGTCGGTTTCGCCATGATCGTGACGGGCATCCTGGTCGGGAGGGTCGTGGCCCAGGCGCTCGCCTTGCCGGGCGAAGTCTGCCGCCGCACCTTCGCCTTCGCCTCCGGCACGAACAACTTCGGTTACCTCGGCATCCCGATCACCGCGGCGCTTTTCGACCGCGACGTCGTGGGCGTGCTGCTCGTGCACAACGTCGGGGTGGAGGCGGCGGTCTGGACGGTCGGCATCTCGGTGCTTTCCGGCAAGCCCGGCCTCGCCGGTCTGCGCAACTTCCTGCAACCGATGCCGGTGGCCTTGTTCCTGGCCCTCGGCTTGAATTTCACCGGTCTCGGCGCCGCGGCCCCTGCGCAGTTCGTGCAGGGTTGCTGCCATGCGGTGGGGGAGTGCGCCATCCCGGTCGGGACCATCCTGACGGGCGTCTACCTGCATGAGACCCTCCGGGGCTTCCGCTTCTTCGCCGAGCCGCGCGTGACGCTGGGCATCGCCGCCGTGCGCTGGCTGATCATGCCGGCCGGCCTCCTGCTCGTGGCGGGCACGTGCATCGCCGATCCGGCCCTCCGCAAGGTCATGCTCGTCCAGGCCGCGATGCCCGCCGGGATGTTCACCTTCCTGATCGTCGAGATGTTCGGCGGGCAGGTGCAGGTGTCCCTCCGCTACGCCGTGGTCACCATGGTCTGCTGTCCTCTGGTGACGCCGCTGTGGCTGGCGCTCGGCTCGCGTTGGCTCGGCGTCGTCGGTTGACCCTGTCGGCTTTACACCGCCCTCCGCACGCCTAGGATTTCTCCTCCTTGCGCCTCCTGCTCGTCATCCTCGCCGCCACCCTCGCCGGGTGCGCCTCCTACCCGGAGAAGGGGAAGCGGGCGCGCGCGGCCAACGAGACGGGGGATTATGAGATCGTGGCCACCTTGGCCGCCGCCGCGGCCGAGGACGATCCGGACGACGCCCTGGTCTGGAAACTCGAGCAAGGCGCGGCCCTGCGGGCTTTGGGGCGCCTGCCCGAGAGCGTCCGCGTCTTCGAGGAGGTCGAGCGTCGTCTGCGCGCGGAGGAGGAAGCCCCGGATTTCTCCCTGAGCGAGGGCGGCGCCGCGCTTCTCGTCAACGACGGCTCGACCCCTTACCGGGCCCGACCTTACGACCGCATCTACGCCTCGACCTACCAGGCGCTCAACCGCCTTGAGCTCGGGCAGGCCGAGGCCGCCCGCGTCTCGCTGACACGCCTGCGTTTCGTGCAGGAGACCTTCGGGGACGGCGCGATCTACCGCGCGACCCGTCCGGTCGAGGGTGCGGAGAAGTATGATGCCGCCAAGGCCGCCCGGGATGAGCGCACCCGCGCGGGTCTGGCGCGCATCGACGAGGACCTCGCCGCGTTGACCACGGGAGGCACCTACGACGACGCCTTCAGCCATTGGTTGCAGGGCATGTTCTTCCTGCGGCTGGGGCAGGGCGGGAGCGATCTCGAGAGGGCCCGCAAGGAGCTGCTGGCCGCGACCGCGCTCAACCGGTCGTCGACCGTGTTCGCCCGCGACCTCGCCGACTGCCTGGACGCGCAGGCCGGCCGCCCGTCGCCGCCGCGCGTCGTCTACGTCCTGCTCGAGTCCGGCGTCGGCCCGGCGTGGCGGGAGGAACGCGTCGACATCCCGCTGTTCGTGGCGGGCGGGTACATCCCCTACGTCTCGGTCGCCCTGCCGGCGCTTTCCGCCGTTCCCGCCGATGACAATCTCGGCCTGCGTTTGGACGGGAAGCCCGTCGCCGTCGAGCTCGCCTCGCGCCCCTCCGCCTTGGTCGCCCGGCATTTCGAGGCCGCCTTGCCGGGTATCCGCGCCCGCGCCTTCACCGCCGCCGCGGTGAAGGCGACGGCCAGCTACTTGCTGAACCGCGCGGCCCATGAAGGCGCGAAACGGCAGGATGCCGGCTCCGGGGCGGCTTGGG
>Ga0214919_10004151_pt1 | contig 21317 bp, 20 predicted proteins | sample LL1503_MetaG_FD_177994 | JGI IMG/M metagenome (GOLD analysis project Ga0214919, IMG submission 177994) | Freshwater microbial communities from Lake Lanier, Atlanta, Georgia, United States - LL-1503 | ecosystem: Environmental > Aquatic > Freshwater > Lake | place: USA: Georgia | collected... | reverse complement strand
TCAGGGGGGGGGGGAGCATTGGGTCTCCTTAATAAATTGTTCTACCTGCGCCAAGACCAGAGGAAGTACCGCCTGATTCGTTGACGGCACGATACTGGCGCTTTGGTCGGTGGCCATGCGAGGCAAGCGCGGGCAGGCAAAGCGCAGTCCAGGAAAGGCTTTGGCCAGCGTCGCGCAGAGAGCTTCGCCTGCACCTTTTGCACTGATGTATTCGCTCATATCGGCTGGCAGTACGTCCAGGAATACCGACGACGGGTAATACACTGCCGCCAAACCAGCATGTCGGACGCCGGCAAAGGTCGCAGCAAAGCCGTCGACATAATATTGGCAAAAGCGCTCAAATGCCGCCGCGTTAAAATGATCGCGCTGGCCGCTACCAATAAAGGGCGTGGCCATGTAATACAAATGGGTAGGTGCAAACGCTGCCAGAGATGCCCCTTGTCCTGAGGTCACGTCATATTGCAGGCGCGCCGCTTTTCCGTTATTTGCGGTGATATCGGCCACGATCGCTGCGGCGTCTTGCTCGCCGTGATTATAGGTCAGCAGCACCTCGGCGCCGCCCATGGCGAGCACCTTGGCAAACACTTCGCCCAGGCCGCGTGAGCCGCCAATGACCAGCGCACGCTGGCCATCGAAGGGCTGTGAGGACCGGACCCCGGCCCCCAGTGCAGCGAGCACTTCGGGGCAACCTGGCTGGCCTTGCGGCTCAGGTCGCAGGAATGCCTTGATACTGCCGGACAGGCCTGGCGCCGTCAGCAAGATCGTGGCAAGGGAAAAGCGTTTATCAAAGCGTTTAACACGATAGGCAAGACACTTTTCGCCCTCGACCGCGCCTACGGACTGAATAAAATGCAGTTCGCTATACAGTGAATGCAAACCGGGACATTCCATACCGACCAGGCGCGTGGTGGCCAGCATGAAGGCCACCTGATGTGCCGGCAAAAAGCGCACCAACGCGGGCGCGAGCGCAGAGACCAGGTGCAGATCCAGCATTAAAGGCAGCTTACCCTCTGCGTTCGAAATAGCGGCGCCATCGAGCGCGAAAGGAGCTGCGCACGGTGGGCCGCCTGCTGCGACCTTGTACGACGCATAACCCTCGCGCACTCGTAAGTCTATCGTCGTGGCCAGCAGGTCGCCGACATGCAACGTCAGATTTGCGCCTGCTGTATCGGCAGTGCCCGAGAGGCGCACCTTTGCACCGACCCGGACGGGCTTGAGGAAATCAACGTCCAGCGACACCAAGGTGCCGCGTCCGGCGCGCGTTGCGCACCAAGCGTTAAGCACCCAAAGCAGCAGGTGGATGCCATGCACCACGGCGCCACCAGCCAGGCTACGGCGCGCGGCAAGCACATCGACATGCAAAGGATTGAAATCCCCCGACAGGCGAGAAAACGCCGTCTGATCGTCGATGTGAAAGCTGCGCTCCCCTGAAATCACGACTGGCTCCACGTTATTTCCCGCCCGCCTCGAGCGGCGGCAACTGCAGAAAATCTTCGCGCAAGACGGCATACCGATACGTGTCGTGATATTGGCCGTGTTTGTAGATTTCCTGGCGTGATACGCCTTCATGTTTGCACTTCAAAATGCGGCATAACAGCGTGACCAGTCCCTCAGAAATACTGCCGCCGTAAATGCGGTTCAGGTTCAAGGTATAGAAAGCATGATTAAACAATAATTTACAGGAGTCGACGAAGATGCTCATGTTTTGAGCAGTAAGTTCACCGATCACAATCGACATCTCGGCCTTACGATTAATAAAATCGATGTGGGTCAGGCTGATAATGCCGACGACAGGGCCACCCTCAGCGCGGCATATGCCCAGCTGAATCCGGTCGCTAGCATTGCGGATGTTCTGTTCCCAGAATGCGATCTGCGACTCCATCGTGGTCGGGAAATAGTGTTTTTGCAAAGTCTTGCACAGTTCTTCGTCATTAAACCACCCATACCAGCCGCTACTGAGTACATCGTCGCGCGTCAATACCTTCAGGATTACGTGCTTCCCTTTGAGAAAGATATCACGAGTATCGATCATTTGCGTCATGGTCTGGCTTTTGTAAAACAAAACTTATATTTCTGATCATTAGTGTCCCGACGTTCTTCAGAGGGGGCTAGCTGATTGCACTCGGTGAAGTGGGCCCCAAGAGCAAGACAAACTTGATGCCAGTTTAAGCTGCACTCAGGTTTCATGCAGCTGGTCGGCGCTGCCCCGGTTTTTGAATTCTATTCCTAATGTCTTTTCAAGCCTCTATTTTCATATTGTTTTCATTTTGGGGAGTTTACGGATCACCAAGAGGCGGTGGACGATGTGGTGACCAAAATGCTACGCGCTTGCGGTCCCTACTTATACTATTGACGTTGCTTCACACATTATTGCCACAACCAAACCCAAGGGTAGAACTGATATGGCAACCATGCGAACGCAGTTTCGGCATACATCAACCAAATAAAATGTACCGTCGCGCTATAAACCACCACTGCATAAACCCAACCTGCGTTCTTGCCATCTCTTTGGCCCAGCGCATTAGGCAAACGCGACAGTACAAAAAGTTGGAGAGGTATCCAATATAGGGCTACTCGATCAACCGCAGTGGACGATGGAGAAATTATGAGCAACACAATAAACACCAAAGCGCTCCAAGCCATCCATGTCCAAAAGGAGCGTTGCTCTGGCGATAATTGAAACCGACTTCGAAAAACTAGAAATAAAAACGCCGGCAATGCATTCATTGCAATTCTGATAGCAGCTCCCGATGACTGGTATTGCGACTCAACATACCCAGATATCAAGAAACTCATTGCTTCCTGCAACAGCAAAACATATAAAATCAAGCCTACAGTTGCGACCCACATCAGCGTTATCACGCGCCGCTTGGTGCTGGCAAGAATCGCCATTGGTACCAAAATGACGGCAGACTTGTGAAATAGCGCGGCCAATGCTATCCAAACAATAAAGCGAACGACGTTACCCTGCCCTAAAGCCACCATTCCCATCAAGGCAATACCAATGGCCACACCCTGCCGTGTATACCCCATCGCCACCACCGTAATCAAATAGGGAACAGCCACTACCAATGCCAACCAAGGTCGAGTTTGTGCCCGGCAAAACACCACCAACCCCCATGAAAATAAGATGGCACTCAGTAGGTTAAGCAAATACACCCCAGCCCGTGACCAAGCTGCCAACTTATTAAAGAAGATAAATGCAGGGTCTTGAAACCCAAATCTATCCGACACTGTAGTACCGGTGTAACTATCCAATAACTCAATATACTGAACCCAGTCGCCCCCCACTTCATGCCGAAGACCAATCATCAACACCAATGAAACATATGCTACTCGCCATACATCAGGCCATCGATCTTGCTGTGCCGATTTCGCCATGTAGGGCATTGGTCTCAAATGTGATACCGCAAATAAAGCGGGCACCAACAGCAATAACCAGTAGGGCCACATATCAGCTCAACAACCTTCCTGCATTCTTAATCACATCCGCAAGCACCGGTAGGTTTTTATGAAGCGAATAGTGTTGCACTACTCGGTCCCTACCCGCCTCACCCATCTTAGTACGCTCAGTCGGTCGATCACGTAGCGTTCTCAAAGCTTGTGCCCACTCATGCGGTAACGAGGCCATTAGACCGCACGCACCGCTTACTACGTCAATACTTGCACCCACAGGTGATGCTATAACGGGAACTGCGCACGCCATGTACTGAATCAGCTTGAAAGCACATTTACCACGCGCCCATTCATCGTCTGGCAAGGGCATCACACCTACGTCAAATAAGTTGATCAGATCAAGTTCGGTGTGTTCATGCCAGGGAAGCTCTACTATGGAAACGTTAGGTATCTTTGGTGCTCTACCGCCAATAACAATGAATCTAACTGGGCCTTCTTGCCCAATGGCCATCAATGGAGCCACAAGTTCACTCAAGTAAGGTGCCGTAGATGGCGAGCCTATCCATCCAACTGTAAAAAGGGTGGTGCCTCGCCTTTCAGGTTGCGGCAGATATCGCTCGATGTCGACTACGGTAGGCAAGTAATGTGTGTTGGCATTGTGCGGCCTAGAATAATCAACCAATACATGATTGCCAGCTGTAACTGCCGCGGCCCCAGAAATTATGGTGTCAAACTTGTGACCCAGTATCGGTCTGGCCGCACGCATCCGACCAAGACGGTACTTCAGATATAAAGCATCGTCGAAGTCATAAAGATAAGGTTTCCGAATCAGTGCACGTTCAACCCAACCCGGCATCAGTGGAATCAATTCGCAATGCAATATGACAACATCAAATTCATCTTGATGAAATAAATCGTCAAAACGCGCCATACCATTCTTTAGCATGGATGTAATCGGAAGTGCACCACCACTGAACTGGGCACGCAAATAGCTGTCGCCTAATAAGTGACGAATTTGCAAATTAATACCAAGACTCGCCAAGCCCGGCACGTATTGGCTAAGTCGGTAGCGGGTACTTGCCGCCAAAGGGCCGTAGAGTGCCAAGCCAAGCACTTTGATCATCTCTTGAAGCCCATGGCACACCAATACGGTGCACTGTCGGAAATCCGTACATCGCAAAGCCCGGCAGAATCCATCATTGCGAAAATTTCCTGGCGTGTAAAACGCTGCTCCAGCGGTGTTCCAAAACGGTCTCGTGCATCAGTCCTCATAGTGTAAAAGCTGTGGCTGCGGTAATAGGACAGGGGAATCGACCCGACATTCAATCCAATATGCTCTGCCAGCAGTGAAAAGCGAGACAAAGGGTAATACACTAACACTGCTAGGATGTCGGTAACCAGATTCTTCATCCTTGAAGGAAGCTTGCACACTACACGCCGTAACAAATCAGAACAGCGCCAAGTAATCTTGAACAAAAATGACCGGTTATCAAACGCATAATAAAGATACAGTTGAAAAGGTGCGCCTGGCTTGAGCATTGCCACACATGAACGAATGGCCGCGGTGGTATCCGGGATGTGGTGTAAGACGCCCAACGAATAGCCAAAGTCTTGACTATCTGGCAGCAGCGGTGCGTCGTCCACAGATGCCCGATGAAAGGACACATTAGCTACCCCTGAAAGCGTCGCTTTTGCCACATTCAGGGCCGACGATGGATCAATACAATGAAGATGGCCAACATGAGGCGCCATTAACCTAGCCCAGCGCCCCGAACCACACCCCATATCAAAACCAGTCGCATTCTTGGGAAGACTACCCCAAGGGAAGATCGCAAAATACTCATCGAATATCCTGTTTGCCTCAGCAACCGGCAACTCAGACTGATCAAAACGACACCATTCATCGCCAAAGCTGGCGACAGTATCACGGTCCAAATTCTTTTTCATTCGCTATTTCACAGGACGTCGAAGAAGCATAACGACGGTCGATCCTAAAGAGGTTGCATCCAATAATGAATTTATTACGCGCTTTACCAACGAAAGCCAGTGCGACCTCTCAATCGCTGTACGCAAATCTGCCTGCACAGAAGCCTCGCTCGTTCTAGCGGCAATGCTTCCCCCGTGCCCCGAAAATACCATGCGCGTCATGCCTTTAAAGTACTGTACCAACTCATTTGACAAATTTCGGGTCTCAAAATGCAACACCTCCAAATCCGTATTGTGGTGAATCATCGAAAGAAGTGTTGAGGGTGTGAAATACGTAAGATGCTCGCGATGAAATACTCTCCATTTCTTCCCCAATATTCTACGATCCATGGAGTTAAAATTCGGTGTAGTCAAATAGACTAGCCCTCCCGGCCTCACTACCATCTCTGCACGCTTAAGAAACGTTGCAGGTTCCACTAAGTGCTCGATTACCTCGAACATTGTCACAATATCTGCGGAATCGTTCTTGACCATGCCAGAGAGAAAATCTATGCGCCGCACTGGTAACCCAAAGCTCTGGGCAATCTCCACAGCTGCAACAGCAAGTTCAAGACCCTCTGCCTGCCAGCCATTAGCTAGAGATATATCAACAAACCCCCCCATACCGCACCCCACATCAATAATCGTCTTACCCGCTGTATTCACAGCAAGCAAGTCCAGTACCTTTAGGTAGCTACTGGCGGTTAAGGAATCAAATACTGAATTCTTAGGTAAATTTCTAAATTTTTCATAATAATCATACAAAGAATTATCAAATGACTCATATCTATCCGCCAAATAGACTGTATTGCAACTTTTACATCTCAGTAAGGATAACGAACGACATCCCATTTCCGCCTCTGAAATATTCAAGACTAGGTCAGTTCTCTTTGAACCGCAAATAATACAACCCGGATCATCCAAAGACTTCATATGCTAACGTTTTCATTAATCCAACCACAAAATGAATCATCCCACCATAAAGCGCCTACAGCTATTCGACCATTGCTATTCCTGCTTGTGAATTTGCGCTCGACAACAAACTCGAATGATAGTGAATAACCTCAGAAAGTCCCTTCTCCAAAGGAGTGAGTTGTCTCCCCAATAAGAACAACATGGAAGTGATGTCTGGTTGTCTTCTTGTCATATCCCCCTCCTTCAACGGACATAAGTGAACGATCTTTGACGAAGAACCGGAGAGTCTAATAATCAACTGAGCCAGCTCAATAATAGTTGTAGTAATGTCACTTCCAACATTAATCACATCATTCACAAACGAGTCACTCTTTAATGCTTTCAATGTCACATCAATATTATCACCAATATGGCAAAACGTCCGAGTCTGTGTTCCATCACCATAAATACAGACGTCGCTATTCGTTAACGCTGAACGTATAAACTTAGAGACAACAAAGTCAACACTCTGCTTCTTCCCGTAAGTGTTAAAGAATCTAAATATTGTATAATTTAAACCATAATCCTGTTGATAAGACCTGAAGAAGGCCTCTCCCACATTCTTTACCACTGCATACGGCAACTTAGAATTCAGAGGAGTGGTGTGCTCATGCTGCGGCAAATGGACCGGCTCTCCATATACCTCTGACGAGGAGGAGTAAAATACTCTCCTTACGCCAGTATTTTTGGATAGTCCTAGGATGTTCTCTATACCCTTAATATCATCCAATACACTGATTGGATCTTCAATGGTTCGCTTTACTCCAACAACCGCTGCATAGTGGAAAACATAATCAAACTGCCCCAATGTAAAGACAGGCGCTATATCACTATATCGGTTAACATCGCATTTAATAAAAGTGCAATTAGGATGAATAGGAACATTTGCGATAGTTCCTGTTAACAAATTATCAACCAGGACCACATAGTAACCCTCTTTCAATAACTCATCAGCCAAAGAACTCGGAATGAATCCAGCCCCACCAGTGATCAATACCTTAATCATAATCTATCCATTTATTTAAAAATATGTCTATGCCATTTCCAAGCGCTTGCCATAACCTCGTCGATGGCATATTTTGGACTCCAACCTAACACTCTCTGCGCCAAGGAAGAGTCGCTATAGATTGCCGATACATCTCCTTCCCTTCTTGTAGTAATCTCATATTTTATAGACACTCCAGAAACCCTCTCAAACGAAGCAATAGCCTCAAGAACTGATATCCCCGTGCCAGACCCTAAGTTGAAAAGACTACATCTATCATCGTTTTTTCCTGCCACCAGAAAATCAAGCGCTGCTATATGTGCAAGAGCTACATCGACGACATGTACGTAGTCTCTAACACATGTTCCATCAGGAGTTTCATGGGTTCCGCCAAAGATGCACATCTTAGCTCTTTGGCCCCCGCCTGTTTGGCAGATAACTGGTACTAACGTAGTTGGAATCTGGTTTGGCAACTCGCCAATAAGACCGGAAATATCAGCACCGGCTGGATTAAAATAACGCAGTAAAACAAAACTCATGTCCAGTCTAGCTGAAGCTCGACCAATTATTTCCTCGCCGATCAACTTCGTATGCGCGTAAGGTGAAAGTAACTCACCTAACGGCGTCTTCTCTGCAACCGGCAAACTATCTACGTTGCCATAAACCGAACAAGACGACGAAAATATGAAATTTCGGACAGAATACAAATCACAGCATTTAATGATATTTAAAAGAGACTCCAAATTATTTTTATAGTACATTATAGGATCCATTACAGACTCTGGAACGGACTTCAATGCAGCGAAATGAATTACACCAACTATTGAACCAATTTCACCAAAAACACCTTCTAGCTCAGGCAGACTACATAAATCAACCGAATAATTAATGATAGTTTTCCCGGTAATCCGTCTGATCCTTTCAATAGACTCAGCAGTGGAATTTGAGAAATTATCAATTGAAATAACGTTATAATGAGTATGTCTGAGTAATTCAACGATCGTCTGAGCCCCGATATATCCACATCCACCGGTCACAACTACGTTATTCATAGTGAACTCCAGCCGTTCAGTTTTTCAATCATGCCAAATCCCAAGTAATTTCAAAGTGTGCGAGAGTCCTCATCAATTAGTGATAGATCTTGGAATAGATCTGACGGGCTAATTTAAAGCTCCGGTATCTTTCGGCGACTGCTCTAATTTTGGTTCTTAAAATAATTCTGTCAGACCGAAGTAATTGGTCAATCTTAACAAGAGCCGTCGTGTACCCTCGCTTGTCTAGCGTTTCTATTACTGCACCAATATTCTCACGCTCTACAATGAGAGAATCATCAGATATGTCCTTGGTGATAAGTATCGGGAGCCCCATAGCCCAGTACTCGCCGTCTTTAATGGGGGTGCAGTATCTTTTCGTTGGCACCGATTTAATCGGAGTAAGAGCGAAATCAGCCAATCCAATATATTCAGGGATATCAGCATGGCTAACGAATTTGGAAACAACAATTTCTGGGGAAAGACCACTGCTTAGACAATATTTTTCGATCTCAACTCGTCCACTTCCTGATAGCAACAGCATCCTAAACCTCTCCCCATAGAACTCATGTGCAATCTTAGCCAGATCAAATATCTCTCTTCCTAAATAAATTCCACCAATTTTACCCGCATACACCAATATTACCTTATCGACCAAATCCATGGACTTCAGAAGTTGCACATTTTTGCTCTTACTCAAATTAAATAATTTTAAATCGACGCATGCAGGCTTTACGTAAAAAGAATTTAAATTGACCCCGTATGATATACGTGCGTAATCCTTCATTCCAGCGGTAGCGGAAATTATTACCTTTGCGTGCCTTGACATCAACTTCTCAAAAAAGAATAGAAATGTGAATTTGAGGCTGCCTCTATTCCAAGACCCATTTTCAACCATGGATTCCGCATGTGGCTCATAGCTATCGATCACTAGCTTTGCGCCCGTTAAAACCGATAAGATATATCCCGTAACACCTGGCGGCGTACACCAAACATGAATAATACCGATTCTATTTGTACGAACAAATAGGAGCAGCTTTACCAGATTAATAACACCTTGAAATATCGCATTCAGACCGAAACTAGAATATTGGAAACGAATCCAACTTATTCCCACTTTAAGCAGCCTCTCCCTAATCAGATTTGATTTCCGATGATCCGCTGCTTCTCGTTCGAATGTCTGCAGCCAAATCTTCTTATTAGCAGAAAGATTGACCCTAATTATCTTAGCATAGGGCAGTACATACGTTTGAATAAGTGCATCATCAACAGGCCAATATGTAAGAATTAATATATTCTCTGAATACATTTATAAAATCCCAAGATCAAAATTATGCCTATGATAAAACGAACTCACCCAATGTCACTATATACTGATTGTAGTCAAAATATTTTCTTCCAACCAGATTCCCTCTGACTCCAATATCACGAGCTTCTAGTCTATTGTCAACTACAAAGTTCATCTTCTTTGTCAATTCATTTGTTGAGAAATCTTTTGCAATCAGCGCATTTTTCTCGAGTCCAAAATATAAAGTTATGTCACCAACACAATTGGTTATTATCGGCTTCGCGTGGACGACATATTCGGCAATTTTCTGAGGAAATCTGGCCTCGTCCTGAACGGTCGACCGAAGAGGGGCCAATAGAGCTGTTGCTTTCGAGAATTCTATAGACAAATCAGCCTCGGATAGCGAGGTCATTAGCGTAATTGAGTGTTTAGATTGTTTAACGTAGGCAGACACTTCCTGATATTGCCGAGCGTTGCCATGCAATATCAAACGTAGGTCTACTCTGCCGATTTCTTGCATGCTACACATATTTTCATAAGCCTCTATGATATTAAATATCACCTGAGAATAACCGACATTACCACAGTACAAAAATCTTGCAACATCGTATGGAGCGCCTTCGCCTGGTGATGCCTCTGCTTTTTGCTCGTCAAATTGAGCTAACGCTGGCAATTTAAATAGTTTGGCTTTGTTATTGCAGATTCTCGCCTGTTCAATCAGGTATGAACTTACACATATTATCTTTTTGCACTTACTCATAGCCAAAGTAGCAAACATGTGAGACCACAATTTTTGCCGATATGGGATGTCATGCGCCATTGGCCATTCCTCAATGTTAAATATCAGTTCTACGACCCCCAGCCATTGAAGAATTATCAGCAATGGAATCGGTGTTGAATTGTCATCAAAAATTAGACGTACTTTAGTTTTGCGGTTTCGAAGATATAATAGAAAACTGGCAACCTTCCAAATATGCATTAGTTTGTAGTAACTCAGTAATAAGTTACTACTTGTTCTAGCGTGCACCGATGGGCTGTAGTATTTAATACCCCGATATTTTCCTAATTTCTCCTTAATACTTTGCTTTTGGTAGAATATACTCGAAAGAACAATCACATTTAGTCCATAGGATTTCAGTGTCTTAGCTATGTAATAACATTTTGTATTTGCCGCAACATGGGAATAGCCAAATCCACTACCTTTAGCAATTATTATGATCTCATTTTCTCTCATGTATGTTCCCGTAAAGCCAATTTCGTGCGAGCCACGCCAAAATAAAATCGTTTAATAATTAGTCAGCCATCTGTCCGTTTTGGAACACTGCTAGATTAATCGAGCGTAGACTGCAAGCGACTCTTCAGCACATCGACCCCAAGAGAATTTTGTTAGTCGCGCCTGCCCAAGAATTTTCAGTTGACTTATTCGTTCCTCTGAATAGACTACGCTCTCGATAGCTCGTGTCATGTCGTCAACGTCATAGGGGTCAAAAAATTCGGCAGCCTCTCCGATTACCTCGGGCATTGCACTCGAATTACTGCTGATGACCGGACACTGATGCACCATTGCTTCAAGAGGTGGAAGGCCAAAGCCCTCATAAAAAGATGGATACACTAGAGCACGCGCCTTTTGATAATATAGCCCAAGTAATGATTCATTTCCAGTGACATGGCGAACCTGGGAGTTCCTAAAACCAAGTTTTTTAAAGAGCGCCAGTTCCTCAGGCATAAAGTGCCCAGCACCAAAGGCAATGACGTCAAAGTCTTGGATTAGTCTTGGGGAAGCAGCAACACTGCGCAGAAAGCCAGCGAAATTTTTATATGCGTGACGCCCGCTAACGTAGAGCAAGAATGGACGATCAAACGCGGGGGAATTTATGTCCGCCTTAGGCAACGACAAGAACTGCTCAAATCCAAGATGGACGCACGAGATTTTGTCTTTCGGTATATCAAATAAATTCATTAGATCTGACTCGGTATTCTTTGAAATGCAAATCACATGATCCGCTCGATTAATCGCCATCCGCTTAATTCTTGTAGTTGGATCATTATCAGAAAAACTTTCTTTAAAAAGTTCATGAATCATGTCGTAGACAGTGATTACTGTACGACTTGTCCTTGGTCCAGATCGGTGAGATGAGTAGAAAGTTTCATGGACTATATCGGGCTCCCAATTTTCTATTGCGCGGCGCGCCACAAATCGATTGACAGAGGTTAGTACTCTCAAGCTCCTTGGTGGGTATCGCGGAACACCAAAGCCATGAACAATTCCTGTCGGCAGATCTTTCGCGTAATGATTCTGATGACACGGCGCGAAGATACGAACATCCTGATCCAATTCAACCAACTGCTCTGCAAGACTAGTAAAATATCGCGAAACTCCACCATATTTTTGATTACAGAAAGTCTGATGGTCGAACGCTATTCGCATTATTTCAGCAAACTCATGTAAAAATCAAAAATCCGGCGCGAGGTGCAGGGTATTGGGAATCCAAAGACCAACCCGAGAGGATCGCCACAAGGAATGGGGAATTTACCCGCATAATTCATAAGATTCACTTCCATTTCTCTGAGTACAGTTCTCCCAACTCGGAAAGAGGTCTCAGAGTGTTTGTCTCGAAATCATAAACTGGAAGGTGACTTATTTCCTTCAATCGACTGGTCCCGCTGGTAAAGGTCAATTGATTAATTTCATTGCGGGATTCACGAAACACCGAGGGAAAAGATAGAACCTTGTCAATTGACTGCAGAAGACCATGGACAAATTCATTCCGAACGAAGAATGCATTACAACCATTAGTGTTCGTGCCAATGAAGGTGTAACCTTTCCGATAACCAAGCTCGATCAATGCAGCGAGCGAAGCGCCAAAGTATAGGTTTGAATGATGAGCAATCGTGCGTCTGAAATTAGCCTGGTACGGAACAGCTAATCGCCGCAAGTCTCCCAAAACTGCGTTATATTCAGTTACTATGATAATTGGCTTGACTACGGAAATTGACTGCCAAACCCAATAGTCGTTACCGTCGATATCGATGCTCAACAATCCAATCTCGCCAGACATTCCGCCGAGGTCGATCAAATTATTCACATTTTCGCAGTCGATGAACGCACATTTCGCGGTCAGGTTGTACTGCCAGTAAATGCTCTCTCGCATGATGCTTGCGATGTGCTCATTCGACCCATCCAGCACGAGACCGCGCCAATTTCTCAGTTTCAACAAAAGGCGAGTGTTCGATTCGCTATAATTCTCTACCCCAAATTCCACAAACGTTCGTGGAATTTGGGGTAACTTTTCGACTAACCAGTCAATGATTCCGTCCTCACCCCACTGGGAAAATCCACTAAACTCTACATCCGCGAGTGCATTAATGCGTGCCAGATTTCGATTCATTTTCGCAGCCATCAGACATTGCAATAGCAATTGCCTTTCAACGAGACGATCACGCTCTGGTGAGCTGAAGATTCTGTTTGATCGCCGCACGAAGCGCCTTATCACTTCATCTAATGTTTTCAATTAAATTCCTCGTTTCAATCTAGCAATCGTCTGAACAACCCCCTTAAAGACGCGAGTTGATGGCTAAACAGTTATTCAATAATTCACACAACAAGTTATCATAGAAATTCGGACTATAACGGCTCGGATATAGTGACTTTTTGCGTAGTTAGCGCGCTGATTCCAGGTTTGCGGGCACACCAAGTAGATAGTTCTCTGAATAATGCGCTTCAGTAGGATTCTCGTATTTTACACACCTATACTTCATGAGCAAACTGTTATTACGGGAATAAATTTCCAAATCTCCCCGTAATGGTGAATTTGTCTTGAAGGTCAGACAATTTTGTCTTATTTCGTCTTATGCCAGCAAGTCCCAAAGCGAGAATTATCTTTTGTTCGTTTAGTATTTCTTTAGCTGTTATTGTGGTCGGATGCTTATAATTAATATAATCCCTCAATTCAGCTATCGCGGAGCATCTTCCACTGGGCCCTTCTTCCACTTTTACATTAGTTATCTCGCCATTATTACTTTTCGTTTTAAAATAATTACCATTGAGATCAATAATAATCTCGCCAAATTCACAAAGAATTTTCAAGCATGACTCATTTGTATTGGTCTTTATAGTAAATATTCCATTTTCAAATTTAACAAGCCCAAATTTTATTATTGGATCAAAGTCAATTCGATCATCAAAAGTAGCTAGCAGTTGATGATCAAATAAAGCCTCAATATAATCAACTTTAGAATTATTGGTAAAATAAGTTAGCAGATCAATACTATGAGGATGCGACCACAAAAGCTGAACTTCAGGTGAAGCAACAATGATTTCATTTATTGAGCCAAATTTCCTAGAATCCAACAACTTCTTGGCTTGACGAAAAACAGGAGTGTAACGACGCACTGTTCCATAGGAAATGGCAATGCCATTTCTTTCAATTGATTTTAACGCCTCTTTACTATCATAAAGGTTATCTGATAATGGTTTTTCTATATGTAATCCCTTGACCCCGTGCTCGGATGCGTAAGCGATTATCTTGGTTTTTCCTTCAATTCTGGTTGCAATTGAAACAATATCTGGCCTCTGCTCAATTATCATCTTCTTATAATCAGAATAAATATTTTCAACATTATGCAGTTTAGCCGCCTTTTCCGCCAACTCAAAATTCAAATCACATACAGCTGTTAGTTGGATACCTTCTATTGCCCGAATAGCCTCACAATGATTAATGGGATAAAACATTTCCGATACATTGTCTTCTGGATTACGAACTGTGAATGCACCTATCCTGCCACAACCTATAACAGCTACTTTTAACATTTCTTTACTTCGCCCATTGCAAAACATAAGTTATAGATTTTTGATCTCTCAATAATAACACTTCGTACAGACGCTCGATCTCTTTATAGCTATATATTCCAGAAATCAAATTTTGAGGATTTAGTTTCTTTTTGCTAATTAGGCTCAATATCTTTCTGCAATTATTTTTCGTTGTGTTATTTTTAATTTGTATTAGACTCCGGCCGACTGGAATTATTGCAACTTTTTTAGTATAAAAATACTTTGGATCCAGAGGGTTGAAATTGGGAGGCTCTAATCCTCGTCCTGGAAATCCCAAAACAGATATCACACCGTTCCGTTTAACTAATTGCAGTGCTAAGTGCCAATCCTCCCAAGAATTTGACGTTACAATGACCATATCAGCGATATTGTTGCATTTTTCATTTTTGGCTTTGAGATATACTTTGTTAGCTCCCAATTTTTTTGCCAATTTCAGTTTATATGAGCTATTTGAAAATGCAAACGTTTCAACTTTCAGATTATTAGCTAGCTCAATCGCACCAAGTCCTAGAACGCCCATACCAATGACTGCAATTTGGGTATCACTATTTAATTTGATGGTTTGAAGGCAAGTCAACCCTAGATTATAAAGATAGGTGATCGTTGCGTTTTCAGGATTAACATTTTTTGGGATTTTTGCGAGTATATTTTCTTTTTCAATTACAAAAATACTGCGGTGAGATTCGCCAGTTAAAATTAGATCGCCAGGTTTTACGTCAATCACATTCCTACCAACAATAACAACTTCAGCTGCGTTGCAATAACCTAAAAGTCTAGGAAAAATTTTTCCAGGTCTAAGTGCTTCCATTCCAAGATATGCAGCAGTTTCTGTACCGGGCGAGATAGCTGAAAAAAGTGTTTTAGCGACAACCTCATTTGGTTTAATAGCAGCAATATCTATGGATAGCACTTTAAACTTAATATCTTGTGGGGCAACAAGATTAATTACCTCGCCTTTTATTTTCATTCTGATTTATTCCGTATTCATCCCCCGACAAAGTCGAGGGCTTTAGAATTGTAAGCCGCTCAAAGCGGCAAAATGGGGTTGCTAACGCGAGTGTTGAAAAAAATGGCCGCTTGTAGTCTCGCAGTCCGCAATCTTTTAAAAATATCAAGCCGCTGAAAAAGTAAGGCGCTATAGGTCAAACGAAGAATTCCGTGGGTAAATCACTTGCGTGATTTAAACAGGGTGGGAAAGTGTTTGACAAAGAAGGGGAAGTCTTTGTAGTCGAACTCGGGAGAACCTATCTATCATAATGATTGTAGCCCATCCGAAAATCTCCAGATTGGATAAAAAACTGAAGAGCCGAGGTGATATTTCGATGCTTCTCTGCGTCCCATTCGTTCAGCCATTTCTCATAGACCAACGGGGTGAATTGGTGGCTATAGCCACCAATTTCCTCTATCATCGTTGCATAGTTATTAAAAAACAAATTCTCAGTACTGTAAATGTGCCGCATAAAATAGTATTCATAAACTTGCTGCTTGTCGATCTTGAATTCAAGGTTATCCAACCCCTTCAGTAATTGGAAATAGTGTTCAACATTCTTGGCATGCAAATTAAAGTCGTAAGCAATATGTGGGTTGTTCAGGGACGCATTGATCACAGGGATACCGAGCGCAGCGTATTCGAAACCAATTGTTCCGTACACGGTCAATGCAAAGTCAATCCCTTCCTCAATGATCTGATGGTGCGAGGCATCAGCGGGCAAGAGCGAGAACTTTGGATAGCGAGCGATAAATGTGTCAATTATTTCCTTTGTTCCTGCTAAGTAGTCCGGATGCGTCTTAACATACCAGTCATAATCTGTTTCCTCAGACATCTTTCCAAGAAAATCTAGCCACTCATAAAAGTCCGGAAAGATGTTGTTGCCGTAGCTATGTGGGCTATCAAAAAAACAGTGTGTAGCAATTAGTATTTTTTTTCGGCGCGATTCTTTTATCAGTCGGTGGTGGTGGGTAGCAGCGTAGGCTGATTTTGTCGAGAAACCCATGTCCACACCGACCTCACCTGAGAATCGTCGATCAATCCTGACCTGCGCTTCAGCGGTGCCCGCCTTGCGAACGTCTGGCGGCAAGGATGCGAAGCGTTCACGAAAATTGATAAAATCATTATAGGCAAATAGATTGCTCGAGCTTAGTCTGTATATGTGTGTCACAGTCGTTTGGTAAACTGGAATATTCTTCCTAACTGCAATGCGCAGTGGTATTGCAAGATTATAGACACAATGACTGACATTAATCGCCCGTACATCATTGTCGCGAAGATAATCATCCCAGAAAATGAAAAGCTTGATTGATTCGAAAAGAAATTTCCGAAACTCCTCCGAGTCTATATCAATCGTGGGTTTTTTGTAAGTCATCAAATACGAGTCATAAATAAGATCTCCCACCCAGATGTCATTGAGCGTCAACGCCTCTATGTCCCGCTTTGTGTTCAACCGTCTTGAGGCTTTAGCGAACATTTCTGTTGCCTTCATTTTCTGAGCAGATGAGGTACATATTTCGATAAACTCGGTCACGCCAAATGATATATTTGCGCCAAATTCGTTTCGTCCAATTATTTTCTTTAACTTAAAAAGAATCCGTTGCAGCAAGTCTCGATTGGCTGTCGGAACATAGGCCTGCATTATCGACTGATTATTTCTTGCAAGAACATTCGCCAAGTAGCTTAAGGCAATATGCGTCGATTGCATCGCATTGAGTTCGAACATAACTACCGACTTTCTTTTAGTCATGTGCTTATCCTGCGGGAAAAAATTTTTATTATGCTCCATGAACTTTCTTAACGCAGGATGGTTATTCAGTGTTCTGAATTTTTTGAATATATTGTTAATCAAGGCAAAAGACATTGTGGATACGGAGTTATAAATAACTAGGGATAAGTAGTGTCCCAACGTTTTTCAGAGGAGAGAGAGCTGTTGAGTCTCAAATTCTGAATTCTTATCGGGGTCGGTTTGTGTAAGTAGTTGATTTATTGGGATTGTTTCAAAGTGGCATTTCCCCAATTTTGTAGACACTCTTCATAGCGCAATTTGACGTCTCTCGAACTCAAGGGGGCTGAGTTGGTCAAGATGTTTGTGACGTCGAACTGGATTGTCGAAGCCTTCAATGTACTCAAAGACTTCAGACCTGGCCTCCTGCCTTGTTTTGTAAATCCTCTTTTTGATTTTTTCACTCTTCAAGTTACTGAAGAACGATTCGGCCACTGCGTTGTCCCAGCAGTTACCCCTTCGGCTCATGCTGGGGCTCAATCGGTTTTCCTTACACCAACGGCTGAACTCATCACTTCCAAACTGTAAGCCCTGGTCTGAGTGAATGATCACCGAACCCTTGGGCCGGAGACGCCACACAGCCATCGTCAACGCGTCCAGCACCAGCGTGGTTTCCATGCTGCCTCGCATACTCCATCCCACGACAGCCCTTGAGTGCAAGTCCAGCACCACAGCTAAGTAGAGCCACCCTTCATAAGTGCGGATGTACGTGATATCGGTCACCCAAACTTGATCAGCCTCGTCTTGCTGGAACTGGCGCTGCAACTGGTTGGGCGAGACCTGCGAGTGCCGGCCCACCTTGTAACGTGGCCGCTTGTAGCCGCGCACAGACTTGATTTAGCCATCCGCATGAGCCTGGCCACCCGGTTCTCCCTGCACGCAACACCAGCCTTCCTCAAATCACAAAAGATTCGGGGGCTGCCGTAGATGCGCATGCTCTGGTCATAGAACTCTTTGATCTGCGCTGTCAGGGCTTGGTTCTCCACGGCCCTTGGCGACAAGGGCTCCTGCAACCACGCGTAGAAGCCACTGCGGTGAACCTCCAGCACCCGGCACATGCCGCTCAATGTGAACTCTGCTCGGTGCTCTTGGATAAACGCGTACTTCACTCGGACTGTTTGGCAAAGTACGCGGCGGCCTTTTTTAGGATATCGCGCTCCTCTGTGGTGCGCCTGAGTTCAGCCTTTAAGCGGTTGAGTTCCGCTTGCATTAACTTCGTGTCATCAATGGCAACTGGCTCATTGGCAGCCTTGAACTTCTTGACCCAGGTGTAAAGCAGGCCATCCCCAATTCCTAGCCTCTTGGCTACATCGATGACAGAGTGGCCTCTGTCGATAACTTGGCGAACGGCCTCTTCTTTGAACTCAGCTATGTATTTTGCTTTTTGCATTTGCATTTCTCCCATTCAGATTTTGACAATAATATTTGTCTACTGAATTGGGGGAATGCCAGCTGCATGCTCGGCGTTCAGAGAGTTGGTGTTCTTCCACCATCTTCTTGACCGCCTCGCGCTTGGCTTGTGGGGCTAGCGCTTTACAGAGAACACGCTCTTGAGAGCATGAATATCAAGGTGGGCCTCAGCAAGGAGCTTCTTGAGCTTGTTGTTCTTGGCTTCCAGCTCTCGAAGCTTGGCAGCGTCGGAAGGCTCCATGCCGCCAAAGCGTGAACGCCACTTATAGAAGGTGGGCTGGCTAAAGCCACCGGACCGGCAAAGTTCCTTGACGGACATGCCCGCGTCAGCCTGTTTGAAGAAGCCAATGATTTGCTCATCGGTAAATCTGGATTGTTTCATAGCCGCTATTCTCCGAAATTAGCGGACTTTGTTCCATCACTTTGGTACGGCAGGGAGGGGGCAGGTCATATAGAAGGTTGGTTGGCTAAAGCCACCCGTTAACTCATTAAATACAAAATCAATTTTTTTAGAGAAAATCTTTGGTTTGCAATTGGTCGACCAGTTCGATCACCTTTGCAAAGCTGGTCATATGTTCGATTTGGCTTTCATCAAACGCCACGTCAAACTCTTCTTCTAGCGCCAGCACCAGCTTCATGTGGCTAAGCGAATCCCAGGTCGCAATCGTACCGGTGGATGCATCAGCACTGATCGTCGCGATGTCAACGCGCATGACCCTGGCCAGCAAAACCTTCAATTTCATTTCAGTCGATTCATTCACTTCACTACTCCTTCGGTTAGTCGATCCTGTGCGGGCCTGGCCCCACTATTCAAGATGAAAATGTTCTGGTACTGGGATACAGCCCGGCTCCCACAGTAGGCTGAACTTCATTTCGTTTTCAGATTCAGCAACGCTACTGAATCCATGGCGCTGGTAAAAATTGGCTACCTGCCCGTTCTTTTTTGTCGGCATATAGCTGCCAGTAATGAGCACGGCGCCTTTCCCGGCTACCGCATCGGCACACAACGCGAGGAAGGCAGTCTCAACGCCGCGGCCGAGTGCACGGCAGCTCATCAGGAAGCTATCTAGGTCGGCGAAAGTACCGCTGTTGATCATCAGACAAAGGCCGACTATGCCATAGTCCCCGAAACGGTCGGACAGGCGCAGCAGCAGCAGGGTCGACGCCGGCGAAGCCATGTGCGCCGCCAGTTCGTCACAAGAATAACGTTTGGTCGTCAGATTGAACTGATTGGTGCGTTGGCATAATTGCGCTGCGCGATCCAGTTCTGCTTCTGTCACGGGCGCCACTGTCAGATTCATTTCCAGCGATTTGAGGTAGTCGCCCATGTCAGTAAACGACGTCGCTAGATCCTTACGCTGGGTTTCGGAACGATACATCTTTGCGCGCGACCGATCTTCTTCGGTCAGCGCATGAGTATCGAACCAGCCGCCTTGCGTTAGCAGGCCGCGATTTTCATAAGGCTTTGCGGTGGAAACATGGAGCGTGATCACTTCCGGCAGCGCTTCGCGCACCAGATTGACTTCGAAATCGCTATCGTCGGCAAACACAATACTGTCTAGGCCAATATTGAGTTCAGCGGCAATCTCGCGCAAATTTGTCACTTTGTCCTGCCAGTTAATCCGCATGATGGCGAAATGCTCTTCGCGCAGAACCATATCGCTGCGCGAGCGCAGTACTTCTATTACGTCTTCTTGATTATTCTTGCTGCACACGCCAAGAATGACGCCGCGATGGTAGAGGCTCAGGATTTCGAGCTGAAATTCGCGATACGCATTGCCGGGGTTCTCGGCGCCGATTCGGATGCCATTGACCCCGTCTTCGCCGACGATGCCGCCCCACAAGGTATTGTCGCAGTCAAGGATCAGACATTTACGCACCCTACCGGTTTCGGCGCGCACATGTTTTTGTACTTCAACGGCCAGCTCGGCCAGCGCACGGCGGCCGTAAGGCGCATGCGCCATGTGCCAGTAGCGCCAGTCGTAAAAATCTTTGGCACCTACCCGTTCCAGGCACTGGCTGGTATCAACCAGCCAGGCATTGCCAACCCTGTCGAGCTCACTGGCCACAAAGGTATTAAGTTCAGCAATTGCCGCGCGCTGGCTGATGCCTGCAGGAGGACTCACGCCGTCGACGATACCGTAAGACGGCCACGCCGGCGGTTCAAAGCCGAGCCACAGTATGGGCGCCCCGCTGCGTTCGCGCAGCGCGCGCAGGGTCGCGGCGCAATAATCGCGCACGCGCGCCAGTTCATCGACAATTAGGTGCGCACTGGTGCTGGCGAAGGTAAAGCCGAGAATTTGCGAGAACGCCGGCAACCACAGCGCTACCAGTACAGCCTGCATATTCTCGTTGACCACGCCACTGCCCAGACCACTGGCCTCCTGCAAAATATTGTCGTAGTCTCCCCAGTGCAATTCAAGGCGCAATCCATCCAGCATGGCTGCATAACGCAGGTAGGGTTCTATTCCTTCCAAAGTGACGTTGCGCAGCACGGCAAACTGAAAGGCTGTGTGGCTCTGGTTCTGGGAACTAAGGGCAGCCTCGATGTCGGTCAGGGGGGGGGGAGCATTGGGTCTCCTTAATAAATTGTTCTACCTGCGCCAAGACCAGAGGAAGTACCGCCTGATTCGTTGACGGCACGATACTGGCGCTTTGGTCGGTGGCCATGCGAGGCAAGCGC
>Ga0214919_10004150_pt1 | contig 21322 bp, 24 predicted proteins | sample LL1503_MetaG_FD_177994 | JGI IMG/M metagenome (GOLD analysis project Ga0214919, IMG submission 177994) | Freshwater microbial communities from Lake Lanier, Atlanta, Georgia, United States - LL-1503 | ecosystem: Environmental > Aquatic > Freshwater > Lake | place: USA: Georgia | collected... | reverse complement strand
AACGCACGTACATCTAGGTACGCTTACCTTTTAAAAAATTTAGAATCACAAAAATTTCTTAGAAAAACTTGATTTACGCGACAGCGCCTTTAATAAAAAGAGGTCGAGCCAATAATTTTATGAAAAAAAACAGCAATCTAATTCTCCTAATCATCCTCGGAATCATTTGGTCGACATTCGCAATTTTTACCAAAATTTCTTCCGAAAATTTATTTCCAGCTTTTGTTTCCTTCGCGCGATTGGCAATTGGCGGCATTATGCTCTGGGCTGTTTGTTTGTTTCGGCGTAAAAAAATTCTAATGGCACAAAATTTCAAGCATTACATGATCGTGGGACTTTTTAACTCCGCTCTTCCTTTCACATTATTCGCCATTGCAGCACGATTTTTAGATAGCGGCGTTGCCTCAATTCTTGACGGAACGGTTCCAATGTTTGAAGTGCTGATTTCAATTTTTATTTTAGGTCGCTTAGTTGATAAAAACGCAGTTTTGGGCGTGATTTTCGGATTAGTTGGAATTGTAATTACATCTTGGGGAAGCGTTGTAAATGCGGCAATGGGAATGAAAGAAATTCTCTCAGTAATTGCCATACTTGGCGCTACAGCTTCATATGCCGCTGCCTCACTTTATGCTAATAGAAAATGTAAAGATATCGAGCCAATATTAATTGCTACGGGCAGCGTTTTATGCGCAACTTTGCTTTTATCGCCTTCATTATTTTTCACTGATTTTAGTGTAATTACTCCAAAAGTCGCTTTATCTCTACTTGGTCTTGGCGCGCTTTGCACCGGAATTGCTTATATTTTTTATTTTAAATTATTGGCAGAAGAAGGCGCCAGAGCAGCGGTTAGTGTAGTTTTGTTGATTCCAGTTTTTGGGACAATTTTTGGTACGATATTTTTGGGAGAGCTTTTAACAATTAACAAAGTCATCGGCTGCCTGACAATTCTGATTAGTATGAAATTCATTCTGAACTTATCGCGGAAGAATTTTTTTAAATCAAAAGAAGCGCCAATTGTTTAAAATTCAGCTCGGCATATTCATTTCAATTTACATGAAAGTGAGAACGGGATTGAAAATCCCGTCCTGCTTAAGGTTTTTAGGTTCCTAAGAATTTAAAAAATTACTCACCCATTGCGTCGCGGTGAATCAAGATATTAATATAGGTTTGATAAGGCACGCCCATCTTGGCTGCTTTTGTTTTCATTGCTTGAATATCGCTGTTTGAAATTCTGATTGTAATTGATTTTTTAACATTAGAAGAAGTTGAAATGCGCTTCATAGCTGCTTTAGCAGCTGGTTTTTTTGCCACTATTTTTTTTACAACTTTCTTAGTTTTAACAACTGCTTTTTTCTTTGGAGTAACGATTTTCAATTTTTTCTTCATATAAAGTTTAAATATTAATAAGTTTTTTAAAGATGATTTTGAGTAATGATATTGTCAATACGAGAAGTTTTAAACTTCGGCAAAATGGGCTGTAGAATCGCCCCAACTAAATTTATAAGTTTCATTTCCTAAATACTTGAACATTGGATTTTGCAGGGCTCGAATTGTTGTAACAATTTTGGTTCCTGTTTTTAATTCGCTGAGAAATTTTTCTTCTAATCGCGCAAAATCATCACCTTCTTTGAAAGGATGATTCATAAAAATAAAGTCGGCTTCATGTAAATCGATATTAAAAATATTGTCATTAATAAAAGTCAATTCACGTCCAGCGATATGTTTTTCAACTTGCGGTTTTATAACTTTATTAAAATCATCTTCCACTTCTAAAGCCTTGTGGTGCAAGCCTTCAAGCAATTCTATGCCGATTGATTTGCGAAAGTTAAAAAGCAAATAAGAGGCGATTATAATTCTTCCAGTTCCTGATCCTAAATCAAAAAAAACTGCGTCAGATTTTGGCGCAGTGCGTTCAACAATTTGTTGCCAAGTTTCAAAAGGAAGTTCGCCGTAAAGCAATTTTTCGGTATTTTGTTCGGACTTAGCGCGCGCAGCATTGGAAACGCCGTAGCCGTTAATGTGACCATAAAGATGGTTGAACAAAGTTTGTGCGTAACCGGAAGTAATCATTATTTCTCCAACTGATCAATATAATTAATAATTACATCTAATCCCGCTTGCCAGAATTTCGGGTCGCTTACCGAAAGGCCGAAAGGTTCCAACATTTCTTTGTGATGTTTAATGCCGCCACTGCGCAACATTTCGAGATATTTTTCTTCAAAATTTTTAACTTTTTTTGATTGGTAAACGCCATAAAGTGAGTTCACTAAACAATCGCCAAAGGCGTAGGCGTAAACATAAAAAGGCGAGTGGATAAAATGTGGAATATATGACCAAAAGAAGCGGTATTCCTCGTCATATTTAAAAATTGGTCCCAAACTTTCTTTCTGAACTTCCATCCAGAATTGGCAAATTTTTTCCAAAGGAACTTCGCCATTTTTACGGGCATCGTGAACTTTTCTTTCAAATTCTAAAAAGGCAATTTGGCGCACAACTGTGTTGATCATATCTTCAACTTTGGCAGCGATAATCAGTTTTTTCTTTTTTTGATCTTTTTCATTTTTGAGAATTTTTTGGAAAGTTAATTGCTCGCCAAAAACTGAAGCAGTTTCAGCTAAAGTTAATGGAGTTTGGCTCATAAAATAACCTTGAGACGCCGCCAGATATTGATGCACGCCGTGTCCAAGTTCATGCGCCAAAGTCATAACATCGCGGGTTTTGCCTTGATAATTCATCAAAATATAAGGATGAACTGACGGCACACAAGGATGTGAAAAAGCGCCGGAATCTTTGCCGGTTTTAACTTCGGCATCAATCCAATTATTATCAAAAAATAAGGCGCCGATTTTTTTCATTTCCAAAGAAAATTCTTCATAAGCTGACAAAACCAAGTCCTTAGCGCTTTCCCAAGGAATAACTTTATTTTCTGCTTTGCTTAAAGGCGCATTTCTATCCCAATAATTTAACGATTTTTTTCCTAAAATTTTAGCTTTTACATTGTAATAACGATGTGAAATTTTGGCGTAATTGGATTTCACTTTTTTTACCAAAACATCAACAACTTCATCTTCAACAAAATTGCTCAAGTTACGCGAGGATATTGGTCGAGCAAAGCCACGCCAACTATCATCAATTGCCTTGTCTTTGGCTAAAATATTGGTGATGAAAGCGAAAAGCTTAGAATTTTCTTCGAAGGTTTTCCCAATTGCTTTTGCGGCATCTTTGCGAATTTTTTCATCTGAATTTGACATCAGGTTGAAAATTTCTTGCGAGTTTAAAATTTTATCGCGGTAAGAAAATCGTAAATTATTAACAGTCTCATCAAACAAGCGCACAAAGGCTCCGCGGCCGGTGATGCTTTTTTCTAAAGAGAATTTTTCTAGTTCTTCGAAAAGTTGATATTTTTTAAATTGGCGAATATCGCGAATTAAAGGTTGGTATTTTTTTAAGTCAGAATTTTTTAAAAGAGTGGTAATTTTTTTGTCTTCAATTTTGTTTAATTCTAGGGTAAAAAAAACTAAATCAGATTCAAATTTGCTTAAAGTTTCCGAGGTGTTTTGATTAAATGCGACATTGATTTGATTGGATAAATCAGATGCGTAAAGCAATTGCGCGAAGCTGGAAATTTTGCCAATTATTTCAGAAATTTCTTCATATTTTTTGATGGCGATGTAAAGATTGGAAGCATTTAATTTTGCTATTTTGCCGCTATAATTTTTAACAAATTCTTTGGTTTCGATTTCGATTTTTTTAATGTCGGCGGCAATTTTTTTATCTTTGGTTGAAGAATAAAAGTCCGACAAATCCCACTTTGGCGGGGTTTGGAGAGTTTTTTTGGTCATAAATTTTGGTAAAAATTATTTTTTTTGAAAAATTGCAATAAGCTCTAAATGCTTGGTAGAGTAAAATTGATCAAGAGCAGTTAATTTTGTAATTGTAAATTCTGAGTCAATTAAAATCTTGGCATCGCGGGTAAAACTTTCGGGATTGCAAGAAACATAAATCACGTTTTTTAAAGTAGATTTGGCAATTTCTAAAACCTGAGGTGATGCTCCATTTCTAGGTGGATTGATGATTGCTAAATCAAGTTTGTCCAGAGTTCTTTTAACAACTGGGCAAGAAAAAAGATCTTCGGCTTCGGCTTTTAACTTGCTGGCAAAATTATTTGCTGCCGCGTTTTTATTGATGGAATCAACCATTTTTTGATCACCCTCAACTGCAGAAATTGATTTTGCTAAATCGACAATTGCAAAAGAATAAGCGCCAAATCCGGCGTAAATATCGGCGATATTTTTGATTTGTTTATTTTGAATAAGAAAATCGCGAATTATTTTTATAATCGCCGCAAGCCCTGATTTTGTTGCTTGAATAAAGATTTCAGAACCAACATCAATTTTAAAATCAGGATAGAAAATTTGATTATTTCTGATTTTAAAAATCGGAGTTACGTGATTTTTAACGCGGTGAGAAATATTAAAATTTTGCTCTTTGGCAAAGGCGATTAATTTTTGCGATTGTGAAAAATTTAAATCTTTCGCACTGCTAAAAATCAAATCTAAACCATTGTCAAACAAGGTTATGGAGATTTGAGTGAAGAAATTTTGGTCTTGTGATTTTAAAAATTTTTTCAGCGGTAAAATAAAATCCGAGATTTGGTTTTCAGCAATTGAACAGTTGGAAATTTCAAAAATTTTTTTCGATTTTGGTAGAAAAAATCCTATCTCATTTTGCGGCCCAACTTGTAAAGTTATTCTGCGACGTGAATGCGGACCAACCCAAATCCACTCAACTTCTCGGGATGCGACCCTGAGCTTGTCGAAGGGTGATTCGAGTCTCGGGCTTGAATCACCCTTCGACAAGCTCAGGGTGACATTAAGAATTTCTTGTTTGATTTGGCGATATTCTTTTTCTTCCAGATCAGGAAAATCAAGATATGGCGTTGTTTCTTTTGAATTAGGCACTTGGGATAATATCTTAATCAAATTCGACTTTCGTCGAATTTGGGTTTGTTTTGAATTGCTACGCGGCGAGTGAATCGCCGTATCCGCAATAGAATTTATTTTTTTAAAAGATCGACATCTTCAATTAATTTAGGCATATCGTTTTTTTTCCTCTTCAAAAAACTAGATTGAAGCAGGATATTCAAGCTTCCCGAGAAATAAGCGGAAGTGGCATAAATTATTAAACCAATTGCAATCATGATAGTTAATTCGGTGATTCTTCCTAAAGAATCGCTTTGATAGAAAAATTCGCGCATGAAGAATAAAGCCAAAGCCATTGCAATTGATGGAATTAAAATCATCGCCAGTTTTTTTGGAAAATCTTTTTCAAAATGAAAATGTTTTTTCTTGATTAGAGTTGTGATGAGTAAGGTTAAATTGAGATAAGTTGAAATTATTGAAGCCATAACAATTCCGACATAACCAAAACCAAGATAGTAAAAAACTACGTTGAAAATTCCGTTATTAATCAGGCAGACGAAAGCAATTTTCATTGGAGTTTTAGTGTCGCCGCGCGAGAAAAATGCTGGTTCCATAACTTTTACCAAAACATAAGAAGGCAGGCCGAAAGAATAAAACATCAAAGCCTTGGCAACGAAAAAACTTTCATCGGCGGTGAATTTTCCACGTTCAAAAAGTGAGGAAATAATTGGGTAAGCTAAAACTGTCAGTGCCAGAGTGGCGGGAATTACCAAGATTAATCCAACTTCCAAAGCAATGTTTTGCAACTTGATTGCGCCAGCATGTTCGTTGGCTTTGATTTTTCTTGAAAGAGCGGGAAGCAAAGCAATTCCAATTGCAATTCCAATCATTGCGAGAGGCAATTGGTTGATGCGATCGGCGTAATAAAGATATGAAACAGCGCCAGCAATCATGCTGGCAAAGATTGAATCGACCAACAAGTTAATTTGCATCACGTTAGCCCCAATTACGCCGGGAATTAATTTGCGGAAAAACTTTTTCATGTCGCTATTAAAAACCGGAATTTTTGGGTAAAGCAAATATCCGGCTTTAATTGTGAAAATAAAAACCCATAAAAATTGCAAAATTCCAGCTACAAAAACGCCCCAAGAAAAAGCATAGGCATAGTTTGGAGTTATTGATCCAAAGACAAAAGCTGAGGCAATTAATGTGACGTTTAAAACTATTGGCGCAGATGCTGGAACCGCGAATTTATTGATAGAATTAAGAACTCCCGAACAAAGCGAAACCAGCGAAATGAAGATTAAATAGAAAATCGTAATGTGAGAAAGATCGATTAAAAGTTCTGATTTTTCAGCATCGCCGAAAAATCCAGGAAAAAGAATTTTCATGAAAAAGGGCATGAAAAGCTGGAAAAGCAGGGTGAAAATTAATAGTGCAAAAAAAAGCAGGGAAAAAATATTGCGCACAAAAACTAATTCACTTCTTTCACCCGCTTTATCATTTTCTTTTTCATGAAGTTTTTCGATGAAAATTGGTACGAATGCTGAATTGAAAGCACCTTCGGCAAAAATGCGGCGGAAGAAATTTGGTAAGCGAAAAGCGGCGAAGAATGCGTCGGATAACATGCTAACGCCAAGATATTGGGCGATTAAAATGTCGCGGATGAATCCGAGAATTCGTGAAAGTGAGATGTAAAATGAGATGGTGAAAATGGAGCGGAAAATTGTCATTGAGATTTTATGAATTGCTGCGCGCGGAATAAAACCGCACATTCGCAATAGATTTATTTGTTTTAAAAAGTTCGATATCTTGAATCAAATTAACTTGGTGTAGAGGTATTTCTAAACTTTAGCTAAAAATTCATTGCTCAAATTTTCGGGCACAATCGTCACCGGAACCGCGATTTTATTGCCGATTTTTTTAACGATTTTTGGTAAAACTGTATTATCACTTTGCGCATTATCAGACTTGCCAAAAATCAACATTTTGCAATCCGGCGTCGCTTTTATTTCGCGAATAATTTCTGTTACAATGTCGCCTTCACGCACTGAAACGCTTGGCATGATGCTGGTTTCTTTGCAAACGGCATCGATTAATTTTTTTAAATGTTTCTCCAGAATTTGCCTTTTATCATTGCCAATTGCTTTGGCGCCAAAAAGCAGGTTTTTATGCGAAGCTTCCATTACGGCTAAAATCTGAACTGCAAAATTGTTGGCTTTAGCTTTACGACAAGCGTAACGCAATGCTGCTTCTGAGGCATTGGTAGTGTCGATGCAAACGATAATAGTTGGAGTTGATTCGGCGTTTAAGATTTTGGTCATAGTATTTTTTTAAATTAATTATTTACCAAGAAAACGTGCGAACAAATAGTTAGCCAGCCAGCCAAATATAAGAGCGATGGCAACTGACAATAAAGCATAAAGAAAAGATTGTTGGAAAGCAAAATCCAAAACTTTGGCACTAAATCCAACTTGATTTACATAAATTGGGATTGACTGAAAAGAAGCCAGCGAGCCTTCGTTGATTAAATAAATTTCAACTGTGTAAATGCCGCGAGAAATATTTTTTGGGAAATCTAACATTACTTTAAAAAGGGTTTCATTTAAGAAATCGATTTTATTGGAGCTGGTATTGTAAAGATGATTTTTTTCCATGCGATCAACTAGTTGTAGTTGAAATTCATTTTTTTTGACTTCATCAATTTCGTCGGAAGTTGGAAAATTTAGATTATTTCTGCCCAGTTCTAATTCTTTTAAAAGTTCGTCGATTGGTTCTTGAGCATTAAAAGTGGAGAAAAGCGAATAAAGGCTGTAAGTATCTTTGAATTTAACGCGTTCGCCATTGTACCAAATGCCTAGGAGTTTGTGTTTTTTTGTAACCATGAAATTTCTTTTCGGACCACGCACCGTAATTACAATTTCTCCGGCTTCATCTTTAGCTCCAAAAAGCAGGATCTTTGCGCCACGGAATTTGGTATCAATATTGATTTCGTTAGTGGAAATGCCGGAGATAATCGGAGTGGCGTTTGCTGCAAAAGATACGCTGATTAGTAATAGAAAAGTCAGGAAAATTTTTTTCATCATTTCAAGATTTCGATTACATAAAGACTCTCTGGATGTTGGAAAAGTACAAAAAGCATTTTAACGCAAACGCCAAGAAGCAAGAGTGATAGAAATGAACGCATGCTGTCGGCATCAACTTTATAGCCAGTTCTGGTGCCGATTTGTGCGCCGATTGATGAGCTGATAATCATTAAAAAAGCTAAAACAATATCGACAGTGTTATTGGTAACAGCTTGCAAAAACGTGGCGTTACTAGCGATAAAAACGATTTGAAAAAGCGAGGTTCCAACCACAACAGAAGATGGCATGCGTAAAATATAAATCATCGCTGGAATCATTAAAAAACCACCGCCAACACCCATTAAGGCAACTAAAATTCCAATGCCGATGCTTAAAACAATTGGCACAATTAAGCTTACAGTGATGTCGGATTTTGGAAAATGTGATTTCCAAGGCAGGCGATCAATTTTGGCTAAAAATTTATCAAGATTGCCATTTTCATTTTTTTCCCAAGTCACGCCATATTTTTTTTCAACCAAGGTTTTGATGCTGTCAATCAACATTGTAACGCTGATTGTTCCGAGAAAAATTACATAAGTTAAAGCGACAACTAAATCGATATGGCCGGTTTTTTGTAGAATTTTAAAAATGGAAACACCGAGTGTTGAGCCAATAAAACCGCCAATGACTAGCACTAATCCCATTTTTATATCAACGCTGCCTTTGCGAAAATGGGCGAATACTCCCGAAACGGAAGAAGCGATAATTTGATTGGTTGAAGTTGAAACCGCGATTGCTGGCGGAATGCCAATGAACATTAAAAGAGGAGTTGCGATAAAGCCGCCGCCAATTCCGAACATGCCTGCGAGAAAGCCAGTTGTAAGACCGAGTAACAAGATCAGCAAAATGTTAACAGGAATCTCGGCAATTGGCAGATAGATTTGCATTAACTAATCACGGAAATTTTTTGTTCTGAAGTTTCAAAATTCATGGTCGAATTTTGATCGACAGAAATCTTGATTAAGGCGAGAGCGTGAAGCTCGGATTCATGAAAAACCGAAGACAGAATTATGCCAACAGATTTTCCTTCGCAAGTTATTTCCGAATTTTTTTCGGCAACTGTACCATCAATTTTAATGTGGAAAATTTTTTTACGAATTTCACCGCGATAATGGGTGCGAGCGGTTAATTCTTGACCAATGTAGCAGCCTTTTTGGTAGTCGATGGCGTTTAAATTATCAAAGTCAAATTCCAAAATTAACGATTTATCGTAAGTTAAATCATTTTCGCTTTCAGGAATTTTTTTGGCAATGCGAGCGAAATGGTAAATAGTTTCAGGAGAGTTTTTTATTTCAGATTTAGGTTGGTAAAATCTATGTCCGAGCTCGGTATTTCTTGGGTCAGAGAAGCCAATTTTTCCAAAATTATGGGTAACAATTAAATCATCATTTTTAGCAATTGTTACTTTGGAGCGCAGTTTATAAAAACCGAATTTTTGTATGATTTCATCGCGTCTGGCAGCAAAGCAATCGAGAATTAATTTTTCACCGATTTCGCAAATAAAAAAATCATAAAGAAAGCGGCCTTGAGCGCTTAACATTGCGGAGTAAATCAGATTTTGATCCGATGCCTTAAAAATATCATTGGTAATTAAACCTTGCAGAAATTTTTTACGATCTTCGCCTTTGATTTCAATGATGGCGCGGTCTTTTAAAGTTATAAAATCAGTCATTTTTTAACATTAATTTTAAGTTTTTTTCCAATTTTTCTAAATTCACCAACAAGCTCGCATGGTGAAAATCTTTGACTTTGCTGCTTTGAGCCATTTCACATTCTTGGTAAAAATAATTAATATTTAACATGGAAGCTAGTTTGTAATAATCAGTTACTGATTTTTGCGAAAAAGGGGCGCTGGCTAATTCTAAAACTGACGAATTTTCTTTCATAAATAAAAGATTAGTAAGTCCGGCACCGTGTGGGCTTAAGAGATATTTGGCTTTAGAACAAATAGCAATTTGTTCGTCGTAAGAAAATTTTTCGGCGATAATTTTTTTAAAGCCATATTTTTCAAGCAAAGCCATAACTTCATTTTCATTTTCTATAAAACGCAAAACTTGTCCTGCGCGAGAAATATAAATTTTATCACCAAAATCCAAATTAGATTTTTGGTTTTGTAGTAAAATTTCACGGATTTTTTGAAAAATAATCGGATGTTGCTGCGAAGGCTCCACAAAAGAAACTTCCGCAGTTTTAATATTTGATTTACGGTGTAAAAAAATAATTTGTTTTTTGTTAATTCCGAATTTTGCAAGTGACGATAAAACAAATTTATAGCGTTGATATTTTTTAGGTAAAAAAAGCAAAGCATCTTTGGCGAAACCTTTTTCTTGCAAAATTAAAAGTTTTTTTAAGGCGAAAATATGCCAGTGATAATAGTTGCTGGTCCATTCGTCGGTGATTAGTAAAAATCTTTTGCGACTAAAATTGAATTTGGGAAAAATAAATTTCAGGTAAAAACGAAAACCTTTGCGATATTTTTCATAATTGGTGCTGATACAACTTTCTTTGATGATGTTGAAATAGTTGAAAAGCACCGAATTAGTGCTGATGCGGATGTTTTTAAAAGTTTTTATTTCTGGTACAAAACAATTATCAAGCGGAACATTTTTAAAAATATCAAATTCCGGATTGGTTCCATCGAAATTTTTTGGGTTTGGATATTGATAATTGATTGTTGAAAAGATGTTTTGCATTTTGCGAAATATTATTTTTAAAAAAATTTTATCGCACATGAAAATTTTAAACGCAATTCACGCGCAAGGTATTGGCGGAGTTGATCAGGTTTTTCGCAATTACAGTGAAATTTTGCTACAACAAAATCACGAAGTTGCGCTTTTAATTTCGGATAATGGTCATGATAAATATGCAACGAAAAGAATTTTTAAATTAAAAAATTCAAGCCAAATTTTTGATTGTATCAAGTTGCTTTGGATATTAATCAAATTCAAGCCTGATATGGTTTTATGTCATTCTAATCGCTTGATGAAATGGATGAAAATCATGCGGTTTTTTTCAAATACAAAATCGGTTGCAATCAATCACGGAATTAGTTTTAAAAACTCGCTGAATTGCGAATACATAATAAGTATTAATCAGCAAATTTCTGATTTAGTTGTGGCAACTGGCTTTAACAAAGAAAAATCTTTTGTTTTGCCGAACGTCATTAAAGTTGATCAAAAATATCGCGCAAAAACTCTAAAAATTACACCGACAATTGGTATTTATGGTCGTATTGAGTCGCGTAAAGGTTTTGATATTTTAATTAAAGCAGCGGGAATTTTGGTAAAAAATGGTCAAGATCTTCGTTTAAAAATTGGCGGCTTTGAAGTGCATAAAGGATATGATTTAAATACACTCAAAGAACTTGCTCGAAATAATGCTGTTTTAGAAAAATGTGAATTTGTTGGTACGGTTTTGGATAAGTCAAAATTTTTTGAAAATGTTGATATTCTTTGCGTTCCTTCGCGCGAAGAGCCATTTGGTTTGGTGATTTTGGAAGGATTTTTATTTTCAACTTTGGTAATTTCTTCTGATACAGATGGCGGAAAATTCTTGATTAAAAATGATGAAGATGGCTTGCTTTTTGAAAATGAAAATGCTGAAGATCTGGCTCAAAAAATCGTGAAAGTTTTGAGTAATTCAGAAATTTACGCATCATTTACTAATAAAGCGTTTTCAAAGCTTGAAAAAGAATTTTCTTTTGATTTTCTAGCGCAAGAAATTGAAAAAATACTTATCAAAATTTCTTAAAAAATGCTTAAAAAAATTCCCTTACTATTAATAATAATTTCACTTGCTTCTTGCAGTCTCTTCGCTGAAAGAATGCCAAAAAGCTGGAATTGGGGAGTTAGACCGCGTCCATTAACTGGAGTGAGAAATTTTCCTTCAACTGATTCCGAATATGGCAAAGGTTTTAAAGATGGTTGCGGATCAGGATGGGACGTTGCTTCGAAGGGATTATTGAGTGATATTAACGGCAAGAAATATGATTTTAAGCGTATGCAAAAAAATCCTGACTACGACAGCGGTTGGTGGGATGGATATGAACAATGTACATACCTTATGGATTGGGATGTTGTATAAACTTCCTAGAGCCTGCATTTAAATCTTCTTAAACATTGAGGCTAACTGAAAAAAAGTGAAAATTGCGACATTAATTTTAACTATAATGTTATTTCTTAGCTCTTGTCGCATGCCAGAAAGTTTTGGTTTTTACCAGCCAATTACCATGAATCTTGCTGTTCCGGATGGTCCACCAGAATATAAGGCGGGCTGGTATTCTGGTTGCAGAACGGCTTTGGCCAACAAAGCTTTTGCCAATGCTTTCGTTTATCAGGATGGTAAAGGACCAGATTTTGGTAATGGCATTGATCAACATGATCCCGGCTATCAAACCGGTTGGAGTCAAGGTTGGTTCGCTTGCGTACTTCATATTGGTCAATTTGTTGATGATAAATTCAGAGCATTTGCCAAAGGTCCATTGGAATGAAAAATTTTAATAAAAAACTAATCACATTTTTTTTCCTTTTAATCTCAACTCTATTGGTCACCGGTTGTAATAGGGAAATTGGCAGGATTTTTCCCAACCGCCCAGATACTGAATTTGCTGAAGATTTAAAGAAAGCTTCTCCCGAATTCAGGCAAGGTTGGCAAGATGGTTGTGAAGTTGGAATGTCAGGTGGAAGCGGTACTTTTTATAAAATGTTTTACACTAATAATAAAGTTGATGGCTATAAAATGACTAGCTCATCCGATTATAAAACTGCTTGGGGTAATGCTTTTTGGTATTGTTATCGTTTTGATTATGTAAAGCAGAGTAGTTCAATCTGGGGTTCAACATTTGGTGGTTACAAATAATGAAAATTTTGATTAGAGTTTTATTACTATTTCTCTTGATTCAGGTTTTTGGTTGTAAATGGATAACCAATTCAGGCACGCCATATTTTAAATGGACAAATTTTAAAATTCCGCAAGGCACTCCCGCTTTCCAAGCTGGCTATAAAGATGGATGCTCTACAGTTCTTTATGCTCGTGGTAACGTCTATTATCGTACGCGTTATAGTTATCGTTATGATCCGAAAATGATCGGCAATCCCGAATATCGTTTTGGTCATTCTAGAGGCTATACTTGGTGTTTTCAACAGGTTATTGTCGGAACTTCGGGTCCGGTTGGTTCGTTTGATAAATATTTAAATCCGGGTGGTTATGATCCAACTTTCAATGCCGGAAATATTAATGATGCTTGGGGTGGAATGTTTGGTGGTGGTCTTGATGCCCCGATCAAAGCAAATCCTGCAAATGGCTTTGATGCAATGTTTGACGTTTGGTCAGGAGGTGCGGGTGGAGGCGTATTTAGTGCTAATCCACTTTGGGCCGGTGGATCAAAAGGACAATTTTTTGGGCAATAATGAAAAAAAATATTTTTGTAATTTTTTTAATCACAGTTTTCGCAACTTCTTGCGTGCCTAATTGGTATAAACCAATGGGTATAACTTTGTTTAGCCAAATGCCTAAAGGCGGATCTCCCGGATATAATTTGGGCTGGATTCACGGCTGTCAATCAGGTTTGGGATCGCAATTTGCCGGAGCATTTTACATGTCATTTTACAGCTGGAGTAAAGATGCTGATATTGTTTCATCCAATCCCGATATCGCTAAAATCAAGATGCGTTATAAAAAAGAATTAAAAAATGTGAACTGGAATGATCCTGCAGACGTGAAGAAAAATTTTAATGATTATACCACAATTTTCTGGGGCGCTCACGTATTTTGTCGTCACTCTGCTTTGGGTATTTTGCAAACTGCTAATATGGCTCCATCGCTTCCGGGTCAAGATCGTTATGATCCAATGGCTCACAGCTTGGGTAGTATTTGGAAAATAAACGGCAAAGGTGACACGCGTATCGGAACGGGTAATTGGTAAAACGATTATTAAAATTATATTCAATTATTAACAATCTTATTTCTAAACTTTTCACTTTGATTTTTCACTTTCGCTTATCTAATTTGCCTCACTTCTTCATCTCAAATTCTTTCAAACTTTTTTTAAGATCCAATGCTTCTTAAGCTTACAGTATTTCTGCCGCTTTTCGGCTTTTTATTTTCCGGATTTCTTTCGCGTATTTTGTCTAAAAATTTTGCCGATAAATTTGCTCAAATTTTTTCCAGCGCGCTTTTAGTTATTTCAGCAATTTGTGCGATTCTGGTTTTTCACGATGTCAGCACAAATCACATCAATTCAACTGTAGTTTTAGTCAATTGGATAACATCTGGCGACCTTTCAGCTAATTGGGCTCTCAAGCTTGATTCATTAACTGCAATCATGTTGGTTGTTGTAACTGTTGTGTCAAGTTTGGTTCACATTTATTCGATTGGTTACATGCATGAAGACAAGTCAATTGCACGTTTCATGTCTTACCTTTCGCTTTTCACCTTCTTTATGTTGATTTTGGTAACTGCAGATAACTTCTTGCAGCTTTTTGTCGGCTGGGAAGGCGTTGGCGTTGCTTCTTACTTGCTCATCGGTTTTTGGTATAAAAAAGAATCAGCAAATAATGCTGCAATTAAAGCCTTCGTTGCCAATCGCGTTGGTGATTTTGGCTTAATTATTGCAATTGGTTTGATTTATTTAACTTTCGGCACTGTGCAATATGGTCCAGTTTTTGCGACAGTTTGCAGTCATGTTTTTGATAAATTCGCACTTTTTGGAACCGAGTGGCGCACAATTGATGCAATTTGCATCTTACTCTTTGTAGGCGCGATGGGTAAATCAGCGCAAATCGTTTTACATGTTTGGCTTGCCGATGCGATGGAAGGTCCAACTCCGGTTTCAGCCTTAATCCACGCTGCTACAATGGTTACTGCCGGTGTATTTTTAGTGGCGCGTTGCTCGCCGCTTTTTGAATATTCTGAAAATGCATTATTAATGGTAACTTTGGTTGGTGCTACAACCGCCTTATTTGCCGCCACAATCGCACTGACACAAAATGACATTAAAAAAATTATCGCTTACTCAACTTGCTCGCAACTTGGTTACATGTTTTTTGCTTGCGGCGTTTCAGCTTATTCAGCAGCAATTTTCCATTTAGCAACTCACGCTTTCTTCAAAGCCTTGCTATTCTTGGGCGCGGGCAGCGTAATTCATGCAATGCATCACGAACAAAACATCCAAAAAATGGGCGGCATTTGGAAAAAAATTCCAATCACTTACGCCATGATGTGGATTGGATCTCTCGCACTTGCAGGATTTCCGCCGTTCGCCGGTTTTTATTCGAAAGATGTTATTCTCGAAGCTGCTTTCATGTCGCACAGCCCACTTGGAAAATTGGCTTATTGGATGGGAATTTCAGCAGCATTTTTAACCGCCTTTTATTCTTGGCGTTTATTATTTTTAACTTTCCACGGCAAAACGCGCGCCGATCATCACACCTACGACCACGCCCATGAATCGCCGCTTTCAATGTTAATTCCCCTTTTCGTTTTAGCCGCTGGTTCAATTTTTGCTGGAATTGTCGGTTCAAAAATTTATCACATGGTTGCAGCGGAAGGAAATTTCTTCAGTGGCGCGGTCTTTGTGCGCGAAGGAAAAGCTGGCTTACTTGAAGAAATTCATCACGCGCCGTTCTTGGTGAAAATTTCGCCATTGATTGTTGGCATTGTAGCAATTGCTTTGGCCTATTTATTTTATCTGGTTAAAAAAGATTGGCCGGTGAAATTGGCAAATGCCTTGAAGTCTTTATATAAATTGTCTTTGAACAAATGGTATTTCGATGAAATCTATGAGGTGATTTTGGTTAAACCAACTAAAAAACTGGGCAACTTTTTGTGGAAAATTATCGACATGAAAATTGTTGACGGCTTGCCAAATAGCGCGGCAGCTTTTTGTAAATTCATGGCTGGAAGAGTGAGTAAGTTACAAACTGGCTATTTATATAGTTATTCAATGTGGATGGCTTTAGGCTTGATTTCACTATTACTTTTCCTGATTTTATCCTTTAAGCAATTATTGCTTTTTTAGGATTTTAAAAAATCTCAAGTCTTGCTTTAGCAAAAATGCAAAGATTTAGGACAAATTCTTGCGCTATTAAATACCTAATTATTAAAGATATGATCTATTGTGGATAATTAGGGGTAAAAGTAAGTTATTGAAGTAAATCATCATCATTCCTCTTGAAGAATAATTAAATTTGAAAATGGATCATCACAGAAAATTACGCGACTGTCTTGGACTATTCTCAACCGGCGTAATCATTGCCTGCGCGCGACGCAAGAATTTTCTTGCAGAAACTTTTTCAAGTGAGAAATTTTTTGAAAACAAGATTTTTTCAGAAAAAATCTTCAACAATAAATTCTTGCGTGAAACGATTTTTGGTAAAAAATTTTTACAAAAATTAAAGAAAATCTTTGCCGATGAATTTTTCGGCATGACCATAAATTCATTTTCTTCAGTATCACTGGAGCCTCCATTAGTGCTGTTTTCGATCGACAACAAATCTTCCAACCTGCCACTTTTTAAAAAGAACCGCTATTTCTCGCTAAATATTTTAAGTCAGGAGCAACAGGAATTGGCAAAAGCTTTTGCGACACCAAAAAATTCTAAAAAATGGACTGTTGAGCCATATCTTTTGGGAAAATTCGGTAATCCAATTTTTCAAAATTCGCTAGGTTTTTTTGAATGTAAGAAACAGCGCGTAATCAAAGCTGGAGATCATCATATCATTATTGCTGAGGTTATGGATTACTCCAAAATGAGTGACAAGAATCCACTGATTTATTATCGGGGAAAATTTTCTGCGTAAAAAAGCGTCTTTAAAAAAATCTGAATTTGGAATAAATATCTCATACTCGAACTTTCTCAAAAAGTCTTAAAATAAGAAAATTTCTCAAATTTATTTTTTTATTGAAAAAATCTTTTGTCTAATGAGATTCCTACTTCTATAGTCAAGTCACTACCAAAAACCCAAATATCTTTTTTAATATCTAGGAGTAATACAAATGTCAGGTCAAGTAACAGGTACAGTTAAATGGTTCAACGATGAAAAAGGCTTCGGCTTTATTGAACAAGAAGGCGGAAAGGATGTATTCGTACACCACAGCGCTATCAACATGGCCGGCGGCGGTCGTAAAACTTTGCGCGAAGGTCAAAAGGTGACTTTCGAAATCGTTCAAGGCAAAAAAGGTCCTGAAGCTGCAAGCGTTAATGCGCAAAACTAAATTTAACTATTAGTCTGATTTTAAAATCTCCCTCGAATTTTTTTCGGGGGAGATTTTTTTTGCGCGCGTATTTATACCAAATTAACTATCTCTTGATAGTCATAACTTTGTCTTTTTGGTAAAAATTTACTCAGAAAATGACTCTGTATCACTTGATACAGCTTACATTTCCAGTCCCAATTTTTCCTCAAAAATACTTCGTTAGTGCTATCAAAAGATAGTTAATTTGGTATAGGTTTTTTGTGCATGAGAACGAGATTACAAAATCTCGTCCCAAGTTTTTTATAGTTCTAATTCTTATTGTGATAAGTTATTCAAAAATGACTCATCTTTTAAAATATCATCGACAATTTCTTGAACCAATGCGTTTAGAATATTTGAATCAGTTGATTCAAGCGGAGCGATAAAATGTTTTCCATTAACTACTAAAGCAAAATTTTTGCTGAATTTTTCCTTAGTTTTATTGTTGATAACAATAACTTTAAAGTTGGCTTTACCATTAGAAGTTCCAATGAAGAAATTGCGTTTCGCCATGTATTCAAGGGTTTCAATTCTAATTTCAACTGATTTATCCCTTCCTTTTGAAAAGCCTTTTTGAAGTAAATTGTTGCCGATTTTTTTCTGCAATAACGACATTAAATCTTGATCAGAAGTGATTACTATTTTTTCATCACCAAATCTTTTTCTGCCTAAAAATTCTTTATCTGTTCTATCATCAAAAACTGCTACATCAATGCCAATGCCCCTTCCGATGTTTGAAGATTCGCTTTTAAATGAAAGATCAAAAGTAACTTTTTGGTTTTGGTGGGTGCAAGAAATTGCGGTCAGAAGTGACGCGATTAAAAAGAGTTTTTTCATAAAATGTAAATTTTAAAGTTTGAAGAAAATTGAGCTGAGCATATACCAAAGTAAAAATCTATTGATCGCATTAACTTCATCTTTTTGGTAAAAATTAAAACTTAAAAAAACCAGCGGTATGATTGATACAACAAGTTTTTTTAAGTTTTAATTTTCCCTCAAAAATACTTTGCTACTGCGATCAATAGATTTTTACTTTGGTATAGTTCTTGTAAGGTTTTTTAAACTAAATTTAAAAATTACTTTTACAAAGATTTTTAAAATAAAATATGGGTTTCGGCTAAAGAATTTTTGGGTGCAAAATATGACAAGCGCAAATGTTATGAAGCCGATAGTTGTGATGGCGGACTCAGCCAGAGTGGTGGCAGATGTTATAAATGGTCAAAAGATACAAATGGAAAGCGCCAAAGTTGGGATGATGCGAGAGAGAAATAATTTGTATGCACTATTACGAAGTACATACAATGTTACTATTTAGCAAATAAGCGCGACATATCTTTAAACGCTTTAAATTCTAAAGAATTACCGCTTGGATCTAAAAAAAACATTGTAGCCTGTTCGCCAACTTCACCTTTAAACCTGATATAAGGTTCAATCACAAATTTGATATTATTCTCTTTTAGTTTCTCGGCAAATTGCTGCCAGTCATTCCATTCGAGCACTACGCCGAAATGTGGCACCGGAACGCCATGTCCGTCAACATGATTAGTTACAGATGGAATATTATTTTCGCCTTTTTTTAAATGAGTTACGAATTGATGACCAAAAAAATTCCAGTCAATCCATGATTCAGTTGATCGACCTTCTTCTAAGCCCAGAAATTCGCCATAAAATTGACGGGCTTTTTCTAAGTCATTAACTGGAACTGCGAGATGAAATGGTTGGAGAGTCATGTTTAAGATTTTTTAAATTATTTTTTTGAGCAAAGTCAAATTTAGATGACATCGGTTATTAATTTTGTCCTTATCCCTTCGGGATACGGAAACGTAACATGAGTCGCCCCCCGCTTTGCGGGGATCCCCATCCCTTATGTCTATGGGACATACAGGTTAATTTTGAGAGTTAATTAATATAAAATCAGATCGAATTTTACCAATGCTAAAAATTTGCAGCTGTTTTTATAGCAGACAATATGTTTCACATTACTCATATTTTAAGTAGTAAAATTCTGATATTTCAAGAATCGAAATTAAAGACAGAAAAAAAGGCATGGCACTGAAGTGCAGCCTATGTAAAAGCGATTGGGGTTTTGTTGGCTTTGGAGGATGTAGGTGTAGTCCATATTTTCTAAGAGTGATCAGAGTTGAGTGGGTTTGGAGATTGTGTTGGACTATACCAAACTAAAAATTTATTGATCGCAGTAGCAAAGTATTTTTGAGGGAAAATTAAAACTTAAAAAAACTTGCTGTATCAATATACCACTGGTTTTTTTAAGTTTTAATTTTTACCAAAAAGACGAAGCTAATGCGATCAATAGATTTTTAGTTTGGTATAAACCCGCTTACGCACTTCGTGCTACAGCGCGGTCATCCGCTTTCACTAACGCTATAGTCTTGCCTGTTTCCTGCGGAGTCAGTCGCGCTGTAGCGTAAGCGAAAACGGATGGAGGAAGGTGCGAACCCCATTTGCGAAACTTTTCTCTGTTTTTTGAAACCTTTATTTACAAGACTTTATAGGCAATTTCAACTGCACTGAAAAGTTAGAGGCTTGATCATTGATTGAGACGAAAGATTCATTTTGCAAACTTTTAATCAATCTTCTTGTCGAATTGGATATAATTGGATATTTTTGTGGACATTGGTGATTGCTGGTCTATTATGAGCTGGTTAAATATTTAATCATAACAAGAAGCCATTTATGACCAACTATCAAGTCACCATTAGTAACGAAATATTAAATATCATTAGCGAAATTGATGAGTTTAAAGGCAAGTGGCAAGCGATTAATACGCTTTCGCCTGATCGCTTGAAGATGCTTAAAAAATCAGCAACCATTGAATCGATTGCCTCAAGTACTCGTATTGAAGGTGTTAAATTGACTGATGCACAAGTTGAAACCCTTCTGTCCAACATAAGAAAAACATCTTTTAAAAACAGAGATGAAGAAGAAGTGGCAGGCTATTCCGATGCCATGGATTTAATTTTAGAAAGTTCCGAAGATTTAAAGCTAACCGAAAACCATCTTAAGCAACTTCATTCCGTTCTTCTCAAGCATAGTTCAAAAGATATTCGCCATCGAGGCGAATATAAAAAGCTCAATAACCATGTTATGGCTTTTGATGCATCGGGCAAAGAAATTGGTATTGTTTTCAAAACTGCCACACCCTTTGAAACGCCAATGAAAATGGTCGATTTACTAGAATGGACCAACAAGGCTTTTGAATTAAAGTCAACTCACCCCCTGATCACTACCGGAATTTTTATCGTAGTTTTTTTGGCGATTCACCCATTCCAAGATGGCAATGGAAGGTTATCCAGAATCCTTACCAATTTGCTTTTACTAAAGCTTGGCTACAGCTACATCCAATATAGTTCTCTTGAAAGCGTCATCGAAGATAACAAAGACCTCTACTACAAAAATCTGCGTGACTGCCAAACGACCTTGGAAAGCAAAAAAATCAAATTCGAAAACTGGATTTTGTTTTTTTTAAAATCACTAAAAAAGCAAAAAGACAACTTGGAGAAAAAGGTTAAGGTTGAAAAAATCCTGCAGGAAAATTTTGGTGAGCTGCATTTAGAAATTCTAAAAATTCTTAAGAATCACAATCGTCTTTCAGTATCTGAAATACAGCGACTATCAGAAGCAAATCGCAATACTCTGAAAGTAAAATTGAGGGAGTTGGTTGAGATGAAGAAAATTAGATCTTTTGGAAAAGGGCGCGGTGTGACTTACGCAATATCTGAAGTGATATAAACAAGAAACATGATTTACGAAAACAAAAACTAAAAAATTTAATCAGGAAATTGAAGATCGCATTGAGATGCAAATCATTGTAGATACCTACGATGAGTCCGAAGCGGCTATGAGCTGGCACTGCTATTTACAAGATACCATTACTTTTCCCTTCAAGGCTAAATGGGCATAATTAAAAAAATGGGGGGCTAAAAACCCACTTTTCGCCCCCAGTTTTTCAGCAGAAATTTCACCGCTTTTTTCTTCCGATTTTTATCCAATCCTCGGTGAATTTTTACCCTCTCTTTGATG
>Ga0214919_10004149_pt1 | contig 21322 bp, 29 predicted proteins | sample LL1503_MetaG_FD_177994 | JGI IMG/M metagenome (GOLD analysis project Ga0214919, IMG submission 177994) | Freshwater microbial communities from Lake Lanier, Atlanta, Georgia, United States - LL-1503 | ecosystem: Environmental > Aquatic > Freshwater > Lake | place: USA: Georgia | collected... | reverse complement strand
ATCCCATCTCTCGTAACGAATCATACATTCGTATGCATCACACAGCTTGTCAATCTCATCGGCATCAACATCGGCAGTGGGACACACCGAGATCATCAAGACATGATGATCTGAAAATATTTTTTTATCCAAAATACGCAACGTTGCCAATTTCTCACGATCATACAGCACCATGACAATCTTCTTCTTGTTGTCATCACCCGTTGATGGCTCATACCACGAACCCACCGCACCAAGATCCATAACCACCGTATTCTCTACGTCGACACGTTCCGCGGGAAGACGAGTCAGGGAACCATCACGACGCAAGAAAAACATCTCCAACCAGAAACAAAAGATAAATATCAACAAAGTGACATAAAAATAATTCATGAATTTATTTTTATCTGCCATGGGACAATCTTTTTAGATTAGACTCAAACATTCCATTTATTGAAACTGGATGAGATGCTCAATACGAGTTCCCTTGGGATGATACGTCCAGAAACTGCGAGGAAATACCTTCATTCCTTGGGGCACATCCTCCTCTTCCTCCAAAGCCTCGGAAAATCCCACCACATACCATCCCCATATATCAACCCTGAAATTCATCATGGTCGAGGTCTTGATATAACCCACCCACTGACGGAAGGAAATCTCCTTCTGAGTGTGCTTGGCGGGGACGGAGCATATAATGGGCGCCTTGATCTCGGAAAGATGCGTGCTCACAAAATCATGGAAAATCTCATCATCCAATTCATTCTTTTCGTAAACATAACGGAAAGGATACTCGGGGTTGGCAAAGCTAAATTTTGATTCCATCACCCTGGATCCGGTCGCATCCTTTTCCTCTCGATGACTCAATGTGATCACCTCCTCATCATCCCCAATAAAATCAAGCCGAATCATCACATCAAAACTCGATACACGTACACTCAGACCCCGCTCATGGGGAATCAGCATCATCTCTAAAGGCTCGGTCCTACCCACCAGCTCACAATAAATCACTTTGTGCATGATATCCGCCGGTACATGATCTTTCAATACATCAATCACGGTTGGACCCTTTTCCCCACCATTCTCCAACCATAATTTATTTTCCTCATAGGGCTCCTTGTCACTGTTCTTGCGACTATCATCACTGTTGCTACTCTCATCGGACACAAAGGCACAGACAAAACGAATCTTTTTAATGGAAGAAGTCGTTTCCTTCTTTTCTGTCTTCAAGGTCACAGGCTTGGGCTTGAGATCCGTTGACTTTTTATAACTACCATGGATGGAGGACGAAGACACAAAATTGTACGAAGTCGATTTTTTACCCGTATAACCGTAAATATTTTCACTCTGTCGACCCGATAACATGATTTTTTTCTTTGCTATGAAAAATCATGTTGTTAAATAGTTTTATTTTTATTGTTTCGAGAAAATGTCTTGGCGGTATATAATGTTTTTTTTTTTTACAAAGACTCCATCTTGGAAAATTCCACCTTGACAAGTGAAGTTTTCAAATACTCTTTTTCTTCTTGAGCCTTGGTCTGGATTTTCGGACACTTATGGGCTTCCATATAACGATGCATGGCACAAAAGATACCATCACACATACAAGGAAATTCATTTGCCGGATGCAAGCGTTTCTTGCACCAGGAACAAGATTTTTTTTTGGGTGGACCCTCCATTTACTTTCTGACCAAGAAATTTAAAAAGCTTTCCTTGTCCATCCATTTTTTTTTCTTATCTTCGTAATCGAATCCCCTTGGAATGAATATGATACCATTTAGAATCCGACATTTCAGAAAGCTCTTGTTGAAAGACGCAAAGGATATAATGTGATTTTTTGCAATAATACACGACAACGCAAGGTACCCATATTGTTTCATGCAAACAAAACATCTCTTCACACGCCTCCAGGCCCTTGTAATTTTCTTTACACAAGAGAATCTCGAGAAAAGGATGACCCACAATATACTCTTCATTACGCCAATCAGGAGTCATGGAAAAGGCAGGTCGTAATCGGGATAATACTTCCGAAAATCGTACTACTACCTTGCTTTCCCCATCCAACTCACACAGATAGGCTGCTTTCTCAATCACGACATCCGTAATTTTTCCATGCTCCCAATGACCCTCATTCTCCACATCCACTGTATCATGAATCCGAAATGGAAACATACTGGTCATTTCTTTCTTAATCGCATCGATCGTATCCTGGGCCCATAGATTTCGTATTGGCTCCATTAAAATGTCCCCTCGACACAATGGACACTTTTTATCTTCCATGGGTTGCATTTTTAATAAACATCCGTCACATGCAAAATGTCCTTTATTACAAACAATAAAGCTCTTCTCACACATGGTCATACAAATAGGACATGAAGGTATCACCATGGATGAATACTGATGCAACTGCTCCATAATCGTTTTAAATAGTTTGAAAAGAAAGCTTTAAACTCGCTTTTCAAAAAAAAAAATTTTTGAAAAGGGATATAAAAAAGAAAAACCAGAGGGGTTATATCCAATGCGCTATTGGTGTTGGGGTTATTATTGTTGTCTTGCATGGTTATGGCTTTTATCGTCATCATGGTTACCTGGACCCTCGTCGTTATCGACGATAAAAACGATGCATGTCCTTCCCAATTCTTTGTGGGTGGGATTTGTGATAGGGAATACTTCCGTGTTGCAGGACTTTCTTCCGGATTCACTTGAAAAGGCCCCCATCAAGATTTTTCGGACACTTCCTGCACGACATTATCTCTTTTTCCACTTTTTCACCACCGAAGAAGGGTTGAACCATCTGGAGATCATCACGGTAGGCAGAGAACGTTCAACGGGTCATAAACGATTCGTGATTTTGGATTCTTTTGTAGACGACGACGACAAACAACGTATGAGTCTTATACAGACAGCGAACGTAGTGGGAGCAGTCATGATGGGTAATTTCACCGTAATGGGAAGGAAAACGTGGGAAATAAGAATGCTCAGCTCTGCGTTTTCGATCGGATGCAAAAAATATATCTACCATCCCAAAATATCAAAATATCCTATTGCTCTTGAGTTTAATCCAGAGGAAACCCACCAGGTCCGCCCGCTTCGCAAAGCAATTGTTCATCACCATTTTCCAGAATGGACATCGACCATGAAATTGTCATTGGAACCCGAGATTGCCTTTTATTATTCGGGATCGATCCGGTTCAATATCCGTCCACCTACGAATACAGAAACAGAAACAAAGATAGAGCCTGATTATGAAAGAGACGATGACATGAACCCTTTACTTTTTATGAACGAGTTTTTCTTTTTGTAGAAAAAAGGGTCAACCTCACTGGTCTCGTGATTTCCAGAGAATCTTCAAAATAAAAATAATTCTTGGCATCGGGATGCTCTTCATAGAGATCAAAAAAGAAACTGCGATTCCATTGAAATAATCGTACTATCCTTCTTTCGCTGAGATGCTGAATCAGATGGTAATTATGCCTAATCACGATCATAAGAAGATGATTCATTTCTTTCTCGTCCAGATAACTTCGACACGAGAGTCGAGACATGGTATTCAGAGGGAATTTATCCACCAGCATAAGCAGAATCGGTGGATGTCGAAAGAGATCAATCTGTTCCAACAAATTTCGCAGGATACCTGGATAGATAGTAAGAATATGTTTCAAAATAGAGGCCACATGGTTGATATGACGATCATCCCGACGACGAGCTAACAAGAGCGTTTCATCTTCCTTGGCAGGAAAAGTAAAAATATCATGGACATAATTCACATAAATTTCTGGATTTTCAAAGATATTGAACGGGCGTGGATCACGACAAAGCTTTAAGCTTTTGGATCGGCCATTCACAAATGTCTTGAAATTATAAAAACATCGAGGCCCACGAATACGACACATGAATCGAACAGGAAGCTCCACATCGTATTGGGATTCCATCACATACTGCGTATTGGATATAGTAGGAGAAGAATGGGCAGGCGGTAAAAGATTATAAAGGGTTGGATAAAGGATAGAATATACCCTCTTTACAGGTCCCTTATAGCGTATACGCACCTGACGAGAGGAAGGATGGACATGAAAAGGAAGTTTTCGGTTTTTATAACGAAACATATCAATGTACTCGCCACATACAGAACAATAACGATTGTTGAAATGTCGTGTAAGAAAATGAATCCTCGTGTTCGAGGGAAGACGAGGCCGGAACTCCATAATCTCTCTCTGCAATAAAAAAGGGAGCTCGTGGATTGGAGGAGAAAGACTCATTAATAGTGTTATATTAAAACTCCGTCCAGGATCAAAAGAAACGTCGTCCATTTTTTTTTTCCGTAAAGAAAAAAAAAATATACCCCATGTGGGACTTGAACCCACGATCTCCGGCTTAGAAGGCCGACGCATTATCCAACTATGCTAACAGGGCATATTCTCCCATACCGAGGATCGAACTCGGTTCTCAGGCTTGAAAGGCCCGTATCCTAACCGATTAGACTATATGGGAAATTGCACGGAGTGGGATTTGAACCCACGCGGTAAAAACCATAGGATCTTAAGGCCTACTCCTTGACCAACTCGGACATCCGTGCGGGGACGTACCACATGAGGGGATTGAACCCTCGACGTTCGGCTTAAAAGGCCGACACTCTACCGATCTGAGTTAATGTGGTTTTGAAATTGAAAGAATCGTCTGAAAAATTAGTGTTCAGTTTTTTTTTCATTCCTCGAAGGAATTTACCAAATCAATAAATTCCTCGGATCCACCGAGTAATTCACCGTTATAAAACACAATGGGAAACGTGGGCCAATCATATTGTTCCCGTATAGTGTGAAAAGCATCCGAGTTTCTACGTATCCATTTTTTCTGTGAAGGAGACAAGAATTTCGCTACCTTCTTACTGAACGGGCAGGATTGTAAAAGATAGGCAAAAAAACCTTTGTCTGGTGGTTGTTGCATCTGCGATGGTGTCATTTTTTTGTTTACCGCTCTAAAAAAAGAAAAACCCAACTTTTTTTCATCCCATGGAAGGTGGTACACAATCCACTGAATAAGAAGAAAGAGGGAATTTATAATAGGTGGTGTAATCAATACTCCGCAAAAGCTCGAGCACCTCCTCATAGTATACCGAGGCGACAAAGGCTCCGTAATTTCGAGTAAGAACATACAACGTCAAATTATTCGTACCCGTCAAAATTACATATCCGTCATTATCGGTCATGTTTTTAGATCCCCGTACTACTAATGTGGGAAACGTTGTCGAGGTCACCGACAACGGAACAAGAGACATGACATCATCCTCCACCTCGCGACGATAAGTCCTGTCTATCGAAGTCGTGCTATTCTTGACATGATGCAGATTCGCCCTCTTATTGTAATGAACAAGATCCGAACCTTCCTCAATCGAAAAGTTTACGGTGACACAATCATAATCAATCTCCGTTGTCTCCTGTACGTAGCGGCTGCTAAATGCCTGAATCCACCATCCACTCAAGGGATCCATACCAACCTCAGGAGAAAGAAGCCTCGCACGCCCCGTCGTGACCGTGACAGCGCCCATCAAAAAAAGACAATAAAGAAATTTCATCGACAAAGAACAGAATCCTTTTTTTGATAAAAAAAACACGTTTTTAAATCTCTGATTTTTTTAAAAAAAAAAAAAAAAATTGGCTTCAACTAAAATAAAGGAAAACATGACTTCTCAATGCAATAACATCGTGCCTTCTCCCTGTGCCAACACCATTGCCGATCCCAAGTTCCTTGTGGTTCCCACAGGTGGATGCTGGGCTCGCGCGGACTTCGCAGAGATTATCAATCGCACCGTCATCACCAAGTCGATCGTGGCTATTGATTGCGCCGATTCATGCGGTACCAGCACGGGTCTCCCCCAACTCATCCTCGATGCTTCCAATGTTGTGATCAACCAGGGTGCGGCTAATGATCAGCTTACCGCCAGTCTCGATAAGCTCGTCAGTTGCATAGTGAACAACAACGGTGTTATCTCTCCCACCGACCCCATCGTGAGCGCCGTGGTCTTTGAGTACAACACCCAGACCATCGTGGCCACCTCTTCTCCCCCTACCAGCATCATCCCCACTGATTTCACCGCCAAGTTCAACGTGATCAGTAACAACGGCGTTCTCACCGGCGTCACCACCTACGAAACCTATCTCGCAAACCCTTCCTCCTGGTATGAGTTTGTGGCTCCCGATGTCTTCGACTACACCAAACAAAGCTATTCTTATCGCTTTGTGAGCTATGCCGGGGAATTTTATCGCCTTCTCATCAACATCCGTCTCACCCCCGTTCCTGTTCTCTATCCCTGCACCATTATCGATACCCCCGTGGAAGATCCCGATGCTTGCTGTGAGACCGAAGATTGCAACACCATCAACTTCTGCAACTGGCAGGTCCTCTAAACGCGCACGCCCTCCGCGCCCAATCCAGCCCACCTCACACCACCCCACCGCCTTTCGTACGGGTAGAGGTTTTTATAAAAAAAAATTACACACAATTTTTTTTAAAAAGCCAACTATTCAGACGATCCGTTAGACAATCCTATCTTCCACAATATACCTTTCAAAATGCCTTTTCCATAGATTGCAATATTTCCTGTAATTGCAAGAGACATTCTTTTAAAATACAGAGCTCTTCTTTACCCGGTTGAACAGAAAATGAAAGATCGATATTCTCTTCCAAGGGATGCCGTTTCTTGCACGCTGCAAAGGTCACCTCTGGATGTTTCAACAGGGTCTTGGTCAGTAACTGCGCCATGGTCATATCGTCGTTAGTAAACGTATAGGTGTACATGGTTTTGTTTTGCTTGTTCGTAAAACAACTAAAAACCATATTGAATCATTTTTTTTACGGGACAAAATATTCATCTTCCTTTCTTTTTTTACGTTCGTTCGTACATGCAAATTAAATTAAAAAAAAAAATCCAACTCGACTCTAATGGATATAATTGTCCAGGGCGCGAATAAGCTCCTCCCTGGGAGTATCCTCCTCAAAATCAATGTCCCAATCGTCACATTGAGACTGGAGATCCTTCGTGCTCAGCTTGTTCCAACCACTGAGCTTCTTGGTGGCAGGCGTAGCAAGGGCTACAGAAGAGGAGGAAGAGGAGGATGTCATCGCCGGGAAAGCATCCTGTTTGTGCTTTTTCTTGGGAGCAACGGGTGCGGGAGCGACATCCTCTTCCTCCTCTTCCAACCCCTCGGGAAGAATCCCTACCGACCCAGGTGTCCCGGCACCGACGTCCTCTTCCTCGTCAGCAGTTACTGTGGCGATGGTCATGGCGACAATCGGGGCAACTGTGTTTCCAGTTACGACAGGAGCATTGCGGATACGATCGAGGAGCTCCTCACGCTTGCCTGAAATCTTGACTCCCTTGGTCTTGCAAACATTCTTGAGATCCTTAAGGCTCATCAGCGCGTACTCATCCTGAATGACAGGAGCGGTCGCAATAACAGCAGTTGAAGCGGGGGCAGGCATAGCAGCAAGAGTCGCAGGCTGAGCCGTCTTCTTCTTCTTGATAGAAGCAGGGGCGATAGAAAGCTCTTCGTCGACATTATCCATCTGGGTCGCCTCCAGATCTACCTCCTCCTCCTCATCGATCTCTGGAGCGACAGCGGTAGTAGCGGTGGCAATACCCATCTCCTTGTAACGGTTCTTCTCCTCGACAGGAAGAGCGGTCCAACGACGTCCAATCTCCTTGGACTTGGCGACAAAATCCCAATCGGGATGCTCGGCCCCAATCAAAGGGCGTACCTCAAGCCCAAACATCACATAGCCAGACTTTTTGGTCGCACCCTTACTCTTCTTGGTGGCGGAAGCGGATTGAGACATTTTCCATAGCGAGGAAACCTCCATAACATCGAGGTCAAAGCGGATGGCGAGTTGCTTGCAAAAATCTTCCACCGCTGTATCAATGTTCTTGGCAATCTTCTTCATGAGAGGCGCCATGGTTTGGACCTGGATCTGGATCTGTTGGTTTTGGTTCTGGAAAGAGAAAAAGAAAAATGAGTCTCTATATTGTTTTCTTATTCAATGTCTTCGCTTTCCTTCTCCAGAAAGAGGCGGTTCCCCATCAGTTTTTTTTTATCCCTGAAGGACATTAAGTTTGTGTTGGAATCCCCGTTTTTTTAAAATTTTATAATAAATAAAAATAAAAGACGTCCGTCAATGGAATCGTTATTGCATCATACTATTCAATTCTTTATTCAGCATTTTTATGATTCGAATCTTTGGTCGATCCGACTTCCAAGGAAACCCAACGTTATGCTTCCTCTGGACACCCAGCAAAAAATATCTCTAATTCGCAATGATCTCTCTTCTATGGTACAACAGCCCGTGGATTCTGGAATTGTGGACTGTCTTATGAGTGTGATTTTTTTTCATGTACCGAACCTTTTCAAAGAGGTATTGGAATTATGCAAAACCATCAATCGTCACACCACCACCCATGAATGGAGTTTTCAGCAAATCCGAAACGCCTGGGTGAATCACACCCTCACGGTCGATCGTTTGGTAGAAATCTCGATGGAAGAATTTGATCATCTAATGGCGGACATGAAAAGAAGGCTTCGTCAGGCACAAAAGATACATGGTCTGCCATCCCATGACAATGACGATGATCATGGTGAGGATGGATTTGTCGTGGTGGGAGACTCCGAAGACGAAGAAAAAAAAAATAGACGAACTTTTAAGGAAGAGACACGGATAAAAAGCATCGAATTAATCCCGCTTTATTGTCGTCTTTTTTCTGTCTACCAGATCAGTACGTTTACTCAATTCAATCGATTGGCTCGTCATGAAACCCGAAACGTGTAAAAAAAAATCTTGATCGCTAAATTGGTTCCGGATGAGATCATCTGTAGAGAAATCATGGAGATTATCCATAATTTATAGAATAGCCTCCCACTATTTTGGAAACGGATTTGAAAAAAAAAAAGTTTTTTTTTTTCTCCAATAAACTCCATTCTATTTTTTATCATGAATATGCATCATCCCCACCAGCAGACCTTACCACCGCAGTCCGTGAATGGACCCGCGGAAACCTACACCTCACAAGATCTTGACGAACTCAATCAGAAAATCCAGAATCGTTTTATTCGAGACGTGGTTAAACCTTACAGCAACGGCATCCGCAAACCCGTACATATTCCTCCCACTCAGTATACCATTCCCAAAGCCTCGGAAGTCTTTTCTGCTCCACCTTCTTCTCTTCCACCCGCCTCCGATAGTGGTGGCTACCGGATTCCCGAAATGGGTGGTGGTAACGGGACCGTTCGTCAGAGGCGTGTGGTGCATGTCCCCCCTCAGTATACACCGCTCGTCAATTCTCCCTCACCGTGTCCACTCGACTTTCGGTTTCGAGAAAAAACGTCGGTCAACATCGCCTGTCTCGACATTCATCAACATGTCGGTAATTGCCCCGTATGTTCCAAACTCCATCGTCCCTATAACAGCATTCTTATGGTGATTATTGTCATCCTATTGCTAATCATTCTCTTTCTCGCCAAAAAATGCTTTACGATGTAAAGACTTTCTGCTGGATTTTGGGATAAACAATGTCATCATACGGGGCGTCAGAAAAAGCACGAAGAATTGCCTCTTTTAGGTTCATCCGATTCTTTTCTTCATCAACATACTCCGTGATCCGTATCGGACTAATCCTTCCACTTTCTTGTATTTCCTCTTTCTCTTGTATCTCCTGGGGAACCGGTGTCGTCGTGGTGGTGTTAGAAAGAAGCGATCTTAATTCCTCACACGACTTTCTTTCCCATGATTTTTTAAAACCCGGAAGCAATCGAACCTTTTCAAGGATCAATTCTTTTTTGGTCATTTTAGTTTCTTTAACTACGACAGATGGGATCGTGCTTGTGGTTGTTGTGGTTGTCGTGGATGCGGAAAGAGGAGGCAAGGGTCCATGCACTTTCTCCGATTCTTCAATAAATCGCAACAACTCCGTCTTATTCTTACCCTGGATGTATTTCTTGAACGGAATGTTGTAGGAAGCGGATAGTCTCTCCGCATGAGAAAGAAGCACCTCGGTCTTGGTCTTTGCGGTCAGGGTAGTGGTGGTGATGGTGGTGGTTTCCATGAATTATTTTTGATCAAAAAGACTTTATTCAAAAAAATATAAAGTTTTGAATCCCTTTTTCATTTTTTTTTTTTAAGAAAATATATTTATTGAAGAAGCTCAGAAGGAATGTCTTGCACGGTATATCCCCATTTCTCATACCACTGGTCACCATACCCTGCTTTGACAATCATAGCCTCGTCATACGTCAAACGCGACGGATGCAATCCCGACTTTAAGCTCTCTACAACGTATGCCAACGCTTCCTCCATGCAGATCACAGGATTTCCAGCGTTGTTTTCCTGAATCGGGGTTCCCGTATTCACATCAAAAGAATTATAAAATCGTTCTCCAAATTTCATGTACTTTTCCCTATCCTCGTCCGAAACTTTTTCCAAGAACGCCTTTCTCATTTTTTCAAACATCTCCGTGGCCACAGGATTGGCTTTCTCCGATACGCTCATTTTGAATACAATGTATTCAAAGGCTTTAAACTAATTTATCAATGTCTGGGTTTTTTTCTGGCATCAACGTGTTGTTGTTGTTTTTGTTGTTGATGACGTTGAGGTATGCATTGAAATTCTTCCAAAAGTGATTGTATTATTTTGATGTACTCGGCATCTTTTGTTGGTTTCTCTTCTTTTTGAAAAATATAAGAGGCTTGAAAGGATTCATACTCGTAGAGGACAGGAATTAGCGAGCTCTGCTTATTGAAATTAGTATAATTGATATTCTGTGTTGCAAAGATATAAAAGAAAATCGTATTTTGATTATTTTCCATTTTGCGAAAAATAGGACACAGACGATGTTGTTGTCGTTGTCGTTTCATTTTCGCTTTCTTGTCCGACAAGAGTCGATGATGAAGTAAATACACACGTATCAGCCAATCACCAACAAGATGCAAGCAAGTGCTTTCCAAGGACTTGAGGATCATCTGTACCGTATCCCCTCCTCTTTCATATTGAAGATTGAGTACACGATTCTTTGTGGTTTCGTCCAAAGCGTTTATCTTTGATTTGAAAAAAATCAAGGCGCGTTCACTCACATCAAAACCTTCGGAACTATGACTAAAAGGATCATCATTACGCATGATGTATCCCAATTTTCCAATCCATTCGATATATTGCAGATAAATATCTAAAGGCAAGTCCGCGACGGGAAGATTATTTTCCATCTGTTGTAATTTGCTCTTATTGTCCGCGGATATTCCGGGATGGCTAAACAACAATGCCTTATCTCTTGGATAGTACCACAAGAGATCCACAAGATCCGTTGGATCGCGATTCTTGGGTGTGCTGAGAAGATAATCTATCAGCTCGTCCACATTGTGACATCTTTTATAAGGGGTGACATGGAGTAAATCTCCGGGAATATCCGCTATATTGTCCAAAAAAGGTGTGTGAGAATTTTGACATTTCGGTAGATTTTGGAGCAATTCTACAATTAGAGACAACTTATCCATAGTTCCCGGCCATGATCCCGTCAAAGAAGTCACGTATCGTTTCAAACGATCCACATCCATCTTTCCAAAAACCTCTAAGAAATGACGTTGAAGGATCGGTAAGATTAGATCTACATGTTGGATCCCAAAGTTAGCACTCATCTTACAATGTTGGCGAAAAAAAGAAACAATCCTTCTTTTGTCGTTTTGTGTCGTGGCAACATGAAGCATTCTCCACAAATAAAGCTTCTCCAATAAGTTCATTTAATTCTTTTACCAAAAAAAAAAATAAAAAACAGGCTATTTATTTCTTGCGGAAAAGGCGTTATCCAACACAACAATCATTACTTAAAGATTAAATTTTACGTGGAATCAAAGACACAAAACAATTTGATTCCATGGGAGATAGTTTAAGAGATTTACCTACCGACAGTCTGCCTCCTACGGTGGATGAGAAGGAGATGATTCAATGGATGTTTACTGGAGGAGAAGGAAGTAAAGACACGTCGGTCACGACGACGACGACGACGGGGGCTGAATCACAGGCTTCGATGATGACGCCTCGATTTCATATGGAGTTGAAAACCCTGGTAGTCATTATGCTATTGTATGTGGCAATATCCAGTTCATGGACCGATTCTTTGATAGAGAAGATTCTTCCTGTAACAACCACGAGTCCCATCTTCCTTACCGCTTCCAAATCGATTCTATTCGCCATCATACTACTATTATATTTTCATTACACGGGATGAAATTAATTCATTAACCGAGGATAGGGGTGCCGATGGCCTGGGCGAGGGTGATCGACTCGCAGATGCGGAAGCCAATTTCGTAGCCGACGGAGGCGTTGGCGGCCACGGGGTTTCCGGTCTGGATGGCAATGAAGAAGCGGTTGCCGTAGAGTCCGTAGAGGGTGTTGGAGGCGCCGGAGGTGATGGCGGAGGTAGGGTCGGTGGTGGCACCGGGTCCCCAAGGGATGGCGTTCTTGATCTTGATGGGGACGCCATCGACGGTGATGAAACCGTTCACGGAGCTGTAGAGGTTGGGGGTAGGGGTGGCGTTGTCGGAGACGATCACCACGGAAAGGTTGTTCTTGGGGTTCTGGTTCTGGAGGTTGAACTGGAGGATGACCCAGACCTTGCTGCCGAGGGCGCCCGAGGGGCCGGCGCCTACGATCAGACCAAGGTTGGCGTATTGGTAGTCGGTACCGGTGCAGTTGCTGTTCACGATGGTGCCGAGGTAGGACTTGGTGGAGCTTTGGTCGGCGGAGGATCCGGTGGAGGCCGATGAGCTCAGGGAGGCGACCCAGTTGGGGAGGGTGGAGAATTGGAGCACGAGGTTGGGCTTGGAAGAGACCACGAAGGGGGTCTTGAAGAGACGGGCGGTGATGTTGCGCTCGTCGTTACGGGCATAATAAGGGAGCGGGTCGATCCTGGCGAAAAAATTATTCCAGGGGAGCGCATATTGGGGGAACACATAGTTCACAAAATAATCAAAGATGATGGAGTCTTGGAGTCCTGCAAGATAAGCCATTTCTAAACTTCTTCTCTACTTATACGGGGGAAATTTTTTTTTTTCGAAAAAAAAAATTAGAATCGCGGATAAGGTTGTTTTGAAAAAAAAATTTTTTTTTTATTCCAATCTTTTATTTTTGCTCTTCCATCAAGAAAATCAGTCGTCGTATATCGTTTACCGGTAGTGCTTGAACAAGAGGGCGAATCGAGTCTATTATATTCCTCCGTATCGTGGCATCTTGGCGATATTGGGAAAGAAACCATAATTTCTGATCCAGATCGATGACGGGTTCTTGTTGTAAACGCCGACGGCTTCGTTGGAGCCATTGATGGATCACATCCTTCTTGAGAGGATTCTTCCGTATCTGCTCTTTCATCGTTTGAATCTTCTTTGTCGCTTGCTGGCTCGGATAAGACTTGCCTTCCGTCAACAACCATTTTTGCAGATCGTCATATAAAATCTTCCACCATAATGGCGCCTCGTTGTAATAATAATTCATCGCCTTTAATTTTTTAAAAACAGTCACCAAGGACATTTCCTTTTTTCTTCAAAAAAAAAAATTTTTTGTAACTTTGTATCCATTTAATGTCTTGATAACCGGATGGAAAAAAATTTAATGCGTCGTCATCCAACCGATTTTACCTATACCATTTCCTGTATGGATCTGCAATCCTTCTTATCCTCCGAAGCCAAGACGCTTGGATTTCGATCTCTGAAATTGCATCATCCTGATGATGATCGTCCTCGACCGTGTCCTGGACATGGCTGGGTCACTTGGGATCATCCGTTGGAAGATCAACAGATAATGGAATGGAAACGCCTGACCGGCCTTGAATTTCTTATCCATCATCCGCATATGCGTAACATTGGTTTCTTTTCTTTTATTGTCATCGAAGGCGCTTATTATTGTTACCGGGAGGGAGCCTATGCTCATGATGACAATCCCTTCAAGATTCGTACATTTGAACTCCACGGTGCACCCTCACAAGAAAATGATGTATCGACCATCGTGATGCTCCGTGATCCGTACTTCCTACACCTCCAACGGGACACCCTCGGCGCCGACGGACAAAAAGAAGATCATCTGTGTTTCAGCAAGACAACGCATCGATGTGACGTGTGTCGCACGATTCAAGAAGTTCTTGTCCTTCATGTTTCCGATGCTCAATGTCTCTTATGTTATTCCTGTTTCAACAAGCTCCACCAAAACCTGAAAACCTCGTAAACGCATAGATCTAATTTGTATTATCCATTATCGATGAATAATAAAAATTAACAGGTGGACGGGAAGGGTGTTTGTCATTTTATATTTCAGGGTTGGACGGCTTTTTTTTTTATTTTATTTTTAGGCGTATATTGCCTCTTCTAACTCCTTGAGGAAATTAGATCTTGAAAATGTGTTGCTGGATCTGTCTCTGCATCGAATAATAGGTCAGCTTGTCGGTACCCATATTGAAAAGATTCTTCAGCTTCTCATCGGGAATGATCTCACGACGATCAGTGGGATTCTGAAGATCCTGATCCTTGATGTACTGACAAAGCTTCTTGGTCACATGCACCCTGGTGATAAGATCCTCGGGATTGGTGTTGAGAAAAGTAGCCAGATCCTCACTAATCTTGATAGGCTTCATGAAGCCACTGTTGTTCTCCGATCTGGGCTTGCTATCATCACGATGCGTCTTGATCTTCATAAGCTTGTAGGCATCCCCTTGAATCTGCTTGATCTTCTTCAACAGAAGAGTCTTGCTGTTCTTGTTACCCTTCTCCAGCTTCAGACCCTCCATGAAGGTATTGAATTGCTCGTTAAAGGCCTCAAAGTTCTGGTAAAAACTATCCTTTGTCACAACACGACGATTGCGCTTCTTTGCCTCCACAACCCCGCCATCGGTAGCAGGCACCTCCCCTTCCTCCTCCACCACCTCAGCATTCTCATCCACCTCCTCCACAATAGGAGTCTCCGTGATAGGGGTCGCAAGTGTAGCGGGCGTGGCAGGTGTAGCGACGACTGGAGTCGTAGTCTCCACAGTAGTAGGAACCACCACGGTCTCCACAACGGTTTCCACCTTCTTGACAGACTTCTTCTTGGGTTTCTTCTCTGCTGGTGCACCAGTAGAAGCAGGAGCGTCTGAAACACTCTTGGTAGGATTCTTTGCCATTTCAATTTCCTCTTGCTTGATCACCTCGACGGGGACGGGCTGGGAGGTGGCGACGATTGTTTGACTCTTTTTGACCATTGTTTTTTATTATGTTTTTGCTTTTCTTTAAGCTTCTTTGAAAAAGGGGGCTTCAGTTTTTTTTTTTCAGTCGGGACGAGGGGAAAGAGTATAGATTTAAGACATTGAGTATTGCATCGAGCAAAGGATGAATACAGGTACGTATTGGACGAAGCAAGAAGAATTACAGTTGATGGATGAGTTATCGGACCAGAAATCGATGGATGAGATTGCCAAGGTGCATGGGCGTACACCCAAGGCTATCGAGATGCGACTCGAGTCTTTGATTCGAAAACAGTACAAAGATAATTACACGATTTCGTCTCTCGTAAATCTGTATCACAAGACCGAGTCGGAAATCCAGAAAATCATTGATACAGCGCCATCACCGCCTCCTGTAACAGGTCCTGAAAAAACAACAACGGCGTCCAAACAAAGGCCATCGGTGTCCTCGTCCACGATAGGAGATAAGGAACATGAAATGCGTTTAAAAAGAATAGAGGATCGTTTGGTGATGATTGAAAAATATGTAGGACGCATCTACAAAATACTCTCCTCGGTAAAAAAAAATTGAATAAATAAAAAAAAAACTTCTCGAACCACAAATACAAAAAAAAAAACATGATGCGTGACGAACTCATGAATGTTATAGATCAGAATATCTCCAAATTCCTTCAGCATCTTGCACAATCGTATCCACAAGCCATTTCCATGCCACAATTACAACAATCATGGCAGGATTTCAAGTCCACGACAATCTCTCCCGCACCGGGAACCAATACCGTCGCCCTCTCCACTCCAGCAACACCTGCTCCAACAACACCTGCTCCAGTATCCAAAAAATCAGGATATCAGAATTTTTTTACCATAAGGCGAGTCGAGCTCAAAGCAGTAAATCCAAGTCTATCATTTGGTGAGCTCTCGAAATTGATTTCTGCCGAGTGGAATGTCCTTCAACCAACAGAAAAAAGTCGTTTTGTAAATTTAAGTTCTGCTTCTGCTCCTGCTCCAGTTAGCATCCCTCCTGCAACAATACCTGTACCTGTCTTCGCATCCGCACCCGCACCCAGAGCATCATCCGCACCATTGACAGAGAAGAATGGTCCATTTACGTTACAAGATCTCAATAATAAGAAGATGGACGAGCTCAAGGATCTATGTGAGGCAAGAGATCTCAAGAAAAGCGGCAACAAAACAGAGTTGATTCGTCGTCTCTTAGGTCACAATACAGACAACAAGCCCTCCACTGCCACTTCCTCCTCCAATAACGCCTTACTCCTTAACAAGCCTGCCTCCTCCGCTCTGGTCAATGAATCCTCTGAAAAGCGTGATTCTTCTTTTGATATTTATGTCTCGTCGAAATCTGAAAAACGCTCGGATTTTGAACACAGCGCAATCACTCCCGAAGAGGAGGATTTTGAATTTGAGAATCTATCGGATAAATTTAATTCCGATTCGGAGAGTACCATCCAAGATGATGACGACGATGATGACGATGCATTCGCTATCACGGAATAATTGCAATAATGTTGTCATGATTTTTTTTTTTCATTTTCCATTATAAAAATGAATTCTTACTACGCTACGATTGATACGTATAATCAGGTCAACAGCAACGATCTTTCCAAACTGACTATCGATTATCCTCCCCCCACCACCGCGCCGATAACCACCCACAACAGCAACTATCCGGTCCTTGCTCATGATAAATCGAGTCAAAGGATTCACGTGTTAGAGACCGTCCTTGAAGGTTACACGATGGAACCACCGATTCCCACCAATGCTTCGGCCGTATTGACTCTAATCTATGATCCATCCAAAAACTCATTGATCATGAGTCTTAAGCTTCGCAAATTATTTAATATGCTTTCTTGCGCTCTCTACGAGTGTAACGAGGATGGAGAAAAGGGGAATCTTGTCATGATGTTGTGGGAGAATGATAGTATCCAGGACACAAGCTTCCTTAGTGTCGTCATGGACACCATTACTATTCCTACCGAGAAATGGCAAACTCTCTTTTCTCTTGTCAAGCGACAAAAATTACTGGCAACCATAACGACTCAAAAACATCCCGATGGCGAGATTGATGGTATTGTTACCATCCTCTATTAGAATATTTTTTTCTTATTGCTATAGAAAAAAATTCATGTCCCGATCAGAGGATGCAGTTTTTACGCTCTCTGAATTAAAGCGTCTCTATGATACGATGAGATTAAGTCCACAGGCGCTTCGAGAGGCATTGCATCGATGTAATCCCAATCTTCCTGTCGGGGTGCCCAATCGATACGATGGAGTCATGCGATTGAGAATCATTCCGATGAGTGTTTTAGGCGGTGAAAAACCCCGCCTCTTAACGACTCTTTGATTTTTTTTGAGATTTCCCGGAAAATAAGGTCGCTCGTTGTTCCGCTGAAATAAACCGATTGACCTTGGTCATGCAATGGGGACAATTCCCCGAAACCATGCATTGCCCCCTGCTGGTCACATTCTCATAGGGCTTCTGAATAGAAACACTCTGTTTACAGCGTAAGCAATATCCGTTACCACAGTTACTCATTTTTTTATATCGTAACAAAATTAAAAAAAAATTAAATTCCACTATTTTTTCAACAACCTTTAAATCAGTCCGATGGTTCAAATCTTTGGACCAGCGATAGAGTACTTAACAGTTGAAGCAATGCTTTTTCCGAGCCTGTGGGTACATGACGCCTTCGTTGTCGTTTTATATCAAAGACGACTTTTGAATCCGTCAAAAGACGATTCTTATGACGATTTTTGGTTGCCTGTGCTTTCATTATTGTCATATAATCACCAGTTTCTCGAGCCTCTTCGATCATGGCATCAAAATATTCTTCTTGACGACGAAGGGCCTGGGTATCTTGGTAGGTGTATGGCTGATTCGAGAACGTAAAAAGCATCTTGGCACAGCCTAATTTGTAATTGAAATTTTTTTTCAATGGTTGTTGTTCAGTGTAATTATCTCTAAAAAAAGATTCAATGTCAAACCAATATTTCCTCAAAACCTCCGATAAAAGATAATCAGAAGAGGTATGAATCTCAGTGATGAACATATCATTTGCACCAAAAGTGATCATAAATTGCAGATATTGATAACCGATACCAATACTTACTCGCTCATTTTCTTTTGTTGTTTTAAGATCAATATATAATTTATAAAATCGATCATGAATAATTGGTTCATCGTAGGGATATGAAAAAGTGCAAAAGAGGGTTGAGAGTGCTTGAAGATATTTTTCATGGTGATGTTTAAGTTTGAGAAAGTCGATGGATCTTTGTGGGATATTGCGTATCTTACCCAAACGTCCTAAAAATTGAGTCAGATATATTTTTTTGGATTCCGTCTCGGACATGGCTTGTTGACGCAACATACCACCACCGCCACGTTGTTGTTTATCCACTATTGAATTCATTTTTCATTTATTCTCTAATTTTTTTCAATGAAAAAAAATTTTTTGATGGAGAATGACAAAAAAATAAATAGATGACGACTCCAGACAAGAAAATATTAGAAGCGACCCGATGGGAAGAAATCCAGGCGGTTATGAATCAGAATCAAGATGTTTATGCGGTTCTTGATTTCTGGGCGCCGTGGTGCGCCCCTTGCATGCAATTATCACCTCATTTTTACGAGATGGCGAATAATTATGCGGAAAGACCCTATGTTTTTTCTAAAGTCAATGTGGACGATCCCGACGCAGAGGAATTTACCAGTAAATTCTCGGTCAGCAGTCTTCCCACCATCCTTGTGGTCGATGCCAAGGGAAAAGAAGTGAAACGAGTGATTGGTAGACGTCCCGACGCCATCCGAAACATGATTGAGACTTTACCCTCGACACCTTCTATCACCATTACTAACACTACCATCAATGAAACTACGGAAAAAAAGACCACCACCACTACTCCCATCCAATCTATCTTATCCGCTCCTCCTTCCTCTACCCCTTCGATTTTCGATAATCCTTATCGTATTTAATCTCGTTTTGCCATTGTGAGCGCAAATTTCGCATCCTCATAGTTTTTGAACACATTGCTGTAACCGAGACCTACAAGACGTGTCGACAGAGTCTTGTATTGTTCGTCGGACATGTGCTTGCATTCAAATATGATCTCTTTGGGCAAGAGATGAAAATCATAATTCATCAGGATGGTGAAATCATGTCCTTCCGTATCAATGTGCAATAGATCAATAGTATCGATCTGATGCTCTTGAATAATTTCCGAGATGGTGGTGGTGGGTACGCTGATGGTCTCGGTAATCAGGCCTTCAATATGTTTTTGGGCGTGATCACGATGGACCGAAGAGAGCTGGGTAGCCCAAAAGGGAAGAGTGTTGAAATCGTTTTTGTCCGAGGGAACGGTTAATTCAATCGTTCCAACAAAAGAGCTCACGGCTTTGTTGATGAATATAATATGAGGATGATTGGGAAATCGTGTGGTATAATTATCTTTTAGAGTGGCAAAAAGAGAGGGGACGGGTTCGACAAGCACAAGCCGTGTTGTTTCATCCACGAGATGAAAGATAGGATCATTCGAGGTGTTACCGATATGAGAACCAATTTGCACAATGGTCTGGTGATGATACATGTTTTTCTTTGTTACGAGAAAGAAAGAAAAATTAAATCTTGTTTGTGCAAAAAAAGGCCTTTTTTTTTGTTAGGCCTCAAACAGTCTCGTCTTGGGAACAAGGGATTCAAAATCAAACACGAGGTTCTGAAAATCCGATTGGAGCTTGGTAAAACGGGAAATCAGGAGAAGATACTTGAGCAGAATTTTCCATACCTGACAATGCAAAAAAACGCTTTTGAGCATGGTTTTTTGTTTGAGATTTTGACACTCGTCCAATCGCTCGGTCAACACTTTTTTCTGATGCCCGCGACGCACGGTTTCTTGAAAGGTGAGATCGTCCGAAGAGGATATCTTTTCATTAAAGTGAATGTCATGAATGGTCTTGTTTTCTTCTGCGACGAGCTTGATGTACAGCTCTCGACACTGGGCATTCTGTCGAGACATTTGCGCATAGTATTCCCAAACATGGGTAATCCGTGTGGAGTCCGTCGAGGTACAGAAACTTTGATAATTGGGTAGGAAGCCCAAATACATCTTTTCGACACGACTCTGAACATCGCTCATAATTTTTTCGGTTTCATGCGAAACCACATAGACATTTTCAAAAAACCACTCAATGTCCAAAAGCAAATAAAAACCAAAATGTTCCAGATTGGACATGTTTTTTACCTGGAAACAAACATCCCTTTCTTGCATGATATGATAACCTTGGAAGAGGATATACTTGTAATTGTATTCAGGAAAAGCGCGTAGAAAAACATCGTAAAGAACAAGCAAGCCATCCAGATCGTCTTCATGATACTTGTCCATGAAATAAAAATTAGATTTCTCCAAATGATCGTGCTCATAATCCCGAGGAATGGAGATTTCTTGACTGGCAACCTTGATAAAATAAAGATTTCCATTTTTACAAGACATGACCCGCGCAAAATAAACACGAGAATCATATATCCAATAATCCAGGACATCCTGGCTGTTCTCTTTCAGGAACTGATGCAATCTATATAAGGACATTTTTAGTAGAGACGTGTTCTTTCTTAAGCTCTATTGGAAAGGAATGGATCAGTTTAAAGAAAGATGCATTGTGATAGAAAAATGTCGAAATCAAAGCTCAACGTGATCAAGATTCCTCGTGAATCTAATTCGGGTGGAGAGGGTCCAAAAGCGGAATTTCCGAGGATGCCAAGGATGTATTTAGAGCTCATTGAGAATAAAGATAAGATCAAGCCAGGGATGGTGAATAAGGAATATGATCCAGATGAGGTGGCGACCGTGATAAGTGATAGAAGTTATCGACCAAAGACCACTGCAAATGCAGGGACCTCGGAATGGAATCCTTCTAATATTGAGGAAGAGGATGAGGACGATGAAGAGGAAGAAGAGGTAGACGAAGAAGAGGAGGAGGATAGGGACGATGAAGAGGAGAAGATAAAACAGGTAGAGGACGAAGAAGAGGTATTAGAAGATATTGGAGATGAAGACGATGAGGATGAGGATGAAAATGAGGATGATGAAGAGGAG
>Ga0214919_10004147_pt1 | contig 21323 bp, 6 predicted proteins | sample LL1503_MetaG_FD_177994 | JGI IMG/M metagenome (GOLD analysis project Ga0214919, IMG submission 177994) | Freshwater microbial communities from Lake Lanier, Atlanta, Georgia, United States - LL-1503 | ecosystem: Environmental > Aquatic > Freshwater > Lake | place: USA: Georgia | collected 2015-03-15 | reverse complement strand
AAATAATACAAGTTCAATTCAATACTTGAGTACTGTTATCACCAATACTTATAGCACAGCGAATTATAGATTTTCAACTTTAGTTAATATAAATTATTCAACATTGCTTCAAATTGGCTATAGTAGTATTGTGATTGCAAATGTACAAGTTACACAATCAACGATACTTCTTTTACAAAGTACTTTATCTAATACAAGTACTTTACTAAGAGACTCCAGTAATACACAAAGTACAAATCTCGGAAGAGCATTATCTACCAATTATGGAAGAACAATAAGCACTAATATAGCAACATTAAATACGATTAATATCGGTTCTCAAGTTATTCAATCTACATTTTATGAATCGTTATCCTCTTTTAGTTCATCTGTATATCCGTTTATTTTTGATATGTCAAATTCATTGAGTACTATTTCGTATAATCTTGTATCGAGTGTTTCTAATTGGGCACTTGATACAGTTAGTAATGATGTAAATAATGATTTAAATACAGTTCGTAATATTCTTACAAATGCTAATCAAGGAGCTACTACAAATCCTGTTATTATTCAATTAAGCAATTTAGCATTTGGAATTATAAGCACAACATATAGCACCTTAAGTTCGTATACAAATACATTTGCGGGTTTTAGTACAGCAAATGTATTCACCAATGATATTACATTTAATGGCAATGTTAATGCTACGCATGGTGTCTTTACACAATTTTTTCAGGTATGTAATATCATCAGTACATATACGTATAAATATATTGGCAGTAATGTACAAACATATATTCCTAATCGTTTTGCAAGTCAAGTTCTAGTACAAATGTGGGGTGCTGGAGGCGGTGCGGGTACTAATACAAATGGAGGGGGTGGTGCGTATGTAGAAGGAATTATTACAGTAGATCCAACTCAAATCTATAATATAAAAATTGGAGGAGGTGGTACATTAAGTTCAATATCTGAGTATCAACCATACAATGGCGGAGGTAAAGGTGTATCATCTTTAACAGGAAGTGGCGGTGGTGCGACAAATATTTATTTTAATACTACTACATTAAATGTAGCAGTAGCAGGGGGAGGTGGTGGTGGAGGATATATTAGTTCATTTGCAGATTGGAACGCAACTGAATATAGAACAGGTGCACGTGTACAATTTGCTTTAAGTAATTCATTATATTCAAACGAACAACTTGCGTATAGTACGTATGGAAATTACTTAGCATCTGTTTCAACAATGGGTACATATATTTCCTTATTCAATTTTTCAAGTTTTAGTACAGCAACATCATCAATTAATTTTGTAACATTGAATAACTATTCTACCTTTAGTTATTCGTCATTTAGTACATTTGTAGTTAGCCCTTTTTTTATTTACAACTTATCATCTTTTAGTACAGTTCATACAAATAGTGCTGTGGCAGTTTCGAGTATTGAATTTTCGCCTTATAATGTTTTAAACTACTCTACTTTTAATATGTCTACAATGAGTACGGTTAGATATTTATATTCATCAATTATATTTAGTGGTGCAGTATCTAATAGTACACTTGTGCCATTTTTAAATTCAACTATTTATTTATTATGTGGTTCATGGGGTGGTGCGGGCGGTATTCAGTCGGGTTTTGGGGGATACAATCCTTATAGTAGTATTAGTTCTGGGGATTTTGCCCTTGGAGGATATGGTGGCGGATTACCTGTTCAAACGGTACAATGTAATGTTATGACACGTTCAGTCACTGTAGATAATCCTATTTATTCAAACATTGTTAAACAATCTACATTTATAACATATGTTGGAGATTTTATTCCTCAATTAATGGGATATTCGCCTTATCTTTACTCATCTTTATCAACATTGCTAAGTACATCTTCTAATAATTCCTCAAATTATACAATAGTTTCAACAAATGTTATGCAAGATGTATTGTTTAGTAATTATTACTCTACTGTTCAGAATAAAGTGCCAAATAATTCTAGTACATTAGCATTTTATTATACAGTTCGCGATTTATATTCTTTACAAAATACATTTCAACCTAATTCTCTTCCACTTGCAGGAGTTACAACAAAGGTTGATTATACAACGGATAAGACACCAACTGGTATTTACACTGTAGATCTTACTTTTACAATAAATCAAATCGGCTCTCCTTATGGTATAGCTGCTCATTTAATGTCCTTTCCATTTGATAAATCAGATGATTTATTATATAGTTGTGCTAGACTATATATAAGTAGTATGTTATCCACAATAAAAGATACCCGTAGTCCAACAAATATTAACAGATTAAAATATTTTAACAATTTAAGTACTTATAATGGAACATATCAAACAGAGGGCATATACTGTAATGCTTTAGATAGATATACGTATCAGTATTTGAGTACACTTGTTAAATATGATAATCTTGTTTATACACCTTCAACAATTAGTACCGCAACCGTTCAAGGATTTTCAACAACAGGATGGTTTCTTTCCAATTTGGGTGATGCTTATACTTATCAAATATCTGTTTCAACAATGGGTACATATATTTCTTTATTCAATTTTTCAAGTTTTAGTACAGCAACATCAATTAATTTTTCAACATTATCAAATTATTCTACCTTTAGTTATTCATCATTTAGTACATTTGTAGTTAGCCCTTTTTTAATTTACAATTTATCATCTTTTAGTACAATTCATACAAATAGTGCTGTAGCAGTTTCAACTATTCAATTTTCGCCTTATAATAAATTAAATTATTCTACTTTTAATATGTCCACGATGAGTACAATTAATTATGTGTATTCATCAATTATGTTTACAGATACACTAAATTATAACATAAACACAAGTACAATTATTTCTTCATTGTATAAGCAGATTTATGGAAATGTTCCTTATAAAGATGTTCCTCCTAGTTTTGCTCCTTATGTCTACGATGCCTTTTTCCCAATTACTGCTCAATCTACACTAGATTCACTTGTTGGAAATGGCGGTTTTACAATTAATTATAATACTCAAGGTGATTTTTTTACTAATTTTTTTGAAACAAGTACTCTTATTAAATCATCGCGTAAAATGTATAATATATTTGTTTCTAGTGCTGGAGCAAATGGTACTTCCTTAATTAATTCGCTTCCAATTACACTATCAAGTTTAACCCGTGAACCCGCCTTGCAGAGTACAGCGACAACATTTAATACTAATAATTTAATTACATATATCAGTAATTATTTTCAATCACAAGATTTTACAAACCAAGGTTTTACAATAAATGATATTGCGGTCGATTTTAAAACAATAGCAGATTTTCCAACAGTCAAATTGTATATTCAAACTGTAAGCACAATTAGATATTTTGATTATGTAAAACCTCCTGCTGAAGTCTTTAGAAATACTGTTTATTATGGAGCAGCAGGAGACTTCTTAAAAGGAGGAGATGGTACCTTTATATCTCCGAATGCTACCCGTGGATTAGGAGGTGGAGGTGGTGGTGGGGGGTATATAGGTGGACAAGCAGGAGCATTTACAACAGCAGTTGCTGGCGCATCAAATCAGACTCAGAATAAATATTTTATTGGAGGCGGTGGAGGTGGTGGTGGTTCTTCTTATATTGACCCGTTAAGTGGAACTGGTAATTCTCTTCCTGGTCAAACGTTCAATTCAGGTTATACTACACATCCTCTAGCATCAGCATTAAACGCAGGTCAAGGTGGAATTGATTCAAATTCATTTAATAATTATTTGTCAACTACAACATTTAGTTCTATTTCAACACAATCTTCATTTAAAAAGGGTGGAGATGGCTTATTAATTTTAACCGAATTTGTAGACCCTTTTAGAATTGTGGTCAGTAATGGTACACAATATTTTGTACCATTGCGTATTGATTCCGCAACTAATGAGGTTGTAGTAAATAAATTAGTGATTAGTTCCGCACAAGTAGTAACAATGGGCCCTAGCAATCCTTCATCTATTTACTTAGATTTTGCTAATTATCAACAGTTTTATTTAACTCTTAATGATCACGAGGTTTCTACTTTTCATATAATCCCTCTAACCACAATCAGTAGCCCAACTATGAATTTCCAAACAGGTAGTATATATTTAAATATAAGTACATTTTCCACAAATGCAGATATAAATTTTTCATCTTTTAACATTGAGAATACATGGAACCAAGATAGACCGGGTATTCTATCATCATACGGTAATAGAAGTACATACTTATTTGAATATTCTATTTTTGATAGTAATATCTATCTAACTACTCCGCGGACATGGTAGATGAAAAACCTATGACGAGGTTAGGAAGACAATGTCTTATAATAAAAGTTGTAACGTGGATGTTTTAAAAACATACGATTTACGAGTTCGTCCGGTAAATAACATATCTCCGGGTTTATACAGTACATTGGCAGCAGGCCCACAAGAAGTTTACGGGTCCCCACTTACCTGGCAGTATATTCTTCTCATTAGTGATATTCAAAATATCAAGGTAATCCATTCCACAATCATTTCAAATGAATATCTTATTTTAAGCACAAATGTTAGATATATTAGTACATACTTAGACAATACTGTAAGTACATTAAGTTCATTTCTGTATACTAATTTTATAAATTTACAAAATACAAATGTTTATCTGCAGGGCTCATTATTACACGACGTGTCTAATTTTTATGAAAAAACAAATGCGATTCCTTATCCATCCACATTTTCAACAATTATCAGTAATTTTAGTACTCTTAGTACAGTTATTCGGGCATTAATACCTACATTAACCTATATGTCAACAACGAGTACTCTTTATAGATATGAAATTAGCACAATTCAAACGTTAAGCAATCCAATTCGGCCACTAATATCTACACTTTCTTCATTGAATAATACTTATAGCACACTTCTGTATCGTAATCTTAAACAATCTGAGTCTAATTTACAATCCACTGTTACAAAATCTGTTTTGAATTATTTATCAAATCAGTCAACCACATTTAACGGATTTCAATCAACTCTAAGCAATACATCATCATATATATATTCTGCGTTTTCATCACAATACTTTACATATAGCACAATAAATGGTACATTTTTAAATCAAACGAATACTTCTATCAAGGCAGATTTTTCATCATTTAGTACAATTATAGGATATCAGTTCTCATCGGTTGATGTACTATATTCCGCAAGTATTTTAGGATCTATTAGTACTGCTGAGGCAACTGGAATAAATACTATTAATTCAAGTTTCCAAACTGTCGCTTCATCTATTAGTAAGACATATTCAACGTTAAAAGAAACAATTAGTACCCAAAATAATATTTTGGATTATAATAATTCGCTTCTAGCAGCACTTCAATATCAATATATTACGTATCAAAAACTATCAACACAGGTTGTTCAATTAAGTTTTTATAGCACTATTAGTCGTCCTCAATTATTTTTTGAACTTGATTTCTATCTAAATAATATACATATTTCAACATATTACTTGACTTCCAGCATAAGTTCTTGTAATATACAGATAAATCAATCTATTGCTGCTGCTTATTTAGAAAACCAATTTAAATATAATAGTACAATTCTATCTTCTTTGTTTGCTTCTAATACTTCTAACGCATATTATAATATTATTAAGGCTTACAGAGCTAACAATATTTCACTTATAGATACAATTTCTAATTCAATCAGCAATTTTATTAATCCATCATCAATTAGTACTGCTTATGGTCAGTATTCCACACAAGTAAAGAGTTCAATCACACAAACATATAAAATAGTTGTACAATCTGAGCGTTTAGCAATAAGAAATACATGTAATGTCTATACCACTGCAGATCAATCAGCTTCAAGCAGAAGTTCAGTTGTTGGTTCTGCTTTTTTGTCATTGAGTAACGAAATGGGACTCATAACATCCACGTCGTTTAATAATCTAATCTCGTATACATTTGCTTCCTTTCGTTCAAATTCCGAATTAACACTGCGTGCTTTAAATCAGGCAGAAACGTCAAATAATAGCGTATTAAATAATTATATAACAACTGTGACAGATCACACCATACAAGATGCGTTTTTTTATAATTTATCAACTTTATTTTCATCAGATTTTTCAACCACAAAAAAAGTTCTTACAAGCACTACAATTTCCCTTCTAAATTCGGACTCTACATTTATAAGATACTTTTCTACGATTAATTGTTTGTCTACCTTTTTTTATTCCAATACTTCAAGTTTTCAAAGTACTCTTAATTATTCAACTTCCATATATTCTATTTCCTCGTTATCTACAGCAAATGCATTTAATCTATCAACTCTAAGTTCGTTTGATTCATATTTAGGACCAATGACATCTTCAATATCTACTTATTTAACAAAATTTGTCTATTCAACGCTAAGTACTTATATAGATGATAATTATTCAGCATTATCAAATCTAGTAGTAGATATCAGCGGTAATTTATTTAGTACGTTACACGGAATTTCTAACAGAGTTAATATCTATAATGCTTCTCAAGGATATGTAATCTATAGTTCAATTATAATATGTAACACACAAGCATCTAATATATTATATAATATTTATTGTAATTCAATCAATTTAAGCATAAATCAAGTTGTTATGTCAACATTTACTACACTCAGTTCTATATATGTAAATGCCCCTATGTCAATCTTTGAAGGTGGAGCAACTTATAAAAATTATTTAGCATCTATCTCAACATTGGGTTCATTTATTACCTACAATTATTCGAGTTTTAGCACAGCAACATCTACTAATTTTTTAACATTGTCAAACTATTCTACCTTTAATTATTCTTCATTTAGTTCATTTGTAGTTAGTCCCTATTTAGTTTATAATTTATCGAGTTTTAGTACACCTCATACAAATGCTGCTGTTGCTATTTCATCTATTCAATTTTCACCTTATAATAAATTAAATTATTCTACTTTTAATATGTCCACAATGAGTACACTTGGCTATGTCTATTCATCAATTATGTTTAGTGGAGCAGTAACTACTATTGAAGAAATACGTTCCCCGTTACAAATTGAACATTATGATAGGCAAGGAATACATAATTTATTATATGTAAATCCAACCAAAAATGAAGTTGTTGTGAATAATTTAGTAATTAATGGAATGTTATCAGTTACACTTTCAAATACAATATCAACACTCAGTTTAGACCTAAATAAATATCAGAACTTTTATGCTCAAATTCAAACTATGAGCAACGCAAATCCAACGATTGAACTGAATGTTGCATTATCCACTGTGTCCAAGTATACTCAGCAAGGATATATTAATATAAATATCAGTCCAGCATCAGCAAATGAAATAGCAGCAAAAAGATTCTTAAATATTATTAATTTAGGGCCAACAATACGTCTTAATATAACAAATACTTATGGATATCTAAGATACAAATATCTATCTATAAACGGAAAAATATTCATATCACAAAATTATGATTTTACAAAAGCAACCAGTGCTATTATACCTGCTGGAATTGTAAATACTATTACCAATACTAATAATGCTAATTTTATTGGCCTAGTTACTGATTCAATTGGTAATTTATATGCTACTGATATAAATACAAACGCTGTTCTGAAATATGATATTATAAGTGGTACACTAAATATTTTTGTAGATGGATTTAGCATTCCTTATAATTTAACAATCGATAGCAATAATAATCTGTATGTAACAAGTTTTGGTGATAATACTATTTATAAAGTAACCCAAGCAGGCGTTAAAACAGTAGTTTGTACTGTATCTTCTCCTGTTGGAATTGTGGTTGATTCAACTGCTCAATATTTGTATGTATCTTCGTTATCAACGAGAATAATTTATCAAGTAAAACTATCAGACTCTAGTGTTACAGCATTTGTCGGAAGTGGTGCGGCTGGATATTCTGACGGAATTGGACCAGCAGCAACATTTGGATTAGTATTCGGAATGACAATTGATTCAAGTCAAACTATGTATCTTACAGATTACGGTAATAACTCAATTCGTAAAATAGTTCTTTCTACAAAATCAGTAACAACAATTTCAGGTAGTATATTGGGTCTAGCAGGAAATACAATAGATCTACCTATAAATGTAATTGAGGCTAATTCTGGGTCATCTGCTAGATTTAATAAACCAACCGGAATTGTAGCAGATAATTTAGGCAATTTATTCGTATGTGATTCAGGAAACTATGCTATTCGTCGTATAATAATTGGCACGGGTGATATTATTACAATTTCAGGAAGAGAAGAGGGTTATTTAGATGGTTCAATTTTGGATGCCAAATATAAACAGTTATACGCCATTGTTATCAATGCTGGAAAAACAAATCTGTATGCGTGTGATTTAAATAGGATTCGGCAAGTTGGATATAATATTAATGCAATTACAGGAAATTCTGCTACACAGATTGGTGAAGCAACTATACTTGAAGCAGCAACTCGTTACGCTGTAACACTGTTAGATTCAAATCCAAATATACCCATTATTAAGAACTGCGTAGTAGATTCAAATCATAAATTATTTTTATTATCAGCAACTGGAGTTATTTATAAATACGACGTATTCACACAATCCCTAACAGTCTTAGCCACTTTACCAACAAATGCCGGATATGGATTAACAATATCTTCTACAAATATTCTATATGCTACAGATGGAATATCTTCAGTTTTTTCAATTGCCACTAATGGGTCTGTCACAACTATTTTTTCATACTTAAGTCAACCACGAGCAGTTGTAATTAATTCTGATAGAACAAAATTATATGTTGGTTGTTCTGGAGGTATTTTTGAACTTACTTTAGGAAGTATAACAACAAGTTATACTTTTTCATATACAGGTGGAACTCAAACATGGACTCCAGCTTCAGATGTAACATCAGTTTTTTTTATATTAAAGGGTGCGGGTGGCGGATGTTATGCAGATTATTCTTTTAATGGAAGTCCCGGTGGAACTGTTAGTGGAGTATTATCAGTAACTCCCGCACACACGTACACTATCGTTGTTGGAAGAGTTGGAGATAATGCTGGTGGTTGGTGGACAGGTAGTGGAGGAGCTGGATTTGGTGGCGGTGGGAGCGGTAATGGAGGTCAATATGGTGGTTCTGGTGGCGGTGGCAGATCTTCTATACAATATACTGCTGGAACTGATATAGTAACTGCTGGTGGTGGTGCTGGTTCATATTATTATACACAAGGAGGCGTGGGTGGCGATCCTAATGGAGGTGGAGCAACTAATGGAACACCATATCAAGGTGATACTGGACCTTATACTGGTGGCGGTGGCGGTGGTTATCAAGGTGGTGGACCTGGAAAAGGAGGAACATCCTATATTAATAATCTAATTGGAGGACTAGCAACAGCAGGAACAGCAGGTAACGGATTTCATCTTAATGGCGGTGATTTTTCTCGAGGTAATGGAAGCATTGATATTATTTCCGGTGTTAAAGTACTAGCAGGTAGTTCCAGTACTGGCTATTTAGATGGTGTTGGTTTATCAGCATCGCTTGATTCGTATATAAGCGGATTAATATTGTACACAAATAATATTTTGTATTTTTCAGAATTTAATAATCAACTTATCCGAAAACTTACTATAACAACAAGCAATGTAGTCACAGTAAGCGGTACTGCTGGTACTCCCGGTAGTGCAAATGGACTTGGAAAAAATGCTCAATTTAACGGACCACAAGATATTAAAACTGACTTAAATGGAAATTTGTATGTATCAGATTTAATAAATAATGCGATTCGCAAAATTGATATTACGTCTGCTACGGTAACTACATTGATTGGAAATATGGGTTCAAATTCATATCCGTCACTAACTAATCCCGATGGAATTTTAAATCAAGCAAAACTTTTTGGACCTTATGGAATAGCATTTGATAATCCTAGTATAAATACAGCAAAGGATTTATATGTGATTGATGGTTATGGCAAATTAATTCGGAGTTTTTATGCAACGTCTAATATTGCTAGTTTCCCAATGAGCACAATAATAAATTATGATAATTCGTCAATCTTTGGTTATAAGTCTTTAATTAGTACTAACACAATTCAGATAAGCACTATAGCATCTCAAACATATACTCAGTATTTGAATACAGTAACAGCATATAATAATACTCTTACAGCACCAGATAAAGGTACATTAAACATTTTTATAACAGCTGCTTCAAATGCTGTATTAAATGCAATATCACAATCAAATATTGCTTCAAATGCTTCTACAAATACATCACTTAATTATTTAAGCGTCATTACAATTTCTACTAATGCTAGTGCTGAATTTACAACTGTTTCATATAATGCTAATGTATACTTATCAAATGCCAGCAATCTATTTGTAGCAAGTCAAAGCAATTCGAATAGTGCTTTGAGTGCTTTTAACTCAGCATCAGATAGTGCTGTAACTGCTGCTGATGCTTATTCTGGTGCTGTTATTGCTGGAACTCAAAGTAATACTGAAGTTAATTTTGCCTTTACAGGATTTGACCAAGTATTTGTTGTTCCTGCTGGAGTTACAAAGATTACGGTTGAACTTCTTGGTGCGGGTGGATCAACCGCATACACAGGTGGCGGAAATGGTCCCGATGCTCAAGGTGGATATGTATATGGAGATTTGGCCGTAACTGCTGGACAAACGTATACAGTAGTTGTGGGCGGACAAAATAACAATGGATATACTCAATATGGAGGTGGTGGAGCAGGTTCATATTCCTATGGAGGCAGTGGAGGTGGTCGTTCAGCTCTTGTTCTAAATGGCCTTGATGTTGTAACTGCTGGAGGTGGTGGTGGTGATGCTTATTATACGCCAGGTGGTTTAGGAGGTGGATTAGTTGGGCAAAATGGATATTATGGTGCTGGTGGAGGAACTCAATCGGCTGGAGGAGCTGCTTCAGGTTATGGTGCTCAAAATGGAAGTTATCAGTATGGTGGTAACGGTGCTGGATATGGAGCAGGTGGTGGAGGTGGTTATTATGGTGGAGGTGGTGGAGGAGGATGGCAATATGGAGGTGGAGGTGGTTCTTCATATGTAGGTCTTTTAACTGGAACTGTAATTAACACTCAAGGTGGAGGAGCATATGCTGGATACCATGCATCTCAATATGGCGGTGATGGTCACGGAAGAATTAAGATAACATATTCAGTATCAAGTGGCGGTGGAACCACATTTACTGGCTTTCCTTTAACGATTAGTAATTGCGTATTCTGGTTTGATGCTTCAGATACTACAACAATTACTGCTTCTGATGGATATTCTGTTACAGGTTGGAAAAACAAAGGATCAACTGGTGGTTCGGCCAGTATTGGTGGGGGTACACCAGTAACTAATACTGTAAATATAAATGGTTTAAATGCAATATCATTTGGAGCAAACACATATATGAATTTTAGAAGTGCTATCGGTGGTAATCCTGTTACCTTTTTCTGTGTAACACGAGTTACTTCTGATTTAGCAACCGGATTTAATACTGTAGCTATGTTAAATACTTCCGAATATGGCGGATTTACAGAATTAATTTCATTTGATAGTAATTCATCTTTATATAGTGTTTTATCGCTAGCACATAATGTTGTTGTTGGAAATTCAGCCACAACGACAACAATAATAAGCGGATATCCCACATTATTTTCTCAGCGGTCTGGCTATTTTAGCGGGAATTCTGGTTCAATTGTAACTACAAAGGAACCCCTTACAAATCTTACTTACGTTAATGGTATTCCTTTAGCACTTCAGCAAGATTATAATACTGAATATCCAACAGCCTCTGTTTTATATACTATCTCAGCATCATACGATAGTAGTCAAGATATGGGCGAATTAATACTTTATAATAGGGCCTTAACTTCATCGGAAATAATACAAACAAATTTATATTTGTTAGCAAAATGGAGTATATCTTATATCCCTTTATTTGATCCAAGTGAAATTTCTGGCATGATAGTTCGTAGTGATGCGTATACTCTTACAGAAATAGACGGAACTGTGTTATCAGTATGGCCTAATACAGGAAGTGGAGGAACAGTAACCTGTACAGGTGTGGTATATACAAATAATACCTTGAACGGTCTAAGAAGTGTAACATTTAATACATCCCAAATCTGGTCGACTGTAAATCTTGATTTAAATTCCTATACAATATTTTTTGTTGGAAGACAACTCCTTGGATCATATGGAACAAATGCACGTATTTTGGAAGATAAAACAAATGGTCATAACCAGTTATTTGGATATTGGGGTGGATATAAACAATCTTTTTATTTACTGAATGATGGAGGTAATGGCGGTGATCCTAGTTATCTTAATACTGGAGTAGGATCTGATACAGTGTGGGATTTAATGTCAGTTACAGTCTCGGGTACTCCTGGTGATTACACATTTAAATGGAATGGTACTTCACTACATGCTGGAACAACAGCAGCAAGTACAAATTTAGGAGTTCTTGATATAAATCTGTATGAACCATCTGATTGCCAAGTTGCTGAAATTATAGTATATAATACTGCTCTGTCTGAAAGTAATGTGTCAAAGGTAGAAGGCTATCTTTCTTGGAAGTGGGGACTTGTTAAAAATCTACCTACAGACCATTTGTATAAAAATTCTCCACCAGGTTTACCTGCTGTTTCTAGTCCACTAATTATATGGTTTGATGGAAATGTCGGATTAACAACAACAAGTTGGACAAATAGAGGAACAAATGGCAGCGGTGGTAATGCTACATTGTCTGGCGTAACAATTACAACACAAAACGGCTTAAATGCTGCTAGTTTTACCGGTGTTAATAGTTATGGTTCATTTACACCAACATTTACAGGAAATTCTCGTGCTGTTTTTGCAGTTTATAGAACACGTAATAATCAAGCAGCTAATACTAATTCATACATCATTTCACAAACCAATTCACAGGGCCCATACTGGTATGTAGGTAAATATGTAAATCCCAGTGGAAATACTCAAATCTTTCAAGTAATGGCAGGAAATCAAGTATCTATTATTACTGATCCAGCAGTTTATCTTGTAAATAACGAAATGGCAGTAGTAGGCGTTACGTATGATGAAAATGGAAGTACTAATAGTTATACAACTGTTAATGGATCAGTAATTCCATCTTCGTATACTGCGGGTTCATATTATAATTTAAGTCAAATATCCTATCTAAATGGTGGTGGAAACTCTGGTTTTGCTGCTGTAAGTTCTGGATCTGCTAAGGGTATGATCTTATGCGAACTTTTGATTTATGATGGTATTATATATCCTGCTGATGCTTGTAGAATAGCAACTTATCTCGGAAATAAATGGGGAATAACTGTTGCGACATGCACAAGTACTGGCACATGACCCCCAACATAATATTAAAATCCTTCTCGTTTTAGCATTTCGGAAGCCCATGCTTGAACATTACCTTTTTCTACTGCAGTTGGCCTATAAGGCCACGGCGATAGATAAACTGCATTTGACCACTTTCCTGCTCGTGGCCATCCAACAAAACGTCCTCCAAGTTCTACAGCCACATCTGTTCCAATCTCCGTTTCACATGGATTAACAAGAATCCAGACTTGATTGCGGGAATACTGTGGCCACTTAGCAAATAATCCCTCCGATTTTCGCACAACACCCTCAAAAAATTTAATCAACCATTCTGTTGACCAAATCGCCGCTTGAAATGAAAAATAACAATATGGTCCTACTTCAATCTCCCGCCATGAAGATAACCATACAGGTCCCGTTGGCCCCGGACAGGGCATCAGCCGTGTACAGACTATCTCCGGATTAGAAGTCATCATAGCAACTGTCTTATCCATTGCTTCATATTGCGGCGTCCGGTCCAAGAAAAAATCATCTTGAAGCAAAAGCACATACGAATACTTCTCCTGCAATAAACGCAAAGCATGTAACCGTGATTCAATAAAATCCGCATTTTCACTAGCAGATTGCTCCATATACGTAAATCCGCACTCAAAAACTTCCCCTTTTTGTTCATCTGTTAATCCAGTAGTAGCAAAATAAACCGGCCATTTCAAATCTGGAGCATAACGCCCAATTAAGCGACAAGAAGCTACTGCTAGAGGATTGTATTTTCGGCATGAATTAATAAGTACGCACACTGAGTTTGACATTTAAATAATACCCCTCAAGATATGTTTAGATAGGATGTCAGTAGCAAGGCACCCCATAACCGGATCACCGATTCGGATTATTCGCTCTGAAGCACATATTTCCCGCGACCAAAAAACCCTCGTACATCTAACACAAAATGCTGAGGTTTCCAATCGCTGGACCCGCTGGCAAACAATTATTTCGGATAAGGAGACTCTAGCAGTTCTGGACCCAGTAAAGCCGAATTATCTTCTTCTTTGGAATGTACTCTCCCCCGAAGATGTAATATTCTGGACAAATTGGCTAAAAGTAAACAACAAGGCGATTCACATTCTTTTTATTTCGGCGGCCATTGCTGGACAGTTACCCGAAGAAGTACTTCAGTCCGTAAATATCATCTGCTATAATGAAATGTACGATCTATATCCCTTCATTGAGGTTGAACTTCAAAATAATTCACCGATTCTACAGATTGTGGCCGCAATCGCAACTGTTTTCCGCTACAATCGCCTCGTAATTGATAGCACCTTAGAATACAATAAACAAGTGGAGGAATCTGCTAGAATCTATGAGAAGCAAGAGGGGACAATTCTACGAGCCCCTCTAAAAGCAGAACTTGTTCCTAAGTTCGTTCTCATTCAACAATATTTTCAGCATCCATTGGCCCGCCGTAGCCGTGAACTAAAAGAGTGCCTCTTGCGAAATATTAAGAATCCGTTTATTGATGAGATTCACTTATTGAATGAAATCAGTTATCCGGAATGGTTAAAGTATCCGAAAATCAAAGAGCGGGTAATCATAAATCGCCTCAGTTTTGATGCAGTCTTAATGCATATTAAGGAACAAATTCCCCCGAATACAATTGTGGCATTCTCAAATACGGATATTTATTTTGACGCAACAATCAAGCATCTATATAGTATTGATCTAGCAAAGAAATTTCTGTCACTTCTCCGTTGGGATGATCCGAATTTACCGCAGATTCAAAGTGAAGACGAACAGCAGCCAGCCAAGATTTTTGGTCCGCGGCCCGACAGTCAAGATACATGGATTCTTAAATCAGAGGATGTAACATTTAATCCGCAAACTCCGGATTTTCAGATCATGTTTGGAAAGCCCGGCTGCGATAACGCACTCAATGTTGCGATGCTCAAGCAGAAGTTTCTTATTGCTAATCCTGCCTATACAATTAAGACTTATCATATTCATCTTTCAGCCATTCGTGATTATAATCCGCAAGATATTATTGAGAAGCCGATGTACTTATACATTGACCCGACTGCTCTTCAAGAATATAAGACAGTACAATCTCTTGAAAAATATAAGATTACAACTCCTTCTAGTCCCTCTGCTGGAATCCAGCAGAATATCACTGTAAAACGTCAGATAAAGTACGTCAATGAGAATGCTGCAGCAACAATCTGCTCGATGCTAAAACGCGGAAAAGTCTGGAATTACGCAATAAAGGAGGACAATGAATATGTATATCCCGAGCAGTCCTCTTCAACAATTTATCATCTGCAGAATAAATTCATGTCTTCTTCGGGCCTCTTTTACGGAATGAAGGATATTTACATTGGAAAGAATCAACAGTGGCAAGATGGATGGGAAGCAAATAATACGAATATCTTGGCAACTACCCTTTTTATTCCGTCTCTTCTAGCAATTGAAATGTCAAAGGAAGCGGGAACAAATATTCCTCTTTGGTGCCTCCAATATCTTTCTAAAGTCCTTGATATTCGTCCGCAGATCCAGCAGAAAACCGGTATTTCCCCTGAATTTCTTGTCTGTCAAAAGAATGAAATGGGTGATTTTCTCGGTATGCTAGAATGGTCACAGCCAACAGGAACAAAGGTAAATCTGGTTCCATGGGATGAAAAACTCCAGTATTATTCGGAAAATCTCTTTCCGGTTGAGCCAACTAAAGCACTCGTTTCACCCAAAGATATTGCAAATCTTCGTGAATTAATTCCCGCTTTCTTGAAGGATTCACGGACAGAAAAGTCTACGGTTGTTTTCTGTATTGAGGAGGATGAGCAGATTCTATCAAGGGCGTGGTTTGAGCGTATCCAAGCAATCACATTTGCGGGTTGGCGGGTACATCGGATTGGAGCAAAGACAAGTCCAAAGAATATTCTCCAAGTGATTAGCCAAGCAGACCTTTTGATAGGTCAAGCAGATAGTAAATGGTCAGCCCTATCATGGATGTGGTGCTTGAAGCCGCACGCCTCAGTTATTGAAGTAATGCGTGATACAGTTCCCGCAGGAGAAAATATTCATCTTGCTGGAGTCTCCGGTCTTCAGTATATTCTTGTTGTAGCCAAGAGGGAACCGCTAGATTTACAGCGGGAGCATGCAGCAAATGACATTAATACAGCAACCAAGAACTTCTGTTACGAAAAGGCATTATCAGCAGCTGTTCCCACGCAGTTAAAACCCACAGTTATTCTACCCCAAGACCAAACCGGCTTACATGCTCATAGTGGCGATACTTTCCGCGAAATGGTTGAAATCTGGGCCGAGCGGGGGTATATTCAGCTCCAGCGGAGTAGCACCACGCCTTTTGTATGGCTTAATAATATTGGTGGGACACTGTTATATGACCGTCCAACACTGAAATGGCTAGAACCCAATCTTCTCTTTGATTTCGCCTTTTTCGGAAATCCATTACCGCCGCCCGCATTATCTACTAAGTCTAGCACATGGACCTTTTGGCCACGTAGCCCACGCCGAATTGAAGAATTCGTAAAGCAGCATATTCCCACATATGAGGAGCGTACTACTGAAACAATCTTTCTTGGCAAGGTGGAAAATGGCGTTCAGATGAAGAATCGTCCTCTTTCATGGCAGCCCGCAATACAAAAATGGTCTATGCCACTGGATTCAACCGGCCAAGCGTATCCTTTCACACAAGATGAGTATCTGCTAGAAATCAGCAAGGCACGTTTTGGACTCTGTTTGGCGGGGTATGGGAATAAGTGTAATCGCGATATTGAATATTTTGCAACTGGAACAGTTCCCCTTTGTGTTCCAGAAGTTGATATGAAAAATTATCTAAATCCACCCCAAGAAGGCGTTCACTATTTACGTGTTTCTAAGCCGGAAGATATCAAGCCGACAATTGAAAAGATTTCTTCCGAGACATGGCAAAAGATGTCAAAGGCGTGTCGTGATTGGTGGCTGGAAAATGCTTCAGCCGAGGGAATGTTCCGTCTAACAATGGCTGCTGTGGCTAATAAGTCACGGATTACTCAACCAACATAGGAATTCCCTTCTCTTTACAATAATCAGCAATCGCCTTCATCGCGGCAAATCCAATCTTGCCTGTTCCAATAAAAGCATGACGGTCTAGGCAAGAACCACATGGAGTAGCAGAATCATTGAAATGGACAAGTTTGAGAAGTCTAGCATCGGCCGTATAAATCTTCTGAATATATTCAAGCGGGTCTTGTCCCGAAGCAAAGACGTGGCAAGTATCCAAACAGATACGAAGCCGCGATGAATTGAATGACTGAACGAAAGCAATGAATTCGTCAGCAATAGTAAGAGTTTCCGAGCCCTGTCCCGCTGGAGTTTCCAGCAGAATAGGACACGTTTCTGTAGCGGTCTCAATGGCCTTCAAGAGGTTCGCACGCATATGCTCTAATGCGACCGTCAAATCCATGCCAACAGACTTTCCAACGTGAACAACAACCCCCTTGAGACCCATTGCTGCAGCATATTGAAGATTCTTCTCAAGGCAGACGCGGCCATAATCCGAATTTGTTCCCGGCATATGACAGAGGTTAATCACATAGGGACTATGTACATACATCCGAACACCTTCAACAGCGGCGGCGGCCGCCAAATCCTCATCTTTCATTTCAAGTTTGGTGTTCTGCGGCCCAGTCAGAAACATCTGATACGGCTTATGATTTACATGCTGGAGACCCTCAAGAGTTAGAGCAACTGTCTTCTGTTTCTTTACATGACAGCCAATACAATGAGATTCCTGCAAGAACATACCGGGAATTGGTGACGCCGCGGCTGTAGGCTCCTGCTGGGCCTTGCTCAGATTATTTAGGAAATCTCGGTAAGCCTTTCTTCCAGTCCATTCCTTTACACTTGCGTGCCAGACTGTATCCTGTAGTGGTAAAACGAGATAGACATCAGTTGCGGGCTCATGAAGTGCTGCGTAGGCGAAAATCTGAAAGAGAAAATCCACCCAGTTCTTCTTCAGCATACCAGTCATCTTTACTTCAAACAACTGTGTTGCTGTCTGAGCATCAGGATGACCCTCTACTGCCTGATACGAAACAACCGTATCAAATACAAGTTCACCCTTTACAACTGCATCCAACTTCTGCCTTGTGGCTACAATATGGTCAAGAAAAGGCTGTGTAGTCTTGGACTTCACAATCTTTGCTTTCTGTACCTCCGTGTACTCGGGATAGAACTTGATAATTGCCTCATGAAGAGCCGCTACAGTTACCCCGACAGAAGGAAAACGAAGAAGTTCCTCTGTCACGCACCCTAAAATAGAATACGACTCCTCTTTGGGCAGAACTGCTAGAATTGCGGAAGGGTACTTTCCAGTCGCCACTGCTGGCATTACAAGTTTCTTGGGAAGCAACTTCTTGAGCGATGCCCTTCCCGTAGCATCCATTAGCGAAAGCAGTTGACGAACACGATATTGCTCCATTTCTGCCTAATTATTTCTTTCCGAACGCAAATAATACAAGAAATATTTATACATTCAATTTTATTTAAATTTTCTTAAGAAATGGATGCTGATTTTCCAAGAAGTTTATAAGGGCTTTAGTCTTCTTAACAACTGAAACTTTCCGTAGTTGTCCAAGAATCCATTCATTAAATTTAAAAGTCGGCATGTCTGTCTGCTGGAACCAATGTGTATGAACGGATAGAACCGGTTCACCGTTTATAATTAGGCCGCAAAATCCCTCTTTACGACCAATCCGCCATTCAGCCTGTAGTGCTTCGGGTGTTAAATCTCCTTGCCAGAGTCGCCACCATCCATAGTTGACTTGCTTAGGAAATGACATAAATGCCCCAGCTCCATTTTGTATACAACACCAGACACGCAGCTCTTCCAAGCAACCCTGTTCAAAATAATAGCTTGTTGCACACAATTCTAGCCATTTTTCTGTTATCTCAGTTAAGCGCATAAAGAGAAATCCAGCATTATAGACACCAAATCTAGCAGAATCTCTTTCCTTAATCATATGACTGCTCAAACCCAAAAGAACTCCCTCGGGGATAGAAGGTAGGGGTCCAAGATGGCAAATATCAGCATCACAAAAAAAGACTCCACTCCGACCGGCCTTCTTTTCTTCTGCTAGAGCCCAGCCCATCAACCGTGTTTTCTCAGCACAGAAGTCCGCAAATAAAGTTGTAAACTTTAGGCCCTTGCTTCCCTCCATTTGGTCCCGATTGAGTCCAGCATAAAGATCCAAAACATCTTTCTTTAAGACTTTGGTGCCCTTATAAGGTATTGCTTCGATTTTCCCAGCAGTCTCAGAATCCGTATAAATATACACTGCTGGAGGCACTGGATTCCATAATTCAAGAGTAAACAGTAGAAGTTTTAAATCTTCAACTGCGTGCTCATTTGCTAAAGTTGCGACTGCCATCCTTTTACTTTTATTGGCATGGGTTTTTAAGTCTGCGTTTTATCCTTATTCTTGTCAAAAAAATTGAAACCTAAACCATTTTTTGTTTTGGGCAGAGTTGAGTAAAATGAGTAGACTTGATAATTTCAAGACAATGGATGAGTGGAAAGCAATCGCGGAATATCATAAGAAGCAATTGGAAATTGCTGAACAGAAGGTGCAGGAACTTTCTACTCAGCCAGATCTTATCTCAAATGCTGAGTTTAAGAAGCGTGTTACAGAGATGATGACTGGAAACAAGAGGCGACTTTGGTCATGGAAGAAGGCCATTGAGATTGGTCTTGTGGAGAATGTCCGTGAGATTCTAGCAGATTGCTATGATAATTACATTGACCCGATTAACGATGAAGAGTTCGCTGCAAAGGCAAAGGAGGTTCTTGGCCCTTTCGGCAGCCTAAAGTGGCAACTCTTCATGCTGAAGGTCTTTGAGAATCTTGTGAAGAATGATTGCTTTATCAAAGAGGATGGGGCCATTGACACCTTTGAGGATACTGCTGGAGGCTGCGATGAGACAACATGGGAAGTAGGATATACTATTATTAAGGAGACTGTTCTATAAATGCTTCGGTCGCCTCTTATTCTTCAAGGAATAGTTTTGGCTTCGGTCGCCTCTTACTCTTCAAGGAATAGTTTTGGCTTCGGCCGCCTCTTACTCTTCAAGGAATAGTTTTGGCTTCGGTCGCCTCTTATTCTTCAAGGAATAGTTTTGGCTTCGGTCGCCTCTTACTCTTCTACAAAGAGACGAGGCTTACCCCACAGAATAGTCCTATCAATCTTCGCCTGCGACATTGGCGTTTTATAAAGCCGAAAATCAAACAAAGAGCCACGGAATCGTTCATCCTTATTCGCATATTGCGTCTCATTATTTTCCCAATTACTTTTTCCAATATAATTTGCAGCCGTTAAACTCGTTTGCGGCAGATGTCCATCTTCTTCTGTATACATATCGCGACCATCTACAAACACCTTCCAAGTTGGCCGGAAAGACTCAGCATCCATTGTTGTCAAGCAGATATGCTGCCACTTCCCCAATAAAATAGCTTTAGGAACCTTAATTCTCATTTTTCGTTGCCGAGCATCCCAGATTTCAAAGACAAGAGCAGCCGTTGGTATTAAATCCTGCGCAACAGAAAAATCCTTCTCCTCAAGCGGTGTATCAACCGGCCCGGGTCCTTCACATTCCCATTCATCCACATTTGCATCCGAAATCTTTACGAACCGCTGTGGAGAAACCTCTTTCACCGGTTTTGAACGGCAGACACGGTCACTATCCGAAGGGCGGGCCATGTTAAACTCCATCTGTTTAGGATCTGTATCACCACGTCCATCAATTCCTAGCAGAACATTATCCTGCCCAGAACCATTACCAAAGTCAAAAATACGGGCATTATTCGTAAAAGCATCAAAGCGAACCCAGCAACTGACTGCTCGTAGATAGCGTAGTTTTACTGCTGAACCGAAGGCCAATTCCTGCGTTTCACCTAAGCGTAGAAACTGCTCGGCTGGCGGAGCATTTTTAATAGGAATACCTCGTTCCAAATAACTGCTTTGA
>Ga0214919_10004146_pt1 | contig 21323 bp, 32 predicted proteins | sample LL1503_MetaG_FD_177994 | JGI IMG/M metagenome (GOLD analysis project Ga0214919, IMG submission 177994) | Freshwater microbial communities from Lake Lanier, Atlanta, Georgia, United States - LL-1503 | ecosystem: Environmental > Aquatic > Freshwater > Lake | place: USA: Georgia | collected... | reverse complement strand
CGAACTTTTCCGAAAAGCAATCAGGAATATACATCTTGGCTAACTCATCATCTAGTGATTCATTTCCTGTGACAATATCAACAGACTCAACAGCCTGTCTAACAAGTTCTCGAATTCGTTCGTTCATAAAAACCACTCCTTGTAAATCCAGGCCACAATACAAGCAACATTGAACCATACAGCAAACAACACCATGTGGAGCATCACCTGAGCCCGCCGTCCTGCTTGTTCGCCCTCGTTCATTATTCAACTCCGAAATGTGATTCTAATCTGTTGACAATGTCCGGAGCCACAACATCAGCATCCCATTCATTCTTAAAAATTATGGATGGATGGTCCTGACATTTTTTAATACATTCTCGCACAATCAACTCGGCGGTACGAAACTGAATCTCTTTGATTTTATCGTACTTCAATGCCGTCCAAGTCTCGGGTACTAATTCGTCGAGCACTTGGCTGGCAAGTTCTTTAATTCGTTCGTTCATAACTGCGCCTTTAATAGATACATGGTAACATATTCGTTATCGATAACCACCATCTGTTCACCGTACTTGTTATGCTCTCCGGCATACCACGAAAACTTCTTGACGTTAAGCATTTCTACTTTGACCATTTTAGGTAGCAAACTAACAATCTTGGCTACTTGCAAATCGTTGCGATGTGAAACGGCCACACAGTCGCCTATTACTAATTCGCGACCAAGTTTGTCACGATGTATGTGCTTGGGTTTACGTGCGGCAGAGATTTTCATTTTTCTGGATAGCTGGCTGATAGGAATTCTGCAAAACTCTGAGCCTGTTCGCTCAGACGATTGAGCTCGTACCGGCCACAGAACTTGAGGAACTGACCACCAATCATGGGGCGGTTCAATGTGGTACTGCCTGTGGCAATAGTCTCAGCGATCTTCTGTTTAATGTCATCTGGTTGTGCGGTGAGATCCACTAGCACACGATTGCGATGGTAGTCATCTAAGACCTTGTGCTCAACACCATTATGGTCGGCCCAACGCTGCAACATGAGATTGTTCCACGCGAAGCCTTGGCTTGCACGATCGGCATAGGCTTCTTCCAAGCCCACCTTGTTCTTGCTGCCTTTGGTACGCACGCCAGGATAGGCCGAGAACACATTGTCAGTGGGATCGCCGCGCATGCACTTCTCAAACAGGATCCAGCTGGGGTCGGGTATGCGCTTGGGTTCTTTGGTTTTCTTGTCAATTACCGGGCGACCCTTCTTGTCAAGGATGCCTTCTAGTGTGTGCAGTTCATCTGCGATACCATTGTACTGCCGAACATTGGCGGCCAGCAACTGGTAGAAGTCGGTGTCGCTGCTGACGATCACATGCTCGTCGCCGGGGTGACTCTGTATCCAGCCGGCAATTAAATCATCTGCTTCTAGGTTGGCATGCTGCAATACTGTGCAGTTGGTCTTGTCTGCCAGGAACTGTTTGAGTGCATCAAAGCTCTCCCAAAACAATCGATCTTCTTCAGCTTCTTTTTCTGTCAGTGCTGCACGAGCAACTGACCGATTCTTCTTGTAGGGCTCGTAGAAATCTTTGCGCCAGCTTCGACCTTCGAGACAGAATACCACATGATCTGCACGTTGATCGCGCCAGGCCTTGTTAACACTGGCCAGTGTAACATGCATGGCAAAACCCAAGCGATCCCATGTATCGCTCTGTCGGCTCGCGCTGTGGCGTGCGCGAAAGAATGTGTTAGCAGTGTCTACTAGTAGGTATTTCATTGAGTAATAATAGCATATTACTCTACCCTTGTCAACCTATTTCTGCTCGGCCATCGCCCAAATCTTTGCGCTGTATGCCCCTGGGGTCTCTGGGTAAATTGGCTTCAAATTGCTCAAAGTTTTCCATAATTACGTTGCGGCAAACCTCCTGGAACCAACGGTCGATAATGACACTTTCGGGCTCATTGGGTTTTCTTTGGAAGCCAGCACGTACCAATTGAGCCAGGAACTTGTCGTTCCAATCCAGTTCAAACGCACCATTGCCTACATTCTCTGCATCCAGCTCAACACTGATCACACCTACCCAAGGATCGCCGCGCAGGGTGGCTGCTTCTTTGGGAGACGTTACGGGCGCTACCCATGTTTCTTTGGGCTTGCGTGGTATGCGCTTGGCCTTTGTTTTAGGTTCTTCCAGAACCGTAGCTACAACTGGTTCGGGTGTTGGCGCTGTCTTGCCAAATAGCTTATTAAGTATTCCCATATTAATCCTCTTTTATTTCCATCCAGGTGTGGTCGCCCATGTACTTGACCTGTGCCACATACTCGTAATCTTCTGGGGCACCTGTACTCCAATTTGTGGGTCCATTGTGTACCAACAACATCTGCTCCCGTCTCCGCTCCCATACCAACCAATAACATTTGCCCATGACCAATTTGAATTGAAACTCGGCCCCGTGTACTGCATCTGTTATTTCCAGTCTGCGCTTGATCTGCCTGGCTTGATCTTCCAGTACATGGACCAATTGCATGATACGATCATACTCTTGTTGGGCAAACATCCTGGCATGATTCACCATGAGATCTTTCTGTTCAGCCACAGGGATCATGTCAAATTTGGGTCCGCTGCTTTCGGTAGCATAGGGTGTGACATTCCTGTTGAGGAATGGAATCAGTGCTCCTGTGCTGGTGCTGTCGTAGCTGTCACGTCCTTTGATGATGTTTGACTGCTCGGTCATTTCTTTAGGTGCCCCACTCATTCTTGAACAGCGGTACTTGCAGTCGATCACTGTAGCGCCAACCCTCATTCATGGCCAAGACAGCCACGTTCTTGTTGTTTAGTGCATACACGCTTTCAACACCACCAATGGGCATCAAATACACATGACCTTTAAATCCAGCTGCACGGTATTCCGCCACCGCACGTTGCGCATCGGCAAAGTCCTCTCGGCTAGCAATTACCAGTTTCAAGTATGTGTGCCCAACATCTTCATATTGGCACACAATCTCGGGGCGTATGGCTTCCTCCCATCGCTCACCACTGCATGGCAGTTTGGCACTCACACTGAATGTCAATGCTTCACGACCACGTTTTTGATTACCTAGCGTCCAGTTCAGCAAATACTTTCTAAACTCGGGAGAGAGTGGTTGGGTACCATTAGTCTCAAATGTGATCTCTTGCAAGCCAGACATTTTGGGATCATCTAACAAGCTGGGATATGCACGTTGCCAACCCAGCAATGGTTCACCACCGGTGATCACAAGATGTTCATCACGCCACTCCTTGAATGGCAGCATGGCAGCAATGTCCTCTGCAAGTTCAGTATTTTTGCGTACAGGACTTAGATCTTTAAATGCTGGATCCCAACTGGCATAGCTATCACATCCTGTGCTTACTAACGGAAGCTCTCCATACTTTTGAAAAGGGGTAACCAATGAATGTGTAGCTGCAATACCAGCAGCCTCCATACTTAATTCTCCGCGTGGCATGCCAAAGCCTGCGCAGCGAAAATTGCATCCAAATACACGCAAGAACACACTGGGCACACCCATGTATCTGCCTTCGCCTTGAATGCTGTAGAATAGTTCTGCTACTTTGAGTTTACTCATATATGGTAGACCATTTCTTAAGTTTGTGTTTTTTATTTGCCTTGGCTTCGTCCAAATTGGCTATATTGACAATGCCTTGTTCCAGCATGATATCGACCATGGCCAACAGATCACCAAGTTCTTCTTCAAGGTGTTGTCTGTTGGTCAAGGGTTTGCCGGGCTTGTAATTGTCGATACCAAAACGGCTGCATTTGCTAACCGCTTGGATCACTTCTGCACATTCTTCTTGAAGAATGTCCATCACTTCTTTCTCTTTTGCGTTCATGCAAACAAGTCCTCGTTCCATTCACGATGCCCTTCACGGAAAGCCATGTTAGCCTGTGTTTCGCGCACTTCTACACGATAGCACCACAGTCGCTTGGCTTCACCTTCGCCCCAGTAGTCAGGAATGTAAACACCATTGACATACTTGTACAGCATGTCACTCAGCGACTCGCATCCCATAGCCGGCAGGATAGTCAGTTTGGCTAACTTGCGGCGTTCCATTTCTTTGTAGAACTCAAGTTCTGGATCATCATGTGCCACCAGAGTTGTGTGATCAAATTGGTCTTCTAATATCTTTTTAAGTTCTTTCAATCCGCCGTAGTCGGCAACCCAGTTGCGAACGTCTAGGTCGTTGGTTCCAAAATAGAACTTCATACTAAACGAGTAACCGTGATTCATATTGCAATGACTATCGGCCCTCCATTGTCTATAAGCGCAAGGAAATGCGTCTATGTACTCTTTTGTACTTGTATATTTGTATACGATTGGTTGTAATGACATGCTTGTTTCTCCTATGTTAGTGTAGCATAGGCAGCAGAATTTGTATACCGGGATGATGTCCAGAGACCGGTGTAGTATTTATTTAAACTTGGAGAGAATATAATTTATTCCTCTGTTCCTGATTTTCTTGCATGTTATGGTCTATCACATTATCCATGAATTTCATTATGAACATGGTAGCAACAGGGGCATCCTCACCTCGGAAGTGCAACCTTACGTACCCCATACCATTGTTGTGATAATAACATCTTTTGCTACGACCATAACTAACATACGCCCTTGTAATCAATTTACTGCGATAATTATAGAACTTATCTTCAGTCACAGTGCCACCAACTTGACGATACCAATCAACCATATCCTCGGTAAGATCATCTACCTCTACAAAAACTGCATAAGTAACACTGCATCCAGCTGGCAATCTAATCATACAGACCTATTGGTTAAGTATTGTTCCCATTGTATCCAAGTACCACGACTAAAGAACCCCCAGTCACGAACTTTGCGACCTGGCATAAACAAGGTCCAGCAAGTAATATTGGGATCTAGTTCGATCCTGTGATAGCTATTAGCTGGTGCTCGACGGAAACTGCCCGCACCATACCACTTAGACACTTCGCCAGTCTTACGACCTTGCGCATCAAAGGTAGGAGTCCACTCCCAATACCCACCACGGAGTATTAAGGTAGAGTAAGCCCAGGGATGATCATGATGGTCATCTGGATCACTCTTGAGGAACTTGTGTAGGAACACGTTAAAAGGAAAGCTACCGCGATCACTAAACAATAGATAGTAGCGTTCTAAATAAGGTTGGTTGCAGGTACGATCCATGATGATTCGTTTGCGGCCTAAACGCTCTAGTAATTTAAGAAACATGCTATCTCCTTATACAGTTACTATACGGTATTGACTATATGGATATTGTTGTTGCAGCCACTCCAGCATGCCAGGTTCAACTGGCAAGCGAACAGACTGGTATTTGTTGGTAATGTACATCATCGCGGTGCAAATTCCTGCTGCAATTTAACATTATCCATAAACTCTTTCTTGGTATGTGGATCATCGCGGAAACTGCCTTTAAGCACAGTTGTCTGTGTTAAGCTACTATGCGCCATAATGCCACGATTTTCGCAACAACCATGCACGGCCTGTATGTAAACTGCCACGTTTTCGCTGTCTGTGGCCCGCATAATTTCCTTGGCTATGTCGTTGCACAGTTCTTCCTGTAAAGTACCACGACGAGCGCACCATTGAGCAATGCGAGTGTACTTAGACAAACCAATGAGCTTATTAGCGGCGATAATCCCAATATAAGCGACACCAGATACAGGCTGGTGATGGTGGCTACACATTGAGCGTAGTTCACTTCTAACCACCAGCATGCCTTCGTAGCGGTCTGCTGAATCGTTTGGAAAACACGTTGCGTCTGGTGCTGGTTCATATCTACCTGCCATTATTTCTTTATAATACATTTTAGCAAGTCTACGTGCTGTACCCCGGCTGTTTGGATCATTCTCACGATCAATTAGCAATGCATCTAACACCTGCTCAAATGCCTGTGCGGCTTCTGTAATCAGTGGCTCGATATCAGCTTCTGTAACATAGTCGCTGACGTTGTCTCCTGCCCAGAAACGTTTTTTATCGTTTTGCATTTTGGCACGAATAGCAGTACTCAAGTACATGCCCGGACCATCTTTTTTAGCGTATAGCTGGTGCCCATCTAAGGGTACATATTCTATCTCTGCCGCACTACCATGCAGTAGTGGGTCAGGTGTAAAGGTTCTAGTCAATTATATTCTCCGATGATAACGCAGTGGATTGCGATTTGTTTATTGTATACTATTTAGGCAGTGGTGTCAAGACAGGTGGGTAATAGATCATACCGTTTCTGCCATTGCCATGCAGTTGATATTATATTTTCAATATTGCTATTCCGCGGGCGCCATTTAGTCATACATTTAAATTTAGTGCTATCTGCAACCAGTCGATCTGGATCACCTTCACGTCGGGCAACTACCTTATAGGCAATTTCCTCGCCAACCACCTGACTGCACATTTTAAGCACTTCTAAGTTACTGTGTCCTGTTGTAGTACCCAAATTATAAGCAGTAAAGTCTCCAGCATTGAATCCGTCGGCTAGGCATACAGCTTCTAAATGTGCATGGGCAATATCAGTTACATGCAGGTAGTCGCGTATGCAGGTACCGTCTGGTGTATCATAGTCATTGCCGTTTAGGGTAAACAGGCGATTGTTTTGATAGGCACTTAATATACGTGGAATGATATGAGTGGCATGCATGGTATGCCCTAACTCTCCATCTGCATCTGCACCACACGCATTAAAGTAACGCAATGCAACACCGCGATAACCATGTGCCTGACAATGGTCTGCAATTACTTGTTCACACATGAGCTTGCTCCAACCATATGGATTCATTGGATCTTGAGTAGCACTCTCACTGATAGGATTGCTGCAATAGTTGCCATAGGTAGCAGCACTACTACTAAACACAATGGTACCAGTCCACCCCCGTAGCTGGTCCATTAAGATATTGGTCTTGGCAACATTATTGTTGTAGTATTCACCAGGATCAGCAATACTTGGACCTACTAGGCTAGTACCAGCACAATGTATAATGGCATCAGCATCATTGACTATGGCAGCAGTTGCCGCAGCATCTGTGTAGTCTGCGATTAGCATTTGATCCAAGAATGGTGCTGCTTCAGGTATGGTCCATGTGCGATCTACACCAATGACATGATAGCCAGCTTGCTTGAACACCTTGGCAGTGTGACTGCCAATGTATCCCATAGCACCAGTAACAACTACTCGTTTAGTATTTGGTCTCATGTGTGTGTTTCCGATAATCAGTGCTCATGCGCAACCACTTGTTACCTTTGCCTTCTAGTATATCACATATGCGATCAATAGTACCGTCATTCCAATCACTAATCAATCCCTGACTTACATGATGATATCCTAGCAAATCTTCTAGCTTGGCAATAGCATCGTCGAGGCTCCAGGGTATATACATTCGAGTATGGTCGTTAGCAAAGGTCTCAGGGAAACTGCGATAAGCAGGGTAAAGTACATTACAACCAAGAGTGTCCGCTTCTGATACAGTGTTTGAGACCCAATCTTGTAAAGCGCAATTAAAAAGCACACGAGTGTCATTAAGGAGACTGTAGTAGTCATTCTTTTCCAAGTCCTCATAGATAGTAAGCATACCACGTGCTTGTAGATCGCGTGTACGTGCCATGTAGCTGTCGTTATTGCTCTTTAATTTTGCACCACTAAAGATACAAAACTCTACTGGATGATTTGGATATTGAGTATGCCATGATTCGATGAGATCCATGTAGAAGTCTGGCTGCTTCTCTTGATCCCAACGTGCAGCAAAGCCCACACGCATAGCACGATCTCCAAACTCTTTTAGTTCACCGGGTACACGGGCACGTACTTCATCTTTGCCAAATGCTAGTCCTGAAATATTGTAGACGGGAGCCCGCCAACCTGCAATCTTCATGTGCATTACCATTTCTTCATTGGTTGCAAGTACTCCGTCCACAAACGAATCAACCATCTTTTCGTAATGACCCATAAACTCTTGCATATTCCACACATGAACAAAATCGTCAGGATCAATAGACTGGGCAAGACAGCGAACAAAAATACGAGGACGGTGGCTACTATCGATTTGCTTGAGGATATAAGGTAGGCTCTCGATGCCGGGCTGAAACATGTCCTCAAAATAGACCACATCTTCATTGTTTAATTCTCCTGCTTTCATCATCTTAATCAGATTCATTAACTGACTCATACCAAAGTATGTGCGTCCGTGTGCATCTAATACCTGTCCTGTAACAATTGCTTGATCGTTACTGAGTGTTTCGCCGGGTACTATAACATAGTCAATGCCGCGTTGTTCAAACACAGCACGATTCCACTCTTGCAGTTGTAGAGTATATCTTGCTTTGTAGGGCTCTAGCCCCATGTAATAGAGTTTACGCATTTCTAGGTTCCATGCGAGTGTTTTTAATCAACCATCCCCAGTTATCACGTGGATACTTGCCGCGCTTGACACGCATCATTTCTGAGAATGGGCTGTATTCATTACCCAAGTCAGCTTCGTTGAACACATGCCCGTAACGAGCGCAGAAATCGCGATATTCTTCTAAGCCGTCAAAGATGTTATTGACTTCAGGTTTGAAGCGCAGATATTTTTTTAACCATGCAGGTTGTGCCATATTATTTCCTTAAACACTAATAAGTTTTGGTAGGTGAGTTTCATATTTAATAAAGGCTCCGTTTTCACCATCCTCGGAGACTTCAATCCAGACCGTGTGTCCGGGATACCGATCAGCGATTTTGTCATACAAATCGTCTGACATCATTTCGCAACTTTTGTAATCTAGTTTTAGTATGTTATCGCTATACAAATTCTCCATCCATCGTTTGAACTGGATGAATTCGATGTCCCTGTCATTATGCGACACATTGATCCACACCCGGAAATGAAAGATGTGGCGATGAGGACTAGCAAGAAACGAGACATCATATTCATCTCCTGTGGCCAGTGTGGGATCCGTTGCTGCTGCTGGATAGCAATGCATACCTTCTTTCTGGAACGTGACCCAAATTTTGCGTTTAGCGCGAGCTTTGACTCGCTCGACAGTTTCTCTTTGTTCTTGGTTCATAGCAGTCTAATCCTTTCCATATGAATAATGTTGGCAAGTTCGTCGTTAAATGCAGCATCGTCGTGTATGACGTACAGCCTAGGGTGACTGGGTGAATTTTTAGTCATTTCGTTATGGTGATTGGGTTTACATTGTATCACTGTACCACCTTCTGCAGGGTAAACAGTAAACATCATGCCCGGCCGGCGTATGACACGGTCTTCTTCATCTCGACTGGAACTGGCTTCTATATTACCAATAGTGAGATTGGTTAATTTATTATTGTAATTAAGTTGTTGTGGGTCGTCCATAGCCCATTTGACAATGCTTCTTACGGTACGTCTAATCATACTAGTTCATCTTTCGTGTATTCCCGCCAGCTGGTAAAGTTAGCAGGGTTGGTTAAGGAGTGTAGGCTGTGACACCATACACCGGGATTGGTGGCATCGAAATCTTTGTCATCAATTTTGACAGTGGCATTATATCCCAGCTGTTGCAAGTAGGGTATCTTGACTGATATCATTGGGATAAAGTTGTGGTATTCGGTAAGGCCACACTCTAGTAGGCCTTCTACAGATTGAACATCAATATCCAATGAGCATAAGTAACCTGCTCTCAAGAACGGCGTAATCATATCTTGCCACTGGTCCCACGTGTTGGCATCGTTAACATCAGGATTGGGAAAACTCATGTTAGCACCAAAGTAAATGTGCTCACATCCGTTAATGTGTTGGGCAATATCATCTTCAGTTTGTACCCCGACTACAAACAGGGTTTTCTTACCGTATGCAGGTGTGCGCTCAATTTCAATGCCGTAGAAGAAACTGGCATCTTCATGTCCTTGTCTAATCATCTCGAATCTCAGGTTAAGGGTTAATGATCGTCATGATCAACGATGTCTCGTTGTTCATACTCTTGTTTATACAGTATAGACAATTTGTTGTGTAATTGCAACCGCTGTTGTTCCAAATCAGCACGTTGCTCGGGCGCAGCAGATTCTAGTTCGCGTCCCAGGCGTGTGTACTCATTAGTGGCAATACGTATCTCTCGTTTAACATCTTCCATTACAACCTCCAATTAGCTTAAATCAAAAATACTTTCGTTAATGACCGGTTTCTTCTTTTCTTTCTTTTCGGGCTTGGCTTGCAATGCGCCCTCAAACTCAATCAATTCATCTGCCATGGTACCTGCGTTGATGGTCTTTAATCCTTTGTTACCGCGTGTGCCAATAATGTTCATCCAATAGCGACTGTAGTGCTCAATGATGGCATTGGCAGTATCTCTATCGGGTGCAGCAAATACAGCATCAACAATGTCACGGAAGAATTCATGCTCACCACGATCGTTACGCATCATGCTGGGCCATGTACCTGCATCGTATTCACGATTAGCACGTTGTACAGCTTCAATATGCATCCAGACATTGTGTCCCATTAGTAGTGCATAGCTAAAACTATCCCAGCTGGTACGACCTTCCTTACCATTCTTATTTACGTCTCCGGGCGCATAGATGCAAATGTCTCGCATTTTGCATAGGCGACTAATAGGGCTCTCGTCAAAGTGATCAATCAGGCCATCAGCGATGGCCGCCGTACTAAACTGTCTAGTGTCAGATGAATACTTCTTATCGTCGGCAATAGGAGTCATGCGATAACTCCACTTATCCTCATGAGGCAATGATATTTCGTTATAGACCTGTCCATTAGCAGTTGCTAGGAACGGACTCGCACAGTCAAAGCTGATAGTGAACTTGGGGTTGACATATTTCCTTACGGCTCGCTGTATATCAGTTAACAATAATGCCCACTCCAGTTTACTTGTACCCAAGAAGTGCATCCAATCGTGTACGCCTTCTTGTAATAGATTATCATAACGTAGTGATACTAGTCGTAGTAACACTAGATGTACATCGCACATGTTTTGTCCACCCATGGCCCAACCATCAAAGTGCTTGCCTGGATATACCGCAGGATCGCAATAGACCTTCATGGTCTGATACCATGCTTCGGCGTCAGCATGATTGGCACCTTGCAACACGTTCAGCACACGAGTACCACCTTCACTGACGCCGCGGCGATGTCGCATAAAGTATTCGTTATTGAACTTGGTAGCATCTACTGCTTCTTGTAAGGTAGTGATACCGCAAGCATCGCTGGCTTTACGATCTTTAATAACCCAAGTTGGAATATCCAGGGTCATTGCATAGTCGCTGATGTTGTCTAGCCATGCCAACACCGCCTGCCGCTTGACTTGTGCAGCATCCAGTAGGTCTTGGTATTCACGTACAGGATCTATGATTTTTGTTTTGGGCTGTCCAGTTTTTTTGTTAATGACTGGATTGCCTGCCTTGTCTACGACAGGAACGGTGGTCACGCCCGCTGCCACCAGTGCAGCCATTTTTTGTTTTACTTCTGCGCTGTTGGGATCACGCCACTCGCCCTGCCATAAGCCTTTGGCAATTTGGAATCCACCCGAGTCTCCCAGCATGAATGTGCCTGATTCACGAGCACGTACCATGTCCTCACTGGCATCGGGTTTGGTGAGATCCAAGTTGGCATGCCCTGCACTATATAGACTCCAACGATAAGGAAATAATGCCTGTTGGCTAGCCAGCCAATTCATCTGTTCCATGTCTGTTAGGCCTGCAGGAAACCTAGCGGGGTCTACATACTGCTCTTTACGCTGCCTACCTACGAACGTGGCATAAAATCCCGAGATAGCCGGGAGATATACGGCATAATCGCGTTGTTTAGCTGTTAAATTATCCTGCAACATCGTACTCTTTTGTTAGTGCTATCAGGGTCTGTAAAGCCTTCTTAGCGTGTTCTACTTCTTCAATGGCTTCGGTTAAGTGCGGATATTGGGCTTTAATCACTTCCATATCACGTTCTTCCTGCATCTTGTACTGCACCCAGTCTATGGCATCTTGGGCTGCATTACTCAGTCCCACAGTGGCGTAGCTGGTGTTCATGGTCATCCAACTTGTGCCATCAAACACCTGCATGTCGGTCCCACTGACCCTAATCACACCTGCCATGGGCTTGTCTAGGCCAATATTAACATAAGGTACACTGGTATTACCACCAGTGACCGTTACATGCCGCTCGCCCTGGAGACCTTTGATCATTTTGTCTGCGCCGGAATAGTGTAAGTCCACTTAGCCATGCCGCTGTCCACAGTGATCTGTGCCGCACCCTCATCGCTGAAACGCAAGACCTTGTCACCAGTTAGGTTCAAGATGCTGAATACAGCGTTAATGGGCCACGACCATGCCTTGGTAACTGAACCTGTGACATTGGTAGCAAACACAAAGTCACCTGCGTGGCTGCTGTGATCACCAAAGTGGAACTTCAAGTTGCCTTTGCCGTCAGTCTTGGCAATAAAGAATACTTCTTCGTTGTGCGCCTGGTGTTGGAACTTGAGACGTTGTACACTCAATACTGTGGGCTCAACTTCTACGCCCCACTTGACACCTTTGAACTTGACAGTTTTTAATTTGTCATTGATAACATTAGTGGCCATAAAACGATAGTCGTTTTTAAAGTCTCCAGCTTTGTTTTCAAATTTGATACCATCCGGTACATCTTTGCCGTCACTGTCTTTTTGTGTGCTCAGACTCAATTTAGCATCTTCGCGATACTCGCTGATGTTAAGGATAGTATTCAGCTTGCCCAAGTTGGGCATACCAAACGTGCCAACAAATTCAGCAACTGGTGCATTGAATTCTGCTTCCACGATAACGCTACGGTCGCCGGCAATGCCACTGACAACAGTACCTGTTGCGGTACCTACTACCTTAACAAGGTCAATAATACCAAGTCCATGTGTGTGCTGGACGATTTCTAATAGCTGATCTTTCATAAATTCTCCTGTGAAATAAGATTATACATGATTGTATTTAGAGATACAATACATTCCTGAAACTTTTTTATTCAAACGAAAACAAACTATCGAATGTAGTTTTAATTTCTGTATGATTTGGTATGTCCCAACCCAATACGCCCAGCAAGTTTTCTACCTTTTGATCTACAATGCCCGCTTCCATCTTGTTGTCATCAAATGGCAACTCCTTGAACCAAGTGGGAATGTGATTCTCGTCTGTAGGGTAACCCACGCTGGTAAAGCCCAAGGGATTGTCTTTTAGTTTACACACGATGGTCTTCATGCCATCTACAATCTGCATGCTGTAGTTGTCACTGTGCATCCTACGTAGACTGTTCCAGTTCATTGCAGCCCTCACGTGCCCGGGCATGTTAGCCTTGCCCAGTCTAGCTTCGTCCGCAGTATACTTGGTCAAGTTGTTAACACGTTTAGGTGTACCTTTCTCCCAAGCAGGACGATCCTGGAACGCCAGTTTAAACTCGCGTACTCGATCGTAAATCTCGTCTTGCTGTGTACCAGTTAGGACCTTGAGTAATAGCTCACTAAGGAAGTCCTGCACAGTCTTGGGTGTATCACTACGCTTCAAGTCTAGTCCCATGGCCTTAACCTTACCCGGCTTGCCGTTTACGTCTAGTCTATTGTTCTCTAGATCGTAAATCAATACAGCATAGCGTTTCTTTTTAATGAACAGGCCTTTTTCAGCAACCAGTTCTCGACCGCCTTTGATGATAGCGCCCATGTCACGTGGAGTGTGGAATGCACGTTCCATAAAGCCTGGGAACGATTCATTGACCTGTTCGCCAATGCTGTCGTAGAGCTCAACACAGATGTCCTTGTTCCACTCCATGCGCCCCGATTCTACTTCCCGCTTTAGGGCAGGCCAAGCAGTAAAGTACACGCTGTCTGTGTCGCCATATATGATAGCATCGCCGGTATGGTTATACTCGCCAGTGATACACTCGTTTACATAGCTATCCATGTGTCTAGCAATAGCACGACCAGTTAAGGTAGTTGATTGGCCAATGCGCTTGTCAAAGAATCTACAACCGGGGTTAAGAATAGCACCATACAAACTGTTTAGGTTAATCTTCTTAACCAACTGACGCTTGTCCCAGAATGCTTTGTCTTCATATGTTTCTGCCTCCTTCTTCTTGGCTTGTAGTTCTTTACGTTCAGCATACCAACGTTCCAACAAGCCAGGCACAATGCCCTTCTTGTCGTACTTGAATATAGTGCCGTTGGCACTCAATATCCAAGGTTGATTGCTATCAAAGATCATGCGCCAAACGTCCGCGGCACTCATGACATCACTGCCACCAGTTTCCCAGTCAATAGTGATCTCAGTGCCCACTTCTCCTGCCATGACCGCAGTGTATTCTAAACTGCCAAACATGTTTTCCCATGCATCAGCAAAAGTTGCTCCAGCATCAATCTTTTCTTTAATGTACCTGTCGGTCATTATCGGTCGGAGTTGTCCGATAATTGTTTCACAGGCCATGTTGAGGGAACGAATAGCCGAGGGATAGAGCGAGTTGATGTCAATCGCACCAATCCAGTCGTGCATGCCTTTTTTGGGGAAAGCAACGTAGGCACCTGCCGCTTGCGTGTCATTAGATTCATCTCTGTTTTTCCTATTTTGAACTACTAAACCTTGCTGATGCGCTTCATTAATGATGGCCTGCTCAGTAACAGCCACTGCGCCCATGGTCGTTGCCAGCAACACGGTGTTGTCGTGTGCTAGTTCGTTAGCCAAGTCCAAGAAACGCAGTTTCTTATCTAGCTTGGCCAACAGCATGGTGTCTTGTCTGTTGTATTCAATGAACGTAGGGAAGTCTTTGTTGTACAGTTGGTCCAACGTGCCTTCGTATTGAGTCTTACGTTCATCTAGTTCGTACTCAGCAATAGCATCTAGGCTATAGCTGTGTCGTTCTTCATAGGTGTATTTGCGATACAGTTGCATATAGTCCATATGCACTCGACCAATCAAGTCAAATGTAATGTTCTCTGCACCGAATCGTTCAAATGTTCTTGGTTTAGGAAACTGTCCCCACAGACAGAATCTGCGTGTATCATCTTTGGTCAACACTCGCTGTATACGCATAACAGTATAAGGAATATCAAAGCCTTCACTGTTCCAGCCGCTTAGGATATCAGCATCTTCAATAAGACTTAGGAATGTATCCAGCAAGTCTCGCTCACGATCAAACAAGAAACAGTTGTCATAGCGACTGGCTATCTCTTGTGCAGTCTCCCAGCTTAGGCTCTTAGGTGGTACTACCAGTGTGACCATGCGATCTAACCAGTCTAGGTAAACTGATATGGCAGTGATGGCATTGAATGGATCTTCGGGTTTACTAAAGCCCAGCACAGGATCAAAGTCAACCTCAATGTCAAAAAATGCTGTCTGCAATTTAGGACTTTCGCGTCCTAGATAGTGTTCTTCAAGGCAGCGAAACACTGGGTTGATGTCACTCTCCCATGTATCTTTTTTGTTATTGGCCTTGAGTTCCTTGTGGAACTCTTTGCTGTTGTGTGTGCTGAATCTAGATACCGGGGTATCGTAAATGGTGCGGAACTTGCCGCGTGGATCGTTGTAATAGAATACATATTTGGCTGGATATTCTTGGTATACCCTTTCGCCTCGAACACGTTCTACAACGTGTATCCTATCTTTGGCTCTGTCTAATAGACAGTCTACATAACTCATAACATCTCCCTACCGCTTATGGCCGGCATACCGTGATTCATGTCCGTTAAGGTGGACGATGCCTGTGTAATATTTATACGCATGCCTTAAGCCAGCAACATTCTTGTTAGCCCAATGCTGTCAATGCTGACCAGCAAGACGTAGTTGGCCAGCATGCCAAAACTTCCGCGAGTGTAACTAGCCCAAGCGTACATACAACACCCGCCAATCCAGATAGGATACATAGTAAGAAGAGGCGGATTTGGGACAGTGAGCGCCATTGTAATCGAACAGCCGATGCTAACCGCCCAAGCCGCAATCTCAACGATAAAACGAAAAGGGTTTGTTGTATAGTCATCGCGTATCCAACCAAAAATGTTGCTAAAGAAATTGTTCAAAGAGTCTTGCCCACAGTTTCCAGGATAGTGTTAAGGTCTTCGTGATCACGATTGGTTTCGCCTAAGCTGGCTTTGTGTGCAATACGAATTGCCTTCTTAAGCACACCGGGCTTGACTTCTAATTCTTCTGCTACCGCTTTGATAGTGTCGCTTAGACCAGCAGATAGGTCTTCAATTTCCATCATGGTACGCATACCTTCATTAACCAATTGGGTCAGTTTGGCTTTTTGTTCGCCGCTAAACATTTTTGCAGTCATAGGATTCTCCAGTAAAAACTGATTATATACTAAGCAATAAAACAAAGCAACTGTTTATCGCCCATATGGACTAATAAGATAATAAAAATGTTGCATTGCAACATCATTCCTGTTACAATTGGTAAATACTAAGTAGAAACCATAATAGTGTTTCTACTAAGTTTATCACACACAGGAGAAAAATATGTTAAACCAATTAGCTGAATACTTCCAAAAGATGTTTCAGAATTTCAGTAAGCCACAAACTTACAGTTCGGCATTAGAAGAATACATCGTTAGAAACGCACCACAAAATGCATGTGATGTAGATCGTCTGACCCGTCAATTTGAATTGACTAACTCGCGTAGAGGTTGGGTATGAAAATATTAAAATCAATCTACAACTTTTTAGGTGAGATGGGCCGTGCCCATGCTGCTGCAAATATGGCACGTAATGGTGATCACAAAGGCGCTCAACGTCTTATGATGCAAGACTTTAAAGGTTGGATCTGAAAGCGATAAATACTTAATGTATACCAAGGAGAACTCTATGTTTACACCCGTCTTTTTCATCGAAATGTTTCAGGGTGCCAAACGGAGCCTTACAAACAAAATCATCACTGATGAAGTGCTGAACCGTGCTGCAAATGATTTCATCACAGCACAAACCGAATTTGCTAAGATGCTGGCCAACAATGCCATCACCATGGCTAAGTATTCTATGGACAATTGTCTAAAGAAGCAGTAACCTGGGCCAAGGTTACACACAGATAGTCTGTGCTGCCCACAACGACATACACACACAAGGAGATTATTATGTCAACACCAAAACTTCCCGAAGTAAAATTCAACAAAACTGGATACGAGATCCGTACAGACATCTTGGACATGGCCAAAGGTCTAGTCACTGAAGACTTCCATGCTAAATTCCAAGGATGGGAATTGACTGCTACTCGTGACGAGAAGACAGGTCAAATTGTTAGCACAGTAGCAATGCCAACTTTTCCAGGACTTGACAAAGTACTAGAAACAGCAGAAAAAATGTACGGCTTTGTTAACGCAGGCTCTACAACCAATACTAAGAAGTAATCGATTACTCGGAAGCCCAGTTTAACTGGGCTTTTTCACGACTAGAATTTGTGTCGTTGACCGTAGTTGCGCATGATGATGCCAGCTTGAGCGTTGGCATCGTTTTCGGCTCGGCTACCAGTGTGGCCACTGTCCTTATCTAGCAGGCCTTGTTGGTCCTGTTTGAAATGAGTTAGTTCGTGTGCCAGTGTGCGTAATACATCTACCGGATTACGATCAGCTACTACTAGATAAATCTTGTTTTCATCAGTTTTAAACATGCCAAAGCTGGACTGTGTAGAATCGCCAGGCAAGTGACTGCACAGTTCAATATCGGGCAACTCGTTTAATTTTAATTCTTTTTGAACATGCGGTAAAAACTCCCGGATGTAATCGGGTAGTTGTGGTTCAGCAAATTCGCGCAGTCTCATGTTAGTGGAACATCAAGAATTGGTTTTGCACATCTAAACGTGTAGCACCTATGTCGCCGTGCCCGGCCGGGAATACCACCACATTCCATTTAGGCTGCGGTCCTTCGGGAATCTTATTCATTTGGTCGTATGTGATAATAGAGTCCGTATCAATTTTATACTTAGAGGCCAGCGTTTGTTTGAATTGAGCCCACGCAGCTGGACTCTTGACCTGTGTGCGTCCCTGCTCATCTTTGACATACTTGCCCTTAGGGTCAGTAACAAACAACCCGCGGAACATGTCTTTGTCTAATGTAATAGCATCTTTAACATGCTTGCCGGCATTTCTAACTAGATCGACTGTTTTAACTTCGCGACTTTTTGCACCAGAACTAAACTGTGATATTACATTAGGCGGCACAGAAGTATCTGTGGCCACTTGCCCTATTTTAGTATAGAAATAAAACTTGACTGTGGGGTTGTTGCGAGCAACATCCATGCTGAGATTATAGTACTCTTTACTAAAAAAGTCACCAGCATCGTGTATGCGTACTAATAGTTTAATACCGTTCTTGTCTGCTAGAGCCTTGGTACGCTTGACTTCGCTGTCAAACATCTGCATGTAATCTTGGGGGTGGTTGACTAGGAAGTTCAATGCCTGTGCTGCGCTCATTGAGCTAGCAGGGAACATGACATAGCCGCCTTTTCTAGCATAACAGATCAGCTGGCATTCGCCGGCACCAGGGCAAGTGGTAATTTCTATAAACTCACCAGTCTCTTCATCCACAACAATACCACTCAGTGCTGGTAGTGTCAAGTCATATGTGATAGCGCCTTCTTTTTTGCTCTTGGCCATTTTAGCATTGGTGCCAAGTATAGCCCTAGGTGGGGTAGTGATTTGTCTTGCTAAATCATCTAGGTCCCACTCTTCACCGCCGTCGTCTTTGGTGATAGCTTTGATGTTACTGCCGTGTATAATGGGCTTGAATCTATCTTGTTTGGTCTTTGTTCCGGTTTTAATCCTAGTTGCATAATCCTGCATGTCTTGCCGGGACCATGACTTCTGTGGAGCATCCAACTTGAGTGCTTCTTCTAGGTTCCAGTCCCGCGCAGCAGGATCACGGTCATATGCCTGCGCTTCTTCGTCATCGCTGCCGGCATACTCGTTAAAACTGACATCACTGGAATGGAAACTTTGGCGACCATGGTTGTACAAGTCGACTACAACAAAACGGTTGTCACGGCCAAACTCTGCAATTTCGCCAGTGCTGCCATTAAATTCCACATTGCCAGTAATTACAACCGGATCGCCAACATGTAAGTCTTCTGCGTTTTCTTTAACAGGCGACTGCCCAACATGTACGGGGGTCACAGCGAAACCACCCAGTGTCTTGCCTGCTGCTGCTTCGGTGATAAATTCGTGAAATCTCATAATATATTGCCCTAATAGGGTATTTATGCTAGACCAATCTTACTGGGATACATAGCACCGCTCTCAATTCGTTCGCCACCATCAAAGTAACTGATCTCTACTGGCAACGACTCCCATCCCAGTTCGGCCGCGGCCATGATCCTATGATTACCTTCATTGACCCAGGCACTGCCATCGTATGCTACATTAATAAAAGGTTTATATTCTTGTCCAGTATGTCCGTGTAGTGGTAGTTTACCAGTGGTACTCATTATTTTTCTAATAGCAGCAAGATCGTGGTGTCGTATCTTTGATTGCTCTTGACGCATACCTGGTATTCGTCTTAATATACGTAGTGGAACGTCAATATTCCTAACTGTGGCAGTGGTCTTGCCCATGTAGGGTAAGCCGTAGCGATCGGGGCTTTTACTTACAGCATAGTCAATTGCGTCTTGCAACCATTCTTCGTTGGGCACATCAACACGGAGTTCTTCATTCAATTCAGGCGACCATGCCATGTTTTTGCTGCCCTTGACAGCAGGTTTAAACCCTTGACCTCGGTAAAATTTTGTTAGTTTAGCTTGACTTACTTGACCTTTGTCCCAGGGATATAGTGTTAGTGCAATGCCATCTTCTCTAGCCATGGCTTGCAGTTCTTGCATGGCACGTGTACCAACACCTTGGCGCAAGGGATATGCTTGGAACCATTTGACTTCGACTGCACCGCGCCGACTAAAACTGGGAGTAAGTTCAAACATGGCAAACTGTTGTTCATCACCTTCGCCCCAAACCATGACATGATTGTTATCCCAACGAGAAGGATACCGTGCATACACTCGTTCAATGAATGCTCGAGCAGCATCATTGTTGTCCAGCTTGATCGATTCTGCAATAAATTCTTGTGCTCTCATGACGTGCCTTCGCTGAACCACGGATCAATGATCACCGGCTGTCCGTCGCCTCGTTGCATGACATTTGCCGTATGCAAATCCCATCCAAATTTATTGATATTTCCTGTTGTATACAATAGCTTCATTACATTATATAGCTGTCTGTACATGCTGTATGATCGTTTATCATACATTAAATCTTGCCAAGGTTTAGTAAACACACCGGCGATGCTCTTTGACCCTTTGGCATAGGGGTAATATTCCCAGGTATCAGTAAGTCCCATAGCATGATCCACTCGGTCCCATGGCTCCTGTGCTTGGCAGAAGTCACTGAAGAACCAGATGACACCTTCAAGGAAAGTTCCTTTTTTAATGGGCTGTAGTCGTTCCATTTCAATCTGCGTGTAATCTTTACCCTTGATGTCAATGGTGTTTACTTCGTTGACTCTTGGCAAGCAGGGTAAGTCTTGATACTTTAATGCGATTTCATAAAACTTGCGGAATACCTGTTCTGCTTTGTTGCCTAAGTCTTCTGGCATTAATATTTTAATTACGTGGCTTTCATCTTTGGCCCACACAGTGGCATCGGCACCACTGGCAACATATTGGTAACCAGCTGCTTTGAGTTGGCGCCAGATTTCATTACTATTCTTTGTAGCTGCTTCTGCTTCGGTTACACCTTGCTGACCTTGTGCCACTGCCACATACGCAGGACCTATATAGCCATCGGGATACTTATGAAAGTGTTGAATTGTTCTATGCCAACCTTCTAATAGATCATACCCCTCCGGTCTTTTGACCAAGATCACTGGTTCTTTTCTAATACCACCTTGTTGTTGTGCTAATGCTGCCTGTGTAGCGTGTCTTTCTTTGTCTCGCGTTATACCCATACCTAAATCACTGTGTCCACCAGCACGACCTATTAGATTTTTCTTAGTCACGGGACCAAACATGTTCATGGTAAACTTCATATTGGGTACAAGTTGCCAAGGGTTAGTATTGGGACTTAGTCCTGCGTCCGCAATCATTTCAAGGATTTCACCTTTGACTGCTCTACTATCAGTAGTGTAATTTTTATTTTTACCGCGACCTTTGTACAACCAGTCTTGCACAATATATTCTGGCCATGTGGGCACGATACTTCGGATGTATTGATACATCCGGTCTCTGAGTTCGGTAATCTGCTCGGAGCCTTCCGCCACACCTTGCTTATAACTTGGTTGTGTTTTTGCATCAGTTGCTTGGACTGCGGCTACTAATAATTTATTTCCAGCGGCAATGGCATTGTCTAATGCGTCTTTTCTACTTGTGGCCACTTGACCAGCATCTTTGA
>Ga0214919_10004145_pt1 | contig 21327 bp, 15 predicted proteins | sample LL1503_MetaG_FD_177994 | JGI IMG/M metagenome (GOLD analysis project Ga0214919, IMG submission 177994) | Freshwater microbial communities from Lake Lanier, Atlanta, Georgia, United States - LL-1503 | ecosystem: Environmental > Aquatic > Freshwater > Lake | place: USA: Georgia | collected... | reverse complement strand
GCCGAGGTCATCAAGCACGGCATTATCGCCGACGCCGACCTCTTCGGCCTGCTCGAGCAAAACTCGCCGCTGAGCTGGAATCATGCATTGCTGCCGCGCGTGATACGCCGCTGCGTAGAGATCAAAGCCGCCGTCGTCGCCGGCGACGAGCGCGAGACCAGCGCCCAAGGCGGGCGCGCCCTGCTCAACCTCGGACACACCTTCGGTCACGCCATCGAGGCGACCGCAGGCTACGGCACGTATCTGCACGGCGAAGCCGTCGCGATCGGCCTCGTGATGGCCGCCCGCCTTTCGGCCGAGCTGAAGCATTGCACCGCCGCCCAGGCCGAACAGGTCGAGGCCGCGCTAAAGTCGCACGCGTTGCCCGTCGCGCTACGCGCGCCGCTCCCCCTCGAACCCATGCTCGCTGCCATGCGTCGCGACAAGAAAGTTCGCGGGGGCAAGCTGCGCTTCGTCCTTCAGGATGGCATCGGCGCGGCGAGCACCTCGGATTCCGTGCCGGAAGAGGCCGCAATTCGTGCCCTGCTTGCCGGCGGCGCCGTCCGCTGAGCCCGTCCGATTGACACTCCGGGTCAGTTGGCTTTGGATACGGCATGCCCCGCCTCCTCTGCGTCTGCCTGCTGGCTGCCTCCGTCGCCCTTCGTGCTGCCGAGACAAACGAACCCGGCAAGACCACCTTCGGTCGCAACAAGTATGTGGAGTACATCGCTGGCAGCCTGCCGTTTGTACTCTCCGCACCGCACGGCGGACGCGATAAGCCCGACGAACTTCCTGACCGCGAGAAAGGTACGTTCGCTTTCGACACCAACACCCAGGAACTCGCACGTGCTATCGACGACGAATTCGTCGCGCGTACCGGCCAGCACCCGCACGTGATCATCTGCAAGGTCAATCGCCGCAAGATTGACTGCAACCGTGAGATCGTCGAGGGCGCCGCTGGTAATCCTCTGACTGAACAGAGCTGGAAGGATTTCCAGAGCTTCATTGAGACCGCGCAGAAGGCGGTCATTGCGAAGCATGGTAAAGGTTTCTACATCGATCTGCATGGCCACGGTCACGCCGACGCACGCCTCGAGCTGGGCTATGCGCACGACCGCCAAGAGTTCGGCCTATCAGACGCCGAATTGGCCAAGCCGGATTTCATCAAGAAGGGCACGCTGCAGTTCTTCGCGCTGAAGAATCCTTCGGCCTACCCGGCCCTCCTGCACGGACCGCAGAGTTTCGGCGCATTGATGGAGAAAGCCGGCTTCCCGTCCACGCCAAGTCTCGGAAAGCCCATCCCCGGCGAACCCTATTTCAACGGCGGCTACAACTTACGTACCCACACCGCGCCCGGTACCGGCTTCGCGGGGCTGCAAATCGAAAGCAACTCGAAGGGCGTGCGCGACAATGACGCCAGCCGACGCAAGTTCGCGGCGGCGCTCGTCGAGCAGCTCGCGTCCTACCTCGACACGCAGATGGGCCTCAAACTACCCCTGAAGCCCAAGGCCAAGTAGGCCTTACGGCTGAGGACCCACGGCCGGCTTGGCCGCGCGCCAATCGCCCTTCAGGAGACGTTCGTCGTTCTTCTGATTCGCCGCCCGTACGCGGTCCTCAAGCGAACCTTCGCCTGGTTGGCTGCCGGCCAGAGCGGCGGCAGCTGGCGTCTTCTCGGTGATGAAAGATTTGTCGCCGGGCGGAACGGCGCAGCCGACCAGTAATAAAACCGACGTTAGGATTATTTTCATAAAATCATACGGCACGACGACGAGCGTCGGTCTCCAGCCAAGCGCGGAGAGCTAAGGCAGACTTGCGGGCGCGTTCGCGGGCCGCCGGCAGATCATCGGCATCGGTGACGTCGGCGCGCGTAAAGGAATAGAATTTAACTTTGGGTTCGGTGCCCGAGGCCCGGACGGCGATGCGGCGACCGTCGGCCAACTCAGCCAAGATAAATTCTTCGGGGGGCACACGCTCGCCCTCGGCATCGATCACCTCGTCGCGATCGTAATCCGTCACCTTGACGACCTTGGACCCATCAATGGTGACCGGCGGTTTCGCGCGCCAAGAGGCGACGATCCGACGGATACAAGCGGCGCCCTGCGCACCCTCAAAGGAAAGGTTTAATAAATCCTCATGGTGAGCTCCATGACTTAGGTGCAGAACATCGAGCGCATCCAAGATGGTCCGGCCTCGAGACCGCAGCACCGCCGCGAATTCGCAAAGCATGACTACGGTAGCATTGGCATCCTTGTCGCGGACGGCATCATCGGCGAGATATCCGTAGCTTTCTTCGGCTCCCAGGATGAATAAAGTCGAATGACGTAAGGCCAAGGGAGCGCGCCGACGCAGAGGCAAAGCCAGGGAAGCGACGCCGGCGGATTCCGTCAGGCGGCTCGACCATTGCTCCAGTTTGCGAGCGATCCACTTGAACCCGACCAAGGTTTCGACGCAGCGCACGCCATGCCGCGCGCAAATGGCTGCAACCAGCGGGGTCGTGACCAGCGACTTGACGACCGCCACGTTCTGCGCGCCCGCCGAGGGAATGATGGAAGCATCCTTGAGCGATGAAATCCGAAATTCCGTGAGTAAGGCAGCGACCTCGTTGCCATTCAACAAGCGGTAACCGCCCGCAGGCAAGGGGCAAGCCACCCCAACACGATCGGAGTCCGGGTCGGTCGCGAAAACCACATCGGCTCCGACTTCTTCGGCCAACTTCAAAGCCAAAACGAACGCCGAAGCATTCTCCGGATTCGGCGAGGGTACCGTCGGGAAACGACCATCGTGCTCGCGCTGCTCCTCGACGACGTGAGGGTCGATGCCGAGACGGCGCAAAGCAGGGATAACCATGACATCTCCGGTCCCGTGCAAATTCGTATAAACAACCTTTGGCGTATGCCGGGCGACGATCTCCTGATCCAGGACGATGCCCGTCAAGCGGGCCAAGTAAGCTTCTTCGGCTTCGGTTCCGACCGTCTGCACGACCGCGAGATTTTTTTCCAGATACGGAGCCACATCCGCGAGCGTGATCTTGGCGACCTCGGCTACGATGGCCGCATCGTCCGGCGCGACCACCTGTCCGCCCGTCGCCAGACAACATTTGAACCCGTTATCGTGCGCTGGATTATGGCTGGCCGTGATGACCACGCCGGCGTGCGCCTGAAGATGTCGAACCGTAAAACTTAACTGCGGAGTGGAGCGGGGGCCGGAAAATAAATAGGCTTCACCGCCCAGGCCGGCCCAAGCGCCAGCAATCAGTTCAGCAAAATGACGGGAGAAATGTCGGACGTCATGAGCGACGACGAGACGGGCGCCAGACTGTTTCGCGGACACGTGTCGCCATAATCCCATGACCGCCCTCAAAACATTGATATCATTGAGGCACGCGGAGCCGACGGCGGCCAAGACCGGAAGACCCTGGGCGTCTAACTCATTGGCGGCCGAGACCCGACCCACCGTCCGACCGCGCATGCCACCCGTCCCGAAAGCGATGCCTTTGTAAAAACGGTCTTCGAGCTCAGCCCATGCCTCCTGGGCGATTAAGTCCTGCAGGGCAGCAAGTCCGGCCGCAGGGAGGGCCCCGGAACGGACCCAAGTTCCGGCATTCGCCAAGGTATCAGCCGAAATCTTCCCTTGGACCTGGGCCGATTGGAGGGCGGACAGGACGGCAGCGGATGCGCTCATAAGTCCGCCCATCATTGCGGACAGCCGGGCGGGGACAAGCCCGGACGTGGGGAGGCGTGACTTGACACAATCCCTGCGGTGGCAAGGGTTGACCCCCATGCCTGACGACAGTTCCAAGAAGCAGCCACCGTCCGACGACGATCGTAATTTGGTCATTGTCGATGAAGACTTTGCGAACGCCGATGCCGAGGATCGCCTCTGGCTCTTCTGGGAACGTAATAAGAATATCATCGTCCGCGGGTCGACCGCGCTCATCGGCGGCATTCTCGCCTTCCTCGCCTTCCATTTCTGGAGCGAAGCCCAAAAAGAAGCGGTCGGGCAGGAGTATGTGGCCTGCCAGGATGAAACCGCTCGCCGTGCTTTCGCCGCCAAACATAACGGAGAACCGCTGGCGGCCGTCGCCTTGGTCGAAGTCGCCGACGCGCTCAAACAAGCCGGCAAATTACCTGACGCGGTCAAAGCTTACGATGAAGCTGCCCGCCTCGCCGACCTCGCCGGCAAAGCACCCGCCGTCGAGGCCCTTGCCGTACGCTCTCGCTTATACGCCGCCTTGGTTCGTCACGAATTAGGTGATGCCACGGCAATCCCCGCGATCACGGCCATCGCCGAAAATGCCGCCGTCGCTGAAACCTTACGCGGGTACGCCATGCTGACGCTTGCTAATATCGCCGTGAGCAAGGGCGATACTGCCGCTGCTTCCAAGTGGCTCAACCTGATGGATAAACGCTTACGCCCGAGCCATGTCTGGCAAAGCGATAAGACCTGGCTTGTCCGCTCGGAGCCTTCGTTGCTCGCCGCCCCAGCCGCACCAGCGCCTGCCGGTAAGTAATTCAGCGCGCTGAGTCGTTCGGCTTAGACTGGATGGGTTGCGTGAAGATCGCGCGATGGATGGCAGCTGGATAAGTCTCTCCAGGGCGTGCTTGTGCCCAAAGGATACGGTTCAGTTCATCTTCTGGTGCCAAGTCGTAGACGGCGAAATTCATCTGGCCGGATTCGAACCAGAAAGCGGATTTCTTGGTGTTCGTGGCCTGTAAATCAATCTTTGGGAGCAACGGCGTGTAGTCCGTCAGCGTCGGTATTTTCTGGAACGCATTAAACATCGGCGTCGCAGCGGCGTCGTATTGAGTCAACGGAGGCAGACCCAAGATGAGTTCGATCGTACGGATCATTCCCGCCTGGGTATAGAGCGTGCTATCTACGACACCCCGCTTGCAATAGGGGCTGATCACAAAACCAACCGTACGGTGCGCGTCGACATGGTCAGGCCCGTTCTGCGTATCATCTTCGATAACAAAAATTGCCATCTCCTTCCAGAACTTGCTGCGGCTGGCGGCTTCGACGATGCGCCCCAGGGCGAGGTCATTGCTGCCGACACAAGCTTCGGGGGTATTGGCGCCCAGCGAAGTTCCTTTGGTATGATCCTCCCCGAGCGACATGATGGTGAACTGCGGTAGGTCGTTATTTTTTTCGGCGGCATGTAAGTCGGCGATCCAGTTCTTCACCAAATCCATATCGCGGCCGGCCTTCCCTAAGGCTTTCCAGTTACCGCGATTTTCAGACGGCACCCGCTGCGCACCCTCACCGTAGTTGCGATAGCTGACGCCGTGACGACGGCAAAGATCCCAGAGATAACCGTTGGCGGGCGTCTCCATCTCGTCGTTGCCGAAAAGTTTGCCGTGGCCCGAGTAAGACATGATCCAAGAGCGTTGATTGAAGTCCGTCGCCATGGCCGCATCCGTCCAGCTGTGGCCATCGACGCTGACCTCACTGTTGCAATAGAGATTGTCGAGCAGGACGTAATCGCGGGCCAGCTGGTGATGGTTCGGCGTGACCTTCTCGCCGTACATCAGCAGATGTGTGTCGCCGTTGCCGATCGGTTTTCCTTTCGCATCCGTCATGTCGCTCATCACCTGATCATACGTCCGGTTTTCCTTGATGATATAAAGGACGTGCTTGATGGGACAAGGGTCGCCGACCTTGGCAGGGATTGCCGACTCGCTGGCCAGAGGTGCGTGGAAATATTGATCGGGATGGTAAGGTGAGTTCTTTCGGACTTGTGCGGTATAGGTCGCCATCTGCTTCGTGTCCGGTTTAGCGACGAAAGAAACCGAGCCCTCGAAAGTCTTTCCTGGGTGATCGAATAAAATCCCATTGTGCAATTTATTAGGGTTAGGGCTGTGGGCGGGATAACTTGCGCGCGACGTCAGCCCTTTCCCGTTGGAAACTAAAAGGAACTGATTATCAGGCGAGACGGCGACGGAAGTCGGATACCAGCCCGTGGGGATGAAGCCGTTCACGAGAGCGATTTTTTCGCCCCGATCTTGGGCTTCTTCGGTGAGATTGCCGGAAATATCGACGACCATGACCGCGTTATTGTCGGCGTTCACCACGAACAGTGTCTGGCCATCTGGTGAAAGGGCCACACCGCAGGGCGTGCTTCCTTCCGGAGATTGCGGATACAAGGAAGTGGCGATCACTTCACGGCTGCCTTCCCAAAGACGACGCGTCGGCCCTGCCGCCTCTCCCGCTTTCTCCAACTTTCCCGTCGTAATGACATGAACGGAATTATCTCCAGAACAGGCCACGAACAAACGGCCATCCGCCGCGACCACCATATCATTAGGGCGCAGGCCGACCGAAAGATCCCGCACGCGTTGTAATTTCTTGGTGTCAATCGCGCTTACGCTCCGACTACCCCAATTGCTCACGTAAAGATGGAGCCCATCGCCGCCGAACACGCAAGAATGGGGGTGCTGCCCGACGCTCACCGCCTTATCCAAGAGGAGCGACTCCGGCTTCAGTTGCCAGACTTCATGATTCCCTTCGTTGCAGACATAAACGATGCCGGTGTTCGGATGCACGGCGATGCCAGCCAAGAACATGTTCTTGGCGAGCGGATCAGGCTTCACCTCACGCTCCAGCGAAGCTTCGCCATGCTGGTAAGAGAAGACGTAGATGACTCCCGAGTCGCCGCCGCTGACATAGAACTTTTTGCCGTCGGGGCTAAATGCCAGACCGTTGAAAGTTTCCTTTAAAGGAATAAATTTTGTTTCGTGTTTAGCGCCAAGGCTGACGATGGAAATGCCGACTTTGTTATAACCGGCACAAACCGTCAGAACCGCTTCCTTATCCGGAGCGATGACCATCTTTAATCCCATATCGCCACTTGGCACGTGCGTCCCCGCCGGCGAAACGCCCCAGCCGTTAAAGAGCAGGCTCGCACTCGCCGCAAGCCCAGGTCGATTACGTACCGCGGAGCTGTTGACATCCTCTCCAGGATTGCGCGTCGGTAAGTTGAGTTGTGGCTCCGCCACCAAGGCCGTGGTAATTCCCGCGAGAACGAAGATGAGGCGACAACTAGAGATGATCATGGGAGGGGTGGGGAGATTAACCTTTAAACAAGGAGCGGAGGCAAATGGTTACTCGTGGGTTTGGTCGGGGTTCTTATTTCAAATCTGCTTGTAAAGGACCCCTCCCCCTTCAATCGTTTAAACCTTAGTTTAAGTAGCATAAACGAGCCAAAACCCGAACCCCAGGTGCCCACCCCATGAACGAAGACGTGCCGACACCTGAAGCTGCCGTGGTCGCCGAACGGCTCACTAAAAAATATGGCTCTTTGACGGCTATTGAAGATTTGAGTTTTACGGTCGCTCCCGGAGAAATCGTTGGTTTTTTAGGCCCGAACGGTGCTGGCAAGTCGACGACGATGCGTATTCTTTCTGGGACGATGTCCGGCACTTCAGGACGGGCCGCGATCTGGGGGGCATCCGTGGCGCTTGATCCCGTGGGAGCCAAACGCCACATGGCATACATGCCGGAAAACAACCCGCTACCGGAAGACCTTAGGGTTGAAGAATACCTGACACTCCGGGCACGCCTCAAAGATGTCGCCAACGACCGCGTCACGGAACGCGTCCAACGCGTGATGGAAGATTGCGATTTGGCCCGGCGTGCCGCCGGTCGTCTGATTGGGCAGCTTTCCAAAGGCTTCCGGCAGCGCGTAGGGATCGCCGATGCGCTCCTCGCCGAACCCAAGGTAGTCATCCTTGATGAACCGACCATCGGCCTGGACCCACATCAGATCTTAGGCATCCGGGATTTGATCCGTTCCCTCCGCGGTAAGATGGCCGTCTTGATTTCGAGTCATATCTTACACGAAGTCGAACAAGTCTGCGACAAGGTCGTCATCATCAATCGCGGACGACTGGTCGCCCAAGGTCGCACGGATGATCTACGCCGCGAACTGCTTCCTGAATCAAGCTTCAGCATCGTCACCCGCGCCAGCATCAGCGAACTTACCCTCGCCTGCCAACGCCTCGAGCCTGCCGCCGGGGTGGAGATGGTGTCGCAAAATGATGGCGCCATCCGTTATCGCGTCATTTTACCAGCCACCTCGCCCATTCGTGAAACCCTGGCAAGCGGACTCATCGCCGGCGGTTTGAATCTGCGGGAAATCTCGGAAGAGAAGTTTGGCCTCGAAGATATTTTCTTGGCTGCCACCCGGCGTTCACCCGCCGAAAATCGTCGTCCGTAATAGCATGCGACACTTTCGTACCCTACTCGCCCACGAACTCCGGTCCGCCCTGCTCTCTTGGAATACTTGGGCCGCGGGAGCGCTTTTCCTCGCCCTCATGGGTTCGATCCATTGGTTCGCGGTCCTGGAATCAAGCCGTTCGCCGCAAGACTGGACTCCGGTCGAAGCCACGTTCCGTCTTTTTTGGCTACCCCTGCTCTGTGTGCTCCCCCTGCTCACCATGCGGAGTTTCGCAGAAGAGCGGCGCTCGGGCACGCTCGCCGCGCTACTGACCACGCCGGCCAGCCCGGCCGCTGTCGTCTGGGCGAAATTTCTTTCCGTATGGGTGGTATGGATGGTCTTCTGGCTGCTCTTCACGATTTTCCCATTGTTGGTGGAAATTCAGTTAGGCACACCAGGCGACCATCGCCTCAGTGATCCGTCGATGCTTTGGGGAGGGATTTGTTTCGTCGCCATCAGCGGGCTGATGCACGCCGCTATCGGCATCCTTTGCAGCTGCGTCACGCGAAGCTCGGCCCTGGCGGCGTTGCTCGCTTTCATCAGCTTATTGGCGCTCACCGCGGCGGGTGGCGCGATGGAATCCTTGCCCGTCGAGAGTTGGGAGTGGTTGGGCTGGCTCAGAGAACCCGCCGCTCACCTTCGCACCTTCGCCCACTTGCAGGATTTCGCGAGCGGGATCTTGGATTCGCGGCCTATCATTCTCTACGCCACTGGGACTTTACTGTGCTTAGGATTGGCAAACCTCGCCATCGAGGGCCAAGAATAAGATGGCACCGATCCGCGATGATTTCAGCGCCGTGCGCCCGATTCGTCGGCTGAACCGCTTTACACAGGCGTTACTCGCCATCGCCCTGGCGCTGTTCGTCAATTACTTGGGCTCGCTGCCCGAATTCCGCTTCCGTCAAGACATCACCTCCGATCGTCGTCACTCGCTGGCCCCAGAGTCCATCGAAACCGTTCGCTCGGCCGGACGCCGTAGCCCGGTCGGCTTAGGCTTAAACAAAGGATGGGTGAAGGCTGTCGTCGTAACGAGCGATAACTCCGAAGTCGCCCAAGCCCTAAGGAACAAGCTGCTTAAGTTGCTGGATGCTTACGTCTTGGAGTCCGGCAAACAAGGACCAGCTTGGCTGAGCATCGAACTCGCCGGACTGGACCGGAACGCACCCCTCCTCTCCGAAATCGCAGCTCGGCATGGACCTCCCGAAGCGGGCGCCGCCCTCATCTTGACCTGTGGCGCACGAGCCAAATACATCAACTACCGTGAGCTTCTGACGGCAAACGCCGGTTTTCGCGGTGAAGAACTGATCACCTCGGCGCTCATCGAGGTCACGGAAGAAAAACCAGCGATCTGCTATGTCACGCGCGGTCACGGCGAACTTGGGGTCGATGATGCTTCGCCCGTCCGGGGGATGTCGCAATTTTCGCGCCAGCTCCGCAGCCGTAATTTCGAAGTCAAGACCCTCGATCTTGCCATCTCGGCAGAAGTGCCGCGCGATGCCGCCATGGTATTGATCCCTGGTCCGCTCACGCCGTTTTCGCCGGCCGAAAGCGGCCGCCTACGTTCTTATTTATATGAGCGCAATGGACGCGTCCTTGCACTCCTCGATCCCGGCCGGGAACACGGGCTCGAACCTGTGCTCACCGACTGGGCCATTTTCTCGCCTGACGCCGAACTACAGGAACCAGACCCTTCACGCCGCACAACCGACGGAGATATCGCGCTCCGCCGCCTTGACGAAAAGCCCCACCCGCTAACCAAAGTCTTAAAAGACCAAGACCTGCCTTTGATCGCTTCCCGACTTCGCCCCGCCCGCTTCGATGAAGGAAGCGCGCCCGACAGCACCCTGGGCGTATGGCAATTAATCTTCTCGTCCGATGCCGCCTGGGGTGAGACCGATCTCACGCGACGACCCGTAAAGTTTGACCCTGCCCGCGACCAACCCGGTCCGGTCTGTCTGGCCGCGGCCGCCGAGCGCGCGACCGGAATCCGTAAAGGTATCGGCGGAGCTGGCGGACGCCTAGTAGTCGTAGGTACGTCCGATATCGCCGCGAATGCCCGCCTCAACCGCGGAGGCAACCGAGCGTTCATGACCCAGTGCGCGGCATGGCTTTCCGACCGCGACCGGGCGATATCCCTCCCTTCGCGCTCAGTCGGCGAATATCAGGTAAATGCGACCGCCTCTGATTTCTGGAGCCTGGCGCTCCGATTTATCAGCGTTCCGCTTCTTGTCCTCGCACTCGGGCTTGCGGTTTCCGTCTGGCGTCGCAGAAGTTAACATCCTTATGCGGTTCTCCCGCACTACGCTCATCCTTCTCGTCGCCAACCTGGTCGCATTCGGCTTGGTCTGGAAGGCTACCTATCGCCATACGGCGGCCAACGTGAGTCAACAACTGCTCTTTCCGGCGACACCGGCCAAGGTCATCTTGACCGACGGGGCCGACCGCCTGGTGCTCGAGAAACGCAGTTCGCTTTGGCATATCAGCGAACCCTTTGATTGGCTGGCGAACAGCTGGGCGGTTCAGCGTCTACTCGATGAGCTGCACGATTGTCGGACCGAGACCAGCTTCTTGGCTGCCGAGTCAAAGGCCAACGGCTCATCGCTCGAAGCGTACGGCTTAGCCAAGCCACGCTGGACACTCAAGGTCACGAGCGAAACCGGCACCACGACAGAAGTAAAAATCGGGCAACAATCGTCGACGAAGAATGTTTTTCTTTTAACGGAAGACGGTCAGCGGATTATCCCCCTCCGCGAATCCATGAGTGCCGCCCTCGAAGCGAAGCCGGAGACCTATCGCGTCGACAAAATATTTGAAGTGGCGGATTTCGAAGCCCGCGCCGTCTCGGTGCGCCTCCGTAAGACGGAAGAAGGCGAAATCACAACCTCGCTCACCAGCGAATCGCGCCCGCGCCCCGGTCGGCGCACCCAACTACCGGAGTGGCGCTTCGAAGCCCCGTACGATTTCTTGGCGGACGCCGACGCGACAACGAAGGCGGTTTCCGACTTAGCGAATCTGCGGGCCGTCAAGTTCCTCCCGCTCAGCGAAGAGGTCTCCGGCCTGAGTAGCCCCTCCTTTCGCCTGGCGCTCGAAGGCAATTCCCGTCGCCAAGTTCTCCTCGTGGGCAAATCCGTTGCTGGCTTTCCCAACCTTGTTTGTGCCAAGTTGGAGGACAATGTCGCGACCTTCACCATCGAAGCCCGCAGCCTGACCGATTGGCTTCGGCCGCGCGAAGCCTTAGCGGCCACCAAGCCCATTGATTTCGAGCCAGCACTCGTCACCGGATTCACCATCACCTCCGCCGGTCGTTCCATCACGCTGCATCGACTCGATAGCGCCAGCGGCGACTCTCGTTGGGAAATTCCGTTGGCCCCAGGCTCGACGGCAACCAAGCGCCGCGAAGCTGACGTCCGCATCGTGAATCACTTCCTCGATGCGTTGAGTCAATTAAGAGCTACCCGCCGAAAGGCACCCGAAGGCGGCGCCATCACGCTCCCTTCGATCGTGACCCTCTCGACCTCGACGGCCTTGATGCAGACGGTCGAATTAGAATTCGGTTCGGAAAAAATCGTCGTAGGGTTTTCCGATGATCCAGAAAACGGCGGAGCCACGCGCTTGGTTTACGCCAAAGGCTCACCGCTTGGCGCCATCTGTGACGTATCGCTTCTCAGCAACGGGCAACAAAATGTCGAGCCGCAGGCTTGGCGTAACCGTATCGTCGCTGAATTACCCCAAGGGGCCAAGGTAAGCGGACTACGGATTACCGACCGAACCGACGGTAAAGTCCTAGGCGAAGCCCGGCTCCGGCCGGACGGCAACTGGACAGGCAGCGGACGACTGGAGCCGGCGACCGCCCGACGTCTCGCCACCGGCATGAGCGAAGTCAAGGCGACGGAGTTTCCTGCCCGACAAAACGCTGCACCAGATTGGAAATACGAACTGCGGATTACGGACCAAGCCGCCACGGGCGCCACCGCGGCGAGCGAAACTTTCCGCACCTACCTTTGCGCCGCACCTCTCACGCCGCGCTCCGTCTTGCTCCGGGACGAAACGGACGGGGACGACTTCCTGTTGGAAACAACTTTAGCTGAAATCCTTACTCCCCTTCTGGAAACAGCGGGGCGATGAAAGCCAAGGCCTCCAGTTTCACGTTTTGGAAGTTTTGCCGGCGTCTTATCACGACCGCCTTAATCCTGCTTCTTCCCTGCCAACTCGCGCTCCTGTGGGTCGCGCGCCTCGACCAACCCGTCAGGTTGCCTGAGTTCGCCGCGGACTTACTCTCTGATGCGCTCGCTCGGCGGGGAATCCGCCTGCAGGCCCGTTCCCTTTGGCTCCTGCCTGACCGATCCTTGGCCGCCGATGACCTCTCGGTGGAAATCGAAGGCCTGACCGGGTCGATCTTTACCGCCGAACGACTCGAAGTCGGGCTTGATCTGATTCAGCTATCAGTGGGCCAGGTAAATCCGACGCGACTTCGCCTGCAGGCCGGAAAAATCTGGTGCCCGGCATCGGTCGCGCAAAATGGCCAACGCCGCGCCCTCGTCGAAGACCTTTACTGTAACTTCAGCAAGGAGGGCCAATGGATCATGCTGCCAGCGCTTCAAGCCAGAGCCAATAAACTCCGTGTCCACGTAAGCGGCGAGTTACCCGCTGGAATTTTTCGAGAACTAGCGGAAGTCCGAGAGGCTCAACCCGGCGTGACCGTCCTCTCCCAAGTCGTGAGCGCATTGAGCCGACTTGAACAGGGTTTAGCCGTCACTGAAAAATCTTCGGGCGTCTCTTTGAATGTCATCGCCCGCGGCGAAGCCAACGGCGGGGCGGCGCTTGATTTCCAAAGCTTATTAGGCGCCCGTTGGGTTGAGCCTGGCTACGGACTGATTGAGACCCGCGACCTCCAAGCCCACGGGCAGATACATCTGGATGCGTCCGGCCGCTTGAAAAAATGGGAAGTTAACGGAAACATCCAGAACGCAACCTTGGGGAAATACTCTGCCCGACGTCTTGGCGTTCGGCTCACGGGCGGGAGCACGTGGAATGAAGCCATCGGCTCTGTCAGCGCCTATGAGTCTTCGGTCGCCGGTTTTCCGACCTTCCAGCTGCAGGTCAAACTGGGACACGGCCAAACCGCACCTTTTTCTCCGCTGCTTGATTTCAACCTCTCCACCGGAACCTCTCAGGCCCAGGGCACAATCCAGATCAAGCCGCACGGCAATTACCTCGTTGAAGTTCGCCACGCCAATATCGACGCCAAAGAGCTCCAGGAGTTATCCATCGTCCGGCCGATACTTCGCCCGCTCCAAGTTAGTCTGGGTGATTCCATCTTACTCGACCAAACCACCCTGCACTTGAACGCCTTGGGCGAAGTCCAGACCGCCGGAGGGCGCCTAGCCATGAGTGGCCTGAACGCCCTAGGAATTTCGTCGAACACGATCGCACCGCACCAAAACCTGCCGCTCGCCGGATATTTTAATTATCAAGCCGACCGCTCGCCGTTCCCGCTTAAATTAAAAGAGCTCCGCTTCGCCTCGATCCGCGGCGAAGCGGATTGCAGCCTTTTGCCCGGCGGACCGTTCGTGCTTAATTTATCCGGCGAAATCGCGCCAGGTTCCCTGGATCGGATCTTAGGTAACTGGTGGATAGGGCTCTGGAAACTTTTCCCGCGTTACGAAAACCCGCGGGCGGTAATCTTTGTGGAAAGCCATTGGGGGGCTCCGACCGGAATCACCCAAGGCCGGGTTGAATTAAAAAACTTCATATTCCTTGGGGCGCCTTTCCGTTCCGCGACCGTCAGCATCGACGCGAATGCGCAAAAAACCTTCATCGGCTTGCATCAGCTCGCGGGCGGCTCAGAAGCAAAAGACGGACAAGTCGATGGAACCGCGATTTGGGATTGGTCTAAGAAAGGCCCCTTGGCTGGGCCGACGATTCAGCTCCATGGCGATCTTCAGCCCTGGATTGCCGCCCAATGTGGTAATCCGGAATTAGGCCAAAGCTTGAAAGGCTTAGCCCTGCCAGCCGGGCATGAATTCCACTTAGAAATCACCCCCGGATCTCCCAGTCCCAACGTTCGGGCCAAAGTCAGCAGCGCGGGCGATTTTACCGCCTGGGGCATTCCCAGCCGTAATCTCTCCTTGGCCATAGAAACCCAGGGCAAGGTCCTTAAGGTTGAGACGACTCTTGAGTTGGCCGGGGGCAAGACGGCCCTAAGCCTCTTCGGCGACCCCCTGCATCAAAGCGATTTTGTCTTATCCTTGCAGGGCTGCGACCCGATGGAGCTGGGAAAGATTATTAGCCTAATGGAGCCGGCAACGGGTCAAAGCATGAAGGCGCCAACCGTGGTCGCTATTCCGAAGTCCTCGGGCGCAACCCTCGACCTAAACCTTACCGGAAAGATTAATCTCCAAAATCCTCGACTGCTTCGAGGCCTGGGGGATTTTCGTCTACACAACCCAGAATTACGTAAAGTCCGTATTTTAGGGGGCATTTCACGTGTTTTAGAGGTCTTTGGCGTTGATGCCACCACCTACGGCCTCACCGATGCCAAAGGGCAATTAGGCTGCCTCGACGGCACCGCCTATTTCCCGGACCTCGTTATTTCCGGCCCCCAAGCACGCTTGGCTATGGTAGGCGAAATCAACCTGCTAAAATCTACCGTAAACTTCGAAGGCGATTTCTCACTTCCCCGCCAAGAGGGTTTTGCTCTCAAGGATCTGCTTAACCTAAACCGAACGTTGGTCGGCCTGACCAAAATTAGGGTAAAAGGGCCTATTTTAGAGCCAGACACCAGTGCCATACCTGAGCTGAAAGACATTATTAAGTCTCAGAAGGACAATGAGTTAGGTAAGATACCGCGTAGTATTTTGGAATGAGGGGTTGATTTACCCCCCCGTTACCCTGTATCAGAAAGGCCTAACCCCCTCACGGAGGATACACCCTTGGACCTCAATAAGATCAAACAAGTCGTGGATTTAATGAAGAAGTCGGACCTTTCCGAATTCGAAATCCAAGACCAAGAATTCAAACTCCGCATCAAGCGCGACGTCCCCGGACGGGTGGCTTCGGCGGCCTCAACAGCCCCCGCCCCTGCCCCTGTGGCAGCCGCCCCTGCCGCCCCCGCCCCTGCGGCAGCAGCTACCGCTCCAGCCGTCACAGTAGCCGACCCGAGCATCAAGCTGATCACCTCCCCAATGGTGGGCACGTATTACGCCACCCCATCCCCCGAGAACCCCACTTTCGTGACCGTCGGTTCCCCCGTCAAAGCCGACTCCGTCGTCTGTATCATCGAGGCGATGAAGGTGATGAATGAAATCCAATCCGAAATCGCCGGCACCATCGTCGAGTGCTTGGTTGCGAACGGTACGTCGGTCGAGTTCGGCCAGCCCCTCTTCCGCGTGAAGGTCGGCTGAACCCCGAAGTCCGAGCATGAATAAAATCCTTATCGCCAATCGCGGCGAAATCGCCCTTCGCGTCATCCGCGCTTGCCGCGAACTGGGCATCAAGACCGTCGCCGTCTATTCCCAGGCCGACGAACAATCCTTGCACGTCCAACTCGCCGACGAAGCCGTCTGCATCGGACCCGGACCCAGCAAGGATTCTTATCTTCGCGAAGACCGCATCATCTCCGCGGCCGAGATCACCAATGTCGACGCCATCCACCCGGGATACGGCTTCTTGTCGGAGCGCGCCGGTTTTGCCGAAAAATGCGCGGCGGCTAATATCAAATTTATCGGTCCACGCCCCGAAGCCATTCGCCTGATGGGCGACAAGGCGGTCGCCAAGCAGACCGCAGCGAAAGCCAAGGTGCCAACCGTCCCCGGTACCGACGGGCCCGTCGACAACCAACGCGAGGCAATTAAAGAAGCCCAACGGATCGGCTTCCCCGTGATCATCAAAGCCGTCGCCGGTGGTGGCGGCAAAGGGATGCGCATCGTCCATAACGCCGCTTCCTTCGCCAAAGAATTCGAAAGTGCCCGCTCCGAAGCCGAAAACGCTTTCGGCAATGGCTCGGTCTACATCGAAAAATATATCGAGCAACCTCGCCATATCGAGTTCCAGATTCTGGCCGACGAACACGGTAAGGTCATCCACTTAGGTGAGCGCGATTGCTCCGTCCAACGCCGTCACCAGAAACTCATCGAAGAATCTCCCTCCCCTTTCCTGACTCCGAAATTACGCGAAGAGATGGGCAAGGTCGCCGTGCGCCTGGCTGAAAACATCGGCTACCAAAACGCCGGGACGCTGGAATTCTTGGTCGATCGCAACGGTAAGTATTACTTCATGGAGATGAACACCCGGATTCAGGTCGAACACGGGGTCACGGAAGAAGTAACCGACATCGACTTGGTGCGTCGGCAGATCCTCATCGCTTGCGGTGAAAAACTCGAGCTGAGCCAAAAAGACATTAAAATTTCCGGTCACGCCATCGAGTGCCGCATCAACGCCGAAGACCCGGCGCGCAATTTCACCCCAAGTCCAGGCACGATTGGGCTGTACTACACCCCGGGCGGCCACGGCGTGCGCGTCGACTCCCATTGCTATTCAGGTTACGTCATCCCTCCGCTTTACGATTCCATGGTGGCCAAACTCATCTCGGTCGGAGCGACCCGTCAGAAGGCGCTCGACCGGATGCACCGCGCCTTGGGCGAATACATCATCCGCGGCATCCATACGACTATCCCGGTCTGCCGTGCGATCATGAAGGACCCCGTCTTCCGTCAGGGCGGCGCGACCACTAAGTACCTCGAAGACTTCTTCGAGCGTACCCCGAAGGAACTCTGGTCAGCGGCTCCGCTCACCTAAGCGATCGTTCGCTTCGATGAGCGCTCCCGCGCGCCCGACCCCGGCTCAGCTCGCACGATTAAAGACGGGCGGTGATTGTTTGCGCTTTGCCAATCGGCTTTTCAAGTCAGCTGGCATCGCCCACGGGCAAGGATTCGTCAGCGCGGAAGAAGAATCGCTCACGCTCTTAGGGCACGCCACCGGCCTGGCGTGGGAAAAGCTGCCCCGCTGTTTCGAGCGCGACCTCAGCTTGAAAGAGAAAAGCGCCTTCCTTGACCTCACCCATCGCCGCGTCTTTGAACGCATCCCGACCGGCTACCTCGTGGGAGAGACCTGGCTCGGAGGTTTGCGATTTAAAATCGACGAGCGCGTGATCATCCCACGGTCTTATTTCGTCGAGCTCATTCCTGAAGCCATTCCGCAATGGTTACCGCCGACCAAGCAGGTCACGCATGTGGCCGATATTTGCACGGGTTCCGGCTGCCTGGCCATCTTGCTGGCCCAGCGGTTTCCTCAAGCCGTTGTGCATGCCACCGATCTCTCCGCCGACGCCCTCGAAGTCGCTAAGATTAACGTCGCTGACTACAAGCTCTCCAAGCGCGTGAAGCTTCACGAAACGAACGTCATGGCGGCCTTGGCGAAGGGCCCGAAGTTCGACCTGATCTTAAGTAATCCGCCCTATGAGCCGACGGGGATATATCGTCGCCTCCCAGCAGAATTTAAAAAAGAACCGAAGCAGTCGCTCGTGTCTGGTAAAGACGGATTAGATGTGATCCGCAATCTGCTCGTGCAAGCTCGCGATTTGCTAAAGCCTCACGGGATCTTGGTCATCGAAGTCGGCGGCCTTCAGGCGGCAATGCATCGGGCCTGGCCGAAACTTCCTTTCCTTTGGCTCTCTACGAGTGATGGTTCGGATTGCGTCTGCCTGCTTCACGCCAGCGACCTGGCCCGAGGCTTACCAGGCCCGCGCCGCCGGACGTAACTCGAGGCGGTCTTGCGTCTCTCGCGAAAGTTGCGGGAAGAAGTTCAGACCCGTGAGGTTTTCCACTTGCCGGATGCTAACGATGTATCGTGTCAGTTCCTTATCCCGCCACACCTCGACATGGGGCACCAGGTACGCGATGGCGCGCAAGCCATGGGCATCTTTTTCGTACTCGGATAAGATCATCCAGAAGGCATCCGGCACAGGCAACCTCCCGACTTTCTTCGTCAGAGGCAACTTATAGACCGGACCGACTTGCACCCACACAACGCCGTAACGTTCGACATAGCGTTTCGCCACCCGGAGCTCCAAATCTTTCCATAGTCCGGCATTCAAGGCATGAAGCTGCGGAACGATATTACTCAGCAGGAAAGTTTCTTTCTGCGCGTCTTCACCATAACAAACCGAGATGGCATAATTAGGCGCCATGTGGCCACGGTCATAACCTGAGCGAATGAATTCCTGCGTGGCGACCAAGGCGGAGGTCCGCTTGTCGGTCTTGAAAGTCGAAGGCCGCTCCAGCCGCACGTCACGATTAGGAAAAACGCGGTACGAAGACCAGCGCGGGCTCGCCAACGCGTTATCATAGCCGACCGAGTACCCGATGTTATGCAAAGATTGAAGCCCGCAGGTGTCGGCCGGTTCACCATAGGGGGCGGTAGCGTTCACCATCGGCTCGGGAGTCGTAATGATATCTCCCTTCACCAACTCCGTGCTATCTGCTAGCCGATCAAGCCAGCTCACGACCCTAGGCGGGGTTGTTCCATCTTCACGTACCCCATCGACCACGTTGAGCACGTGATGCTCGATGGCCATCTTACCCGTTCGCTCGGAACACAGGTAGAGCAATCCGAGGCCCAAGCTGGCCAGCAAAGAGCCGAGACAGATCCAGCCCAAAAATCTGAGGAGTTTATGCATCAGCGCGTCAGGTAGTAACATTGCCAAGCCCAATGGGCGAGGAGAAGCACGGCGACGAGCCATCGCAGCCTAAGCGAATCAGACCCCGTCCAGGCCGGACGAAGGCGTAACGTGTCGCGGCGTAACCAGAAGACCGCCGAGTAGAGCGTCCAAGCCCCGCCTACGACCATGATCAAGAAAAACCCAGGATGGAAAAGGAAGGCCTGCGAAAAATCCAGACTCGCCAGATGACGGGCGCAACGCGTGCCGCCGCAGCCTAAACAGGGCAAACCCGTGAACTTAAAAAATATGCAATCCGGCAGCTTGAGCCCGATTTGAAACCAAATGAAAGCGAAGGCGGAACCACCGAAGAAGGCCAATGGCCAGACGAGCTCGTGATTGAGTTCGCCAGGGTAAGCCGGCCTACGCACGAAGCGAAACACGGATTAGCGGCCGCCCGCCGCCGCCAACCCTCCGATCATCCCCGCAGGAATAATGCAACAGCAGCAACATAAGATAAACCAGACAAAGGCGGAAATACCGAACTGAACCCACGGATTCACTCCTGTCGCGGAGCCGAAGGCGCGGAAGTAGATTACGCAGACGGGTACGAACAGCAGAAAGCTCACCACCAGCTGGACAGTCATCGAAAAGCCGAGCAGCTGCAAAGGCGCCGTCAGCAAGATGAGCGAACCTGTGGCCAGCAAAGCCGCGGAAACGGTGCGCTCAACAGAGACCTGAAGGCGGAAGATGCGCTGTCCAGCCCAATGGACCAGAGCGCAGAAAGCATAGAAAAATGGCACGAAAATCATTGCCGAGATCGTCGTGACGATGGTGAGACTAGATGACGACGCTGGCTTCTGCTGGAGCTGCTCGACGGCCTTCTGGATCTGAGGATTGTGTAAGCCCTTGAGGAGCTCTGCTAACGCAACATTCGGATCACCAGCGATCATGATGTGTACAATCTGAAACGGCAGGGCGAACAGCACCGCAAGATAACAAAAGAGTAGCCAGTCGCCGAAAGCGTAACGACCCGTCGAGAGCACCGAAGGGTTAGAGAGTACCACCTTAATTGTCGCGAAGAAGGAGCCAATCGACTTGCCCTGCTCCCATGGAATCGCGGAAGCAACTGGTGCAACAGCTACCACACCCGAAGAAATCGGCACATTGCTCGCGCGGAACTCCGTCCAGTCGCCGAGAGGCGTCCAGCCGGCCATTCCTTCCCGCCATGCGAGATCGGTGGAACTGAATCGGCCGGCCTGCAATCCGGCTTGAATTTCTTCGGCGCTGAAAACGCCGAGTTGGGCAGCATTGCGAGCAACGTGGATTTGCATGCGCCCCATTAAGCCATTGACGGATAAATCCGCAAGCCTCGGCCGCTCCATCCAGAGCGGTGCGAACTAAGAAAGTGGTGAGGAGGGCGGGAATCGAACCCGCGACCCGCAGCTTAGAAGGCTGCTGCTCTAATCCAACTGAGCTACCCCCTCGTAAAAGTGACCATAGACGGCCACCGCACTTGGGCAAGCCGTCAGCGAACTAGCAGATCAGGTCTCTAAAGTTATGGAAATCGGCCGATAAACCGCCCGGCATCCCCTTATTGATGACCGAGACGGCATCATGGGAGTGCAGGGATTCCAAATGCGAACAGGCGATGACGAAATCCCGGACCCGCAGATCGGCGTCAAATTGTTCGTAAACCAAGCGCGCGGCATCCTCGACGAATTTGGAATAAGCCCCGTTAAGCTCGGCAAAAGCCTGCTCGTCTTCGCGCTTCACCATGACCTGGGTTTCGGTCTGCAAGGCCGCCAGGCAGAGGTCTTTCATGTCCTCAACGAAGAGGGCCTTCCCTGGAGAGATTTCGGCGACGACGCGGGCCTTGGAACGCTGCGAGTGAGGGATGCCGTATGTATCGCGGGCTTCGCGGGCGTGTTCCGTCAATTCCGCCGAGCAAGGACATGCGGACGAATAAACAAAGTCGAAATGCACGTAACGACGCAGACGATCCAGATCATCGATCGTACCCTCGAGCACGGCGCGATAATACTGCCAGCCTTCGAGGCTGGAACGGAGAGACTTCTGCATGATCGGGTACTGAAACTCGATTAGGATACGAGCTCGGCTGCATTCGAGGTCTTTTTTATAACGGATGAGAATTTCTTCCAACAGCTCATGCGAAATCACCCGATCCTTAAATTCGTAGAAAGTCCGCATGATGCGGGACATATTGATGCCCTTACGATCAGCGGCCAAAGAGACTGAGCCCGTCACGGTACATTCGAGCGTGATAGGCTTGCCGTCGCGCGTGACGACTTGCAACGGAAGCCGGAAACCCGAGATACCTACGTGCTGGATCGGCACATTGGCTCCTTGAATCTGGCTGGCATCCTTATTTTGCATATCTGGCAAACTCGCCCGATAAGCCTCGTCGGCCCTGAAAGCACGGTCGTAGCGGCGGGATAAATCCCGGCTACGGGGTGGC